>JACKQG010002955.1_pt1 | contig 21463 bp, 26 predicted proteins | sample 8237621 | NCBI WGS metagenome assembly JACKQG01 (sample SAMN15677084, study PRJNA649215) | marine metagenome | biome: marine; feature: Black Sea; material: saline water; isolation source: suspended particulate matter (SPM) from the Black Sea western gyre | collected 2013-06-09/2013-06-10 | depth... | reverse complement strand
CCGCCGTAGAGAACCCGTGTCACACCCCTGTCACACTAAATTAATATCTTGGCTATATTCTAAGTCTTAACTAAATGTTAAAATCATACTTCATTTATTAATAAGGAGTGTGCCAATAGATCTTAAAAGGTAGCTGAAGTGCTTATAAATAAAGACTTTCAGAGAGGTTGATTAATTAAAATTCTAAGGTAGAATACCCGTCCTGATTTACAGGCGCGTAGCTCAGTTGGTTAGAGCACCACCTTGACATGGTGGGGGTCGGTGGTTCGAATCCACTCGCGCCTACCAAATTACTGGTAGACCCCGGATTAACTTTTAAATGCTTGCAGGCTGTTTTTTGGCTGAGGCGTTTAGCCCAGGGACTGGCATTATCCAGATTTTTATATTTGCTGGTCTTCACTTCTGATAAGACTATTTTGATTAAACACGTGGCCTTTGGTAGGGGTCACCACTGAAGCAGGAATCAATATGCCTCAAATTACTCTCCCTGACGGTTCTCATCGTTCCTTTGATCATTCGGTTACTGTATTCGAAGTGGCGGCTGATATTGGATCGGGTCTGGCCAAGGCTGCGCTTGCGGGCAAGGTCAATGATGCGCTGGTTGATACCTCGTATCTGATTGAGGAAGATGTTGATTTAAGTATTATAACCGCTTCATCCGAAGAAGCACTTGAAGTGATTCGTCACTCGACCGCTCATTTGCTGGCGCAGGCTGTCAAGCAGCTGTTTCCTGAAGCGCAGGTAACGATTGGCCCGGTCATAGAGAATGGCTTTTATTATGACTTTGCCTATCAAAGACCGTTTACTCCAGAAGACCTGAAAGCTATTGAGCAAAAGATGGCGCAGTTAGCCAAACAGGATTTTAAGATCACACGAAGTGTAAAAAGCCGGGATCAGGCGGTTAGTTTTTTTAAGGATCTGGGCGAGCAGTATAAGGCCGAGATTATCAGCGGTATTCCGGTGGATCAAGACCTGTCGCTGTATCAGCAGGGCGATTTTATTGATCTATGCCGCGGGCCACACGTTCCCAGTACACGCTTTCTGAAAGCCTTCAAGCTGACCAAGCTGGCTGGTGCCTACTGGCGCGGCGACTCTAACAATGAAATGCTGCAGCGTATCTATGGTACCGCCTGGGTAACCAAAGACGATCTGAAAGAGTATCTGCATCGCCTGGCGGAAGCTGAAAAACGTGATCACCGTAAGCTGGGCAAGGCCTTGCATCTGTTTCATACTCAGGAAGAAGCGCCGGGTATGGTGTTCTGGCATGAGCGTGGCTGGCAGGTGTATCTGCTCATTCAGGACTACATCCGGTCTAAATTAAAAGATCATGACTATCGGGAGATCCATACCCCTGAGATTGTAGACCGTAGCCTGTGGGAAAAATCCGGTCACTGGGACAAGTTCAACGAGATGATGTTTACTACCTCATCCGAGAATCGTGATTATGCGGTTAAACCGATGAACTGTCCGTGCCATATCCAGGTGTATAATCAGGGTCTGAAAAGTTACCGTGATTTACCGTTACGGCTGGCTGAATTCGGTTCCTGCCATCGCAATGAACCGTCAGGGACTCTGCATGGCCTGATGCGTGTACGTAACTTTGTGCAGGATGATGCGCATATTTTCTGTACCGAAGACCAGATTCAGTCGGAAGTTTCCAGTTTCATTGATCTGGTGTACGAGGTTTATAAGGATTTTGGCTTTACTGAAATCCTGGTCGCGCTATCAACCCGTCCTGAGCAACGCGTCGGTGAGGATATACTCTGGGATAAAGCAGAAAAAGCGCTGGAGATATCGCTCAACGATAAGAATCTGAAGTGGAAATTACAGCCGGGCGAAGGTGCGTTTTATGGTCCCAAAATTGAATTTGTATTGAAAGACTGTATCGGCCGGATGTGGCAATGCGGAACCATGCAGGTCGATTTCTCGATGCCTGGAAGGCTCGATGCGCAGTACGTAGCAGAAGATGGTTCCAGACAGACACCGGTCATGTTGCACCGTGCAATATTAGGTTCTATGGAGCGATTTGTTGGTATACTGATCGAGCAATACGAAGCCAAGTTTCCACTCTGGTTGGCCCCTGTGCAGGTTGTTATTATCAATATTACTGACAAACAGGCAGCATATTCACAAAAAGTTGAAAAAATTCTCAAAAATCAGGGGTTAAGAGTCATTTCTGACTTGAGAAACGAAAAGATCGGTTTTAAAATTCGCGAGCACACAATCCAGCGCATTCCTTACCTTCTGGTAATTGGTGATCGTGAAATGGAAAATGGTGAAGTAACTGTTCGAAGTCAGGGCGGTGAGGATCTGGGAAGCATGACTGTAGAAGGTTTTGTCGAGCGGGCTCATCTGCAACTGAAGAGCTTTGAATAATTTTTTGAAATTTTGAAGGAGTAATCCACAATCGCTGATGATAATCAAGCTCGTTTAAACGACGAGATACGAGTTCCCGAAGTACGCTTAATCGATCAGGATGGCGAACAGATGGGTATTGTAAAAATACAGGACGCATTACAGGCTGCAGTTGATGCAGAAATGGATCTGGTGGAAATAGTTCCAAATGCCAAGCCTCCTGTCTGTCGTCTTATGGATTATGGGAAATTCAGGTTTCAGCAAAAGAAAAAGTTACACGATCAGCGAAAAAAACAGCGCCAGATTCAAATCAAGGAAATTAAGTTTAGACCGGGAACCGAAGAAGGGGATTACCAGGTAAAACTGAAAAAGCTGACGGAGTTTCTCGAAATTGGCGATAGAGCGAAAGTTACCGTACGTTTTCGTGGACGCGAAATGGCTCATATGGAATTAGGCCGTGATTTACTTAAGCGTGTCGGCGATGACTTGCAGGAAATAGCGACGGTGGATCAGTATCCACAGGCGCAGGGACGTCAGATGACCATGTTACTGGTGCCCAAAAAGAAATAGTCCAAGTTCGGATCTGTGATGGATCCGGCTTTTATCTATACATACCTGAAGACGCAGACTCCGGCGTCCAGGGTTTTTTATTGTTTTTAATATTTTATCGAACGGGAGTTTGAAATGCCAAAAATGAAATCGAACAGTGGCGCTGCCAAGCGCTTCACACGAAATGCGGCGGGCAACTATAAAAGAGGCCAGGCTCATTTACGTCATATTCTCACCAAAAAGAGTAGCAAGCGTAAGCGTCATCTGGGCGAAATGCTTGAGATTCATCCAAGTGATGTGCGTTCCGTACGTCGTCTTTTACCTTATTCATAGGATAGTGAGAAATGGCTAGAGTTAAACGTGGTGTAACCGCACATGCCCGTCATAAAAAAGTACTGGATAAGGCGAAAGGATATCGTGGCGCACGCAGTAGAGTCTTCCGTGTAGCCAAACAGGCTGTTACCAAGGCTGGACAATATGCCTACCGTGACCGTAAACAGAGAAAACGTCAGTTCCGTACCTTATGGATTGCACGTATCAATGCGGCAGCGCGTATGAATGGTCTGTCTTACAGTGTATTCATGAATGGCCTGAAAAAAGCCGCGATTGAAATCGATAGAAAAGTGCTGGCCGATATCGCTGTATTTGATAAGCCTGCATTTACTGCACTGGTAGAAAAAGCTAAAGCCGGTCTGGAAGCAGTTTCTGCTTAGTCCCCTATAGAATGCGGGTGTCGTTGCTGGCACCCGCTTCTTTATCTGTAATATATAATCGTGTCTGAATTACAAACTTTATTAGAATCTGCATCCGCCGCGATCAAGACCGCCGATAACCTGCAGCAATTAGATCAATTGCGAGTTGGCTATCTGGGCAAGAAAGGTGAGGTGACGTCGCAGTTGAAAAACCTGGGACAGCTACCCGCCGAGCAACGACCTGCCGCAGGCCAGGAGATCAATAAAGTCAAGCAGGCGATACAGCAACTGCTTGAAGAGCGAAAGCAAACACTGGACCAGGATCAGATTCTGTCCAATATCGCTGCTGAAACCATCGATGTAACTTTACCCGGCCGTAACCAGCACAAAGGCGGTTTACATCCGGTAACTTTAACCATGAACCGGATAGAAAAAATGTTCGGTAAGCTCGGCTTTGATGTAGCCGTCGGGCCAGAGGTTGAAGATGATTTTCATAATTTTGAAGCGCTCAATATACCGGCTCATCATCCTGCCCGCGCGATGCATGATACGTTTTATTTTAATGCCACAACCCTGTTGAGAACACATACTTCTCCGGTACAGATTCGGGTTCTGGAAAAACAGGCCCCTCCGGTCAGAGTGATTGCCCCAGGCCGTGTTTACCGTTGTGATTCCGACCTTACCCATACCCCTATGTTTCATCAGGTCGAAGGCCTGCTGGTAGATGAAAACGTTTCCTTCTCAGACCTGAAAGGCACGTTACATGAATTCCTTAAACTGTTTTTTGAAGACGAGGCGTTGAAAATTCGTTTTCGTCCTTCTTATTTTCCATTCACTGAACCGTCCATGGAAGCCGATATCAGCTGTGTAATGTGTGCCGGTAAAGGTTGTCGGGTGTGCGGTCAGAGTGGCTGGCTGGAAATTCTCGGCTGCGGTATGGTGCATCCTGAAGTATTTCGTCAAACCGGAATGGATGCAGAGGTTTACACCGCCTATGCGTTTGGTCTGGGTGTGGAACGAATGGCCATGTTGAGATACGGCGTGAATGATTTAAGGCTGTTTTTCGAAAACGATTTACGCTTTTTAAAGCAATTTTCCTGAGACCGGATTAACAGCATGAAAATTAGTGAAAACTGGTTAAGAGAATGGGTTAATCCTGATCTAAGTTCGGCCCAGCTCGTCGATCAGTTAACCATGGCCGGGCTGGAGGTTGATGCTGTTGAATCGGCAGCTCCCGATCTGGCTAAAGTAGTCGTCGCCGAGGTACTTTCCTGTGTCCAGCATCCGGATGCCGAACGCCTGAAAATATGTCAGGTTAATGATGGCGGTCCAGAGCCTGTTCAGGTCATCTGTGGTGCCGCGAACGTTGCTGCCGGACAGAAAATCGTATTTGCGCAGGTAGGTGCGGTACTGCCTGGAATTAAAATTAAAAAAGCAAAGCTGCGTGGCGTTGAGTCATTCGGCATGATCTGTTCAGAGCAGGAATTACAACTGGCTGAAACGGCTCAGGGCATACTGGTATTACCGGCTGAAGCCTCTGTTGGCATACCGATTGCCGAATACCTGCAATTAAATGACACCCTGATTGAGATTGATCTTACCCCAAACCGTGGCGATTGCCTGAGCATTGCCGGTGTCGCCAGAGAAGTGTTTGCGAATAACAATACCGCGTTTAATGCACTCAAGATTGACCCGGTAGAGGCGCAGATCAGTGATCAATTCGAGGTCGAACTACTCAATAAAAAGGCTTGCCCGCATTATGTTGGGCGCGTCATCCGTGGCATCAATGGCGCCACTAAAACGCCGCTGTGGTTACGGGAGAAACTCCGTAGATGCGGATTAAGGTCGATTAGTCCGGTCGTGGATGTGACCAATTTTGTCATGATGGAGCTGGGTCAGCCAATGCATGGCTTTGACCTGAACAAATTAAGCGGTGGAATTCGGGTGCGTAATGCGCTATCCGGCGAACAAATAACCTTGCTGGATGGTACCCAGCTTGAATGCAGGGAAGATACGCTGGTGATCGCCGATCATCAAAAAGCGCTGGCGCTGGCCGGAATTATGGGCGGTCTTGACTCATCGGTGCAGGCGGATACCCAGGATATTTTACTGGAAGCCGCTTTTTTCACCCCCAGTTTAATCGCTGGAAAAGCCAGAAGTTATGGCCTGCATACCGATTCTTCCCATCGTTTTGAGCGTGGGGTCGATCCAGAGTTGCAGCTACAGGCGATACAACGTGCTACAGCGCTACTGCTGGAGATTACCGGTGGTTCGCCCGGACCTGTCTTAGAGCAGCGCTCAGATGCCGATTTGCCGCTGTTACCGAGCATCCGACTGCGTCATCAACGCATCGAGCGCATGTTGGGTATAGCGGTCAGTGTTGAGCAGGTTGAAGCTATATTAAGCAGGCTTAATATGCGCTTTTCAAGCCAGAATGACGGCTGGACAGTCACTGCTCCGAGCTACCGCTTCGATATTAATATTGAAGCTGATCTGATTGAGGAAGTTGGACGTATCATCGGATACAACAATATTCCCGGCAGCAAGGAGTCGGCGCACGTCCGGATGGAAAGCTTTTCCGAACGGGTGGTGACGACTAATCGTCTGCGCGATGCGCTGGTATTGCGGGGTTATAACGAAGCGATTACCTACTCCTTTGTTTCCCCTGAGTTACAGCAGATTTTACATCCACAGCAGGCGACCTTATCGCTGGCGAATCCGATCTCTTCGGATATGTCCGAGATGAGGACCAGGCTGTTACCCGGCCTTATTCAGGCTTTACGGCATAATCTGAATCGCCAGCAGTCAGGAATCCGGTTGTTTGAAACAGGGTTGTGTTTTATTCCGCAGCCCGCTGCCGAGCTTATCCAGCGAAATCACATCGCTGGAGTCATAAGCGGTATGCCGCAGATAGAAAGCTGGCTGGATGAAAAGCGAACGCTGGATTTTTATGATATCAAAGGGGATCTGGAAGCTCTTATGCAGCTTTCTAACCCACACGCGTTTGAATTTAAGCCGGGTAGTGAAGCCATATTGCATCCAGGGCAGGGTGCTGATATCTATTATCTGAATAATAAGGTTGGTTTTGTCGGCGCGCTGCACCCATCCGTGTTGAAGGCTCTGGATATCGATCAGAAAGTGTTTGTATTCGAGCTGGAAACCGAAGGTTTGCTGGTTAAAGATCTGGCAAAGTTTAATGAGTTGTCAAAATTCCCCTCAATACGCAGAGACCTTGCATTGATTGTTGATCAGAATATTAGCGCGCAACAACTGATCAATTCGATAAATTCGATAAATTCAGAAATAATACGCGACGTTTTCGTGTTTGATGTCTATACTGGCAAAGAAGTTATAATTAATCGAAAAAGTGTCGCTTTGGGCTTGATTTTACAGGGTTTTTCACGCACTCTTACCGATAAGGATGTAGATCAATCAGTAGCTCATGTCCTGCAAATACTCGAAAAAGAACATAACGCTGTCTTGAGGTAACCACTATGTCTTTGACCAAAGCTGATATGGCCGAAATGCTGTTTGATGAGCTTGGTCTTAACAAACGTGAAGCAAAAGAAATCGTTGAGCATTTTTTCGAAGAAGTGAAGGTTGCTCTGGAAACAGGTCATCAGGTGAAGTTATCAGGTTTTGGTAATTTCTTAACCCGATCAAAAGCGGAACGGCCGGGTCGTAACCCCAAGACTGGAGAAGAGATTCCAATCTCTGCCAGAAAAGTGGTTACCTTTAGACCGGGTCAAAAACTAAAAATTAGAGTAGAGGCATATGCTGGAAGCGAGCAATAATAACGAATTACCGGTCATCCCTGGTAAACGTTACTTTACTATTGGTGAAGTCGCTGAATTGTGTGATGTTAAACCTCATGTTTTAAGGTATTGGGAACAGGAATTTCCTCAGTTAAAACCAGTAAAGCGTCGTGGTAACCGGCGTTACTATCAGCGTCATGACGTGCTGTTGATTCGTCAGATCCGGTCATTATTATATGACGAGGGCTTCACTATCGGTGGTGCGAGACAGCGTCTCGAAGGTAATGAAGCTAAAGATGACGTGAATCAAAGTCAGCAAATCATCAAGCAGACTCTTGTCGAGCTTGAAGAACTTCTTCAGATTCTAAAACGTTAAGTTCAACTCTGTTCAAAAAATTCGGGGCGTAGCGCAGCCTGGTAGCGTACTTGCATGGGGTGCAAGTGGTCGGAGGTTCAAATCCTCTCGCCCCGACCAATTTTTAAATACCAAAACTTACTAATTCTGGCGCTTCTTTTTCGCAGCCACATAGGCGAGAGCTTTTAAACGTGCATAGGCACGGTGCCCCGCAGGGCGGAGGGAGGAGCGCCCGCAGGCTATCCTATCGACTTGAGCATTAGGTCAATTAACTGATAAGAAAACCAATCTTTAAATGCTATTTTAATATCCAGGGCATTTTGCCATGATTGAATGTTTTTTATTCATATTAAATAAACCTCTTATTAGAATAAAAAAATAGATGACGGGGCTTGATAAGTTAACCTATGTTAACTATTATGAGTTAACTTAATCTACTTAAGTTGATGGAATTGTTATTTAGTTAACCGTAGCCCCGTGCTACGGTTTTTTTTAGCTGTATAAAATGATCCCTAAAGCTGCTGCTGCAAGCAGCCCTAAAATAATGATGACCCAGTCTGAAAAAGAATAGCTCTTTAACGAGCTTATGGTGTCTGTATTGTGATAAATACTGTGAAAATTTTTCACGTCTTCAACTGTGATTTGACCATGGCTGGATAGCTTTTTTAGCAGCTGTTGTCGAACTTCGAGATATTGTTCCCGGTCAATCAGTCCGCTGGTATAGCTTTTTACCAGTAATCTCAAAGGTGATTCATCAAGTTTCATTAGCGGATATTCTGTGCATTGAATTGCTTATTCAGACTTTGCAATCGAGTCTGTTCGGGGAAGAATAACAGACCTGTCTGTATATATTCGGCAGCGACCTTATAGTTTTTGCTGGCGATATATTTCTCTGATTCCGAAAGATAGAGATCTGCCAGCTGTGTGTCCTTTAGCAGGTAATGTTTGGGGTCTACCTTTTTGAGGAGAGGTAATACCGTTGTCAGGTCTTCCCCGGACACTGTTTTTATCAGCTGCTTATTGGCGACATAACGATTGAAAAGCGAGATCAGGCTCGCCATTAGACGGTCTTTTTGTTCTTTAATCTGTTCTTCAATAGTCGATAGTGCGACAGAGTCCGGGTAATGTACTTTTGCCTGCTGTAACAGGTTGATAGCCTGAGGGTAGTCATACAGGCCATCATTTGGGCGGAATACGGATTTTATTCGATCCCGATAAAAGGTGATAATTTCCCTCCTGAGACCTATCGATAATAGCTGCTGGTGCTCTTCACTGACTTTATCCAGACTCCAGATCGTTTCTATCAATAATGCCTTATCACCCGACTTTATGCGCTCTATCTTGTCGTTTAAGCCCTGTGAGGCCTGGAAGCTCAGGAAGGGCTGATAGCCAGCACCAATGGCGATAACGATCAGGAATAAAGCGCCCAGTAACATTTGTTTACTATAGGATTTCCTGGATTGTATGCCTTGCAGGAATAGCTCAACCGTGGGAACTCGTTCTTCGCGATTCACGGTGAGGGCTCGCACCAGTGTTTTCTGCTGACGTCGATCAAGACCCTTAATGGGTTTTGGCTTGATGCCTAATTCCTTGATTTTAGGCGCTGCGACCTTGTTATAGGGATGTCTGCCTTCCGCCAGTAACTGATACGCAACACAGGCCAGACCGTAAATATCATCTCTGGGGTCAGGGCTCATACCGGCAAACATTTCAGGGGTCGCATAAGCCGGTGTCACCGCACTCAGCTTGGCAGGGTCGAACATAGTCTGTTCACGTTCTTCACCTGCAATGGTACTGGCTCTGGCGATACCAAAATCCAGCAGCTTGACCGACCCGTCGTTGAGGATGAAGCAGTTGCCGGGTTTAAAGTCAGAGTGGATCAGGTTTTTTTCGTGCGCATAAGCCAGTCCGTGGCATAGCTGTTCAATAATAAATAAGGCCTGGCTGGTTTTTAATGGCTTTTGTGGTAATTCCTTGATGACACGATTCAACGGTTTTCCCTGCAGGTATTCCATGGTCATGAAAACGGTATCGCCATCACGATCAAAGTCATACACCGTCGCAATATTGGGATGTGCCAGTCGCTGCGCTTTACTGGCTTCGCGCTGCAGCGCGATAAATGAACCGGAGTATTTTTTAAAGGCTTCGGTTAACACCTTGATGGCAACGTATGGATCTTTATCTTTGGCTTCTACTTTGAGCAGGTCTTTGGCTTTAAAGACGACGCCCATACCGCCCTGACCGAGCCTCTCGAGCAAAACAAAGCGACTTTTTAAGGTGGTGCCGGGCCCCAGGTTTTCATGTTTGACCGGTTCTGCTGGAGCGGGCGTTGCCGAACGCTTTTTGGGTGCTGCAGCTGCGCTTTCCCGAGGTTTGCTTCTGGGGGATTCTGTACGCTGCACCGGCTTTTCAATATTATAGTCGGTGACCGGCATCGCAGTGTCGGTTCGGATGATGACAGTTTGATCGGTTGAATGAGCAGCATCATCATGTCTTTCAGACAGGTCGGTCAAGTTCAGGGTTTTGTCTTCATTGAAATACGATATATCCGTTGAAGCCTGATTTCCGCTCAATGTGGTCTGGATGCTAATTCGAGAAACAGTTTCTGAGAGGAATTTAAACTGGTCATCGTTAACCTTGCTTTCTGAGTAAAGCTGATGCAGGTAGAACTGAGCCTGGGTGCTGGTGGAGGAGTTAGAGGCCTGAAATATACTGGATAGACCTTCTTCAAAATCTTCGCGGCTGAGAGCTCCGCTCAGGAAGTCATTGATGATCGATATACAAACTTCAGACATTATTTAGCCTCAATAGATGCTTTGATCAGTACCACCGTGCAGTTATCGCTACCCGCGGCATCCAGTGCAGCATTAACAAGTTCCAGATTGAGCTGTTCGATAGATACCTGATCATTATCGAGTATTTGGGTTATTTTTTGTTCAGATAAATCTTTATAAAGTCCATCCGAGCAAAGCATAAACACATCGTTATCCTGTATTTCATAGTACTCCATATCAACTCTGATATCCGAGTCTATACCGATCGCATTTAATACAACATTCGAGGCAGGATGAATATCGGCCTGTTCCTGATCAATTTTACCCATTCGAACCAGTTCTTCGACATAGCTGTGATCTTCAGTCAGTCGTAGTAGCTTATGATCGCGAAACAGGTATGCCCTGCTATCACCCGCCCATAATACAAACGCCATGTTTTTCCATGCGTACAGGCAGGTAACGGTACTGCCAATGGAAATGTTCTTGCCCAGCTTGTTGGCTTTTTCACGTATCAGGGCATTGCTATGTATCAGGTTTTCTTCGAGCAGCAAAATTGAACCGTCGAGGGAGGATTGCTGAATAAATTTTGTGGCCTGTTGAGTGATGGTTTGACTGGCGAAATCACCGGCATCATGACCGCCCATACCATCGGCGACGACCCACAGGTTTTGATCTGGAACGCAGCAGAAACTGTCTTCGTTTCGAGTGCGAACGCGACCGGTATCAGTCAGTCCAGAAAATGAATACTTGAATGAGGGCTGTTCAGTTTTATGGTTATTGTAGACTGACAAACTTAACCTATATCGCTCTAAAATCCTGTTGGGATATTAACATGGTTATAAAAAAACAGTGAAAAATATTATCTGGAAACTTTAGGGCCGGCGTTCCACTCAGGCATCAAATTTGTGTTTAATTATGCGTTCTGATTTTTGTGGTTCAATGTTAGAATTAGCTTTATTGTTAATATTCCATTTTGGGTGATTGTTATGAGTAGACTGGTTTCCTGTGTTGTGTTGAATCGTGAGGCTCCAGGACTAAGCCGGGTGCCCTATCCGGGAGATCTTGGGAAGCGTATTTTCGAATCGGTTTCAGAAGAAGGCTGGAAAAAATGGGTCGAACATCAGACCATGATTATCAATGAAAATGGCCTGTCAACGATGGATTCGACCAGCCTGCTGTTACTGGAGAAGCATATGCTCAGCTTTCTGTTCAAGGAAGGCGAGCTGGCGAATCAGCCTTTTCGCCCACCTCCAGCCAAGAAATAAATTTATTTAGCGGTATTTATCCGGGTTCCAGTGCCCAGCTTTCAGTGGTAATAAACTTGAGACAGCCCTGCGCCTGCTGCAGGGCGGCCCAGGTTTCTGCAAAGCTGGGGGCGCTGGCAAAGATAAAGCCAAGATAACTATTTCCCTGTGGTAAAGGTACTAACTCATAGCCGGGTTGAATATGGATCTCTATCTGGTCGATAAAGTTAATTTTCTGTGCTTCCAGCAAGCCTTCAACGCGCTTTAGTATGCCTTTCTGGCGAATAGGGATCATCAATACGCCGGCATGATTTGTACTCCTGCGGATCTCCAGCGACTGAAAACACATCAACTGTATAATGGCCTGTTCCAGCTTGATGCCGAGCGCATATTCGATCAACTGCGCACATTGACCGCCAATGGTCCTGGATGCCATTTCAATCAACACCACGCCGGCAGGCGTAATTCTGGCTTCTGCGTGTATAGGGCCATGGGTTAGACCGTAGGCCCGGCAGCACTTTTCAATCTCCAGCTGGATGGCTTGCTGTACCTGTTCTGAATGACGGCTGGGGGTGATGTAGTAGCTTTCTTCAAAGTAGGGGCCATTCAGGGGCTCTGGCTTATCGAATAACGCGAGGGCTATCAACTTCCCATTCTGCACAAAGCCGTCTAAAGCAATTTCCTCACCGGGTAAAAACTGTTCTACCAGAAAGTGTTGCTTTTCATAGCTCGAATAAGGGCCGCTGGCAATGATGTTTTCAATCTGCCTGGCGGCGTTAATAAACTCATCCGCACTGTCCGCCCTGATAACGCCACGGCTTCCGGATAGCATCATAGGCTTGAGTACAACCGGGTATTGGTAACGAGTTGATTGCTGGGTGACGTTTTCGAGCGCACAGATAGCAAAGGTCGGAACATTGCAGTGCTGTTGCTGAAGCCGGATACGTGCCAGATCTTTACGGTAAGTTAGTTGGGTGGCTTCGGGGTCGTTATGTGCCAGCTGTAAGGCTTTGGCTACACGGCTTGACAGTGTTACCACCAGATCATCGGTAGCGATGACGGCTGCTATCGGTTTATCCTGTATCGAGGATAGTATGATATTCAGGGCAAGTTCGGGTTGACTGAAATCGACCGTAATGCCACTCGCAATCGCTGAAACCAGTGAGTGCTTACTATCTGAAACGATCAGTAATCGGGAGCCCAGTTGCTGCGCGGCATGGATGTAACTGGCGACACGGTAGCTGCGTGCAGGGGCGATTAATAGAATAAACCCCGACCGAGGGTCAGGGTTTATGGTTGCTACAGAGTCCTTATCTATCAGGGTGCAGCAGTCGTGTTAAGAGCAACCACCGCCGCCACCACCTGCAGAGCCACAGCCACCACAGGTACCTGATCCGCCGGTTTCTGCAAACACATTGTTGAATACAAAGCGTTCACGACCGACTTCCTGAATATAATCAATCTGGGCACCGCGCAGAAAATTAAGCGCAACCACGTCGACCAGAACCTTGAAATCATCAAATTTAAGAACGGTATCAAATTCTGTACTCTGATCGGTGAATGTCATGCCATACGTCATGCCACCACATCCGCCGCCGCCGACATAAATGCGAATACCTTCAACGTCATCTTCGCTTTGATTGACGATTTCAGCCAGTTTCTGTTGGGCCGAAGGTGTAACTTCCAGATCTGAGTCACTCAAAGAAGTCTGAAAAATATCAGAGATATCCGATGGATTAACAGGCTTCTGTGAGGGAGGGGTGTAAATTCCGACGTTTTCCATAGTAAATACCTTGGGTTTTGAGTTAGTTAAATATTATCACAAAGTTGTCCGAAGCTATACATTTCCTGTCAGTCTGCGGGATAGAATGTCGCACGAATCCATTCTCAGTCCAGAAAAAGTATTGATGCACGATGCCGATGCGTTTTGTACAATCCACCTCGCTGGAGTCTGTATAGCTCTATCCGGCGTAACAATGATTTAAACTTAACCTCTGACACGGCCTGTAGGCTGTGAATTTATTGAACCTAGACTTATGAAATGTCCCTTTTGCGGTACTCCGGATACCCGTGTGGTTGACTCCAGGCTGGCGAATGAATCCAATCAGGTACGCCGGCGGCGCGAATGTGTTTCCTGCGAAACCCGCTTCACGACCTATGAATCACCGTTGCTGAATATGCCGATGGTGATTAAAAATGACGGTAGCCGGGACACTTTCGATGAGCAGAGAGTGCGTAATGGTATGCTGCGTGCGCTGGAGAAACGTCCGGTATCGGCCGAGCAGATCGAAGATGCAATGAGTCATATTAAGACCCAGCTGATTGCGCTGGACGCGCGCGAGGTTGCGTCCAGACAGATAGGGGAAATGGTGATGCGTGAGTTACAGGCGCTGGACCATGTCGCTTATATCCGTTTTGCTTCGGTGTATTTAAGTTTTGAAGATATTGCTTCGTTTGAAGAGTTGATTCGGCGTCTGGAGTCTGAGCCGACACCCGAGTTGCAACGGCGCCAGGTACCATTGATCGATGATCTTGACGAGTAGAGGATGAGTTTTTCCCACAACCATGAGTTCTGGATGGCGCGAGCCTTACAGCTGGCCCGGCAGGGGCTTTATTCTACCCATCCGAATCCCCGTGTAGGTTGCGTCATCGTACGCAATGACCAATCGATTGCTGAAGGCTTTCATGCTGTCCCGGGCGGACCACATGCTGAAGTGAATGCACTCCATCAGTTAAACGGTGATGCCACTGGCGCGACTGTGTATGTCACCCTTGAACCCTGTTCGCATAGCGGTAAAACGCCTCCCTGTGTGGATGCCCTGATTCAGGCTCGACCAAAGACTGTGGTGATCGCGATGCAGGATCCAAATCCGCTGGTATGCGGGCGTGGGATTCGTAAGTTAAACGAGCATGGTATCGAGGTGATTGTCGATGTGTTAGCGCCTCAGGCGGCTGAATTAAATGCAGGATTTATTAAGCGCATGCAGCATAAAATGCCCTGGGTCAGGCTGAAAATGGCGATGTCGCTGGATGGTCGTACCGCTTTGTCGAATGGACTGAGCCAGTGGATCAGCGGTCCTGAAGCGAGACAGGATGTGCAGTTTCTGCGGGCATCCAGTTCAGCCATATTGAGTACCGCCAAGACGGTATTGCGAGATGATGCCGCACTCAATGTCAGGCTGGATAGCCAGCAGTTGAAACAGTCTGTCAAGGTACGCCAGCCGGTTCGAGTCATTATCGATAATCAGTTGAGACTCAGCGGTAAGGAAAAACTGTTTGAGCTGGAAGGTGAGATCTGGATTTTTACCAGCTCCCGGGATGATGTATTACTGCAGAATTTTAAGCGTGCGAATACGCGGGTTTTTATACTGCCGCCAGACTCGAAAGGGCGTGTAGATCTGCTGCAACTGTTGCACAAGCTGGCTGAACTTGAAATAAATGAAGTACACACGGAATGTGGTGCTACACTCTCGGGCGCGCTGATACAGCAGGGCCTGGTCGACGAATTAATCGTGTATATGGCACCGGATTTAATGGGCGATCAGGCGCAGGGACTCTTTGATCTGGGTGAGATAAGTATCATGTCAGATAAAGTTCAGCTTTCAATCAGCGATGTTCGTATGATTGGAAGAGATATTAAAATATGGGCGAAACCTCAATCCACATGTCTACGATAGTCGTTGTAAGAAAAAATAATACGGCCTGCATAGCGGCCGATAGCCTGACCAGTTTTGGCGATACCAAACAGGCCTCAGAGTTTGTCGTCAATTCCGACAAGATCATCCAGTTTGCCGATTTTTATATTGGCATTGTGGGTAGCGCTGCGCATCAACTGGTACTCACGTCGCTGTTTAATAACCACTCGAACAAGATCGATTTTTCCGATCAGATGAATATTTTCGAAAGCCTGAAACTGATGCATCCGATCCTCAAAGATGAATACTTTCTGAATAGCAAGGAAGAGGATGATGATCCCTATGAATCATCCCGGGTGGACTCACTGATTATCAATAAGCGAGGTATCTTTGGTATCTATTCGTTACGCGAAGTGGATGAATATACCCGCTTCTGGGCGGTAGGTTCCGGTGCGGAGTATGCGCTGGGAGCGATGAATGCAACGTATGATGTGCTGCAAAGTGCCGAAGAGATTGCCAGGATTGGGGTTGAAGCCGGGGCCAAATTTGATACGGCTTCAAGTTTGCCGATGACCTCTTACAGCATTGAACTTGACGGTGAGTGATTACGTTCATCTGTCATCCATATGAACAAACTGTCTATTGCTGCGCAATAAGTTTAACTAACTTCTAATTAATCTATACAGGCTGTTACAACCATGTTTACCGGTATCATTCAGGCCATTGGCCACATTCAATCGCTGGAACAGAAAAGTGGTGATGTCCGCTTAACCCTGAATTCCGCTGATCTTGTGCTTAACGATTCTGATCTGGGCGATAGTATTGCGGTGAATGGCGTCTGTCTGACCGCGATTGCCTATACCGAGAATGGCTTTTCTGCCGATGTATCGCGCGAGACGCTGGAAAAGACCAGTCTGGGTTTTTTGCGTCAGGGCAGCCCGGTGAATCTGGAAAAAGCGCTAACCCTGAATACCGCACTCGGCGGTCATCTGGTGAGCGGGCATGTGGATGGACTGGGCAAGCTGATCAGCCTGCGTAACGACGCTCGATCCATCCGATACGAATTTTCGGTGCCGCAACCTCTGGCACATTACATTGCAGAAAAAGGTTCGATCACCATCGATGGAACCAGTCTCACGGTAAACCATGTTGACGGCAATGTATTCGGGGTGAATATCGTTCCACATACACGCGATCATACGGTTTTCCAGTTTTATGAAATCAATACCCAGGTCAACATAGAAGTTGATATAATCGCGCGCTATCTTGAGCGCCTGTTAACCGGGCAAAGCGCGACCAGCGAGCACAGTTTGTTAAAAACCTTATCCGAATCAGGGTTTATCAAGTGAATCCGGATTTATCAAATATCCATAGAGAATTTGAAGTATGCAGTTAAATACGATTGAAGAAATTATCGAAGATATCCGGGCCGGCAAAATGGTGGTCATCATGGACGATGAAGATCGTGAAAATGAAGGCGATCTATTGATGGCGGCGGAAGCCGTAACACCGGCTGATATCAATTTTATGGCACGCTACGGTCGTGGCCTGATCTGCCTGACCCTGTCTCAGCAGCGCTGTAAACAACTGCGTCTGCCACTGATGGTGGGTGATAACACGGCTGCACTGGAAACCAATTTTACCGTATCGATCGAGGCTGCAGAGGGTGTTACGACCGGTATATCGGCATCCGACCGTGCGGTTACCGTGCTGGCGGCGGTTAAAGCGGATGCAACCCCGGAAGATCTGGTCCAGCCCGGACATATCTTCCCGTTGATGGCGCGCCCTGGTGGTGTGTTGACCCGAGCCGGACATACCGAGGCAGGTTGTGATCTGGCGCGTCTGGCCGGCTTTGAAGCGGCTTCCGTGATCGTTGAAATCCTGAATGAAGATGGGACTATGGCGCGACGCAACGATCTGGAGCTGTTTGCTAAAAAACACGAGCTAAAAATCGGCACGATCGAAGATCTGATCCGCTATCGGATTGAAAATGAAAAAACCCTTGAGCGTATCGTTGAAACCAATTTTCCGACCGATTATGGGGACTTCAAACTGATCGCTTATGAAGATGCGATCGATCAGGAATTGCATCTGGCCATTGTTAAAGGTGAGATCGATCCTGCTCAGCCCATCCCGGTGCGTGTGCATGTGCAAAACACCCTGCATGATTCCCTGTGTGGGACCAGCGGTCGCGGTTGGCCGTTACAGGATGTGATGCATAAAATCGATGAGATGGGCCACGGCGTCATTGTTTTTTTACGCCAGTCTGAAACGCCGCGCAAGATGGTGCAAAATATTGAAGCCGTGATGCGCGGTGAAGATAACGACAAGTCGGTGATCAGTCAGTCGGATGATCTGCGTACCTATGGTATCGGCGCACAAATACTCGCAGACCTCGGAATCCACAAGATGAAGTTACTCAGCGCACCAAAAAAATTCCATGCTTTGGCGGGTTTCGGGCTTGAAGTGGTAGAATACATTTCCGACTAATTTATATAACAGATTAAAAGAGAGAACAGATGAGCGAGATTCAATATATCAACGGTGACATCAGCGTAAATAAAGCCAGAATAGCGATAGTTGTCGGGCGCTTTAATGGTTTTATTGTGGAAAGCCTGTTATCCGGTGCGATCGATACCCTGACACGTTCCGGTATCAAGCCAGCCGATATTACCGTCAGCCGTGTTCCCGGTGCATTCGAGATGCCACTGGTGATCCAGCAGTTTGCCGAAAAAGGCAAGTTTGATGCGATTTTAGGACTGGGCGCGGTGATCCGTGGCTCGACCCCGCATTTCGATTTTGTCGCGGGTGAAAATGCCAAGGCGCTGGCAGCGCTGGCGTTGAAGTACAATATTCCCGTCATCAATGGTGTGCTGACAACCGATACCATTGAACAGGCGATCGAGCGTGCAGGCACCAAAGCAGGCAACAAAGGTGCTGAAGCGGCGATGGCGGCGATGGAAATGATCAGCCTGTTACAGAAAATAGGTCAATAACCCACCTATGACTTTACAAAAAACGCCACGCAAACAGCCACCGAATATCGAGCGCGCTCAGGCGATTAAAAAACGTAAGCATGCTCGGGATAAGGTACTACAGGCGCTGTATCAGTGGCAGCTATCCGGTGAAGATCTGGACTGGATCCGGGATCAGTATCTGAGCGAGCAGGGTGTTTCTTCCGGCGATGAAGCCTACTTTCTGGAGTTGCTGTATAAAATACCGTCGGATGTGGACGCTATCGATGAGCAGTACAGGCCGTATGTGGATAAATTCGAGGACCATATGGATCCAATCGAAACCAATATCCTGCGCATAGCCACCTATGAGTTTAAGCATCATCTGGAGATTCCTTTTAAGGTCGTCATCAATGAAGCGATCAATCTGGCCAAAACCTATGGCTCGGATGAAAGCCATAGGTTCATCAATGGGGTGCTGGATCCGTTATCGCGTGAAATGCGTACGCTGGAAACCAGTCAGCCGGATACCCACAGTAAGTCGCGCGAATGAGTGAAAGTGAATTCTCGCTGATCGAGAAATACTTTTCCTTACCCGCTCAAAAATTCACTCATTCCCATACCGTACTGGGTATTGGGGATGATGCGGCCGTGATGAGTGTGCCAGCAGGGCATCAGCTGGTGGTTACCATGGATACCCTGATTGCCGGCAGACACTTCCCGCTGCAAACCAGCCCTTTTGACATCGCGTATAAAAGTCTGGCGGTAAACGTCAGTGATCTGGTGGCGATGGCGGCAACGCCGGCATTTTTCTTACTGTCGATTACCTTGCCAGCAGCGGATGAACATTTTCTGGCAGAGTTTTCTGCCGGACTTTTTGCGGCAGCGCATGAGTTTTCGATAGTGCTGGTGGGCGGTGACACCTGTCAGGGGAGCTTGTCCATCAGCATTCAGGCCAGTGGCCTGGTCGCAGAGCATGCCTATATCACCCGCTCAGGTGCAGGCATCGGTGACCGAATCTTTGTCAGCGGGCCGCTCGGAGCCGCGGCTCTGGGCCTTGCCAGCGTGCAAAATCGAGTGCAATTGACGCCTGAGCAGCAACAGTTCTGTATCAATGCACTAAATCGTCCACGTCCCAGACTGGATATGATCGATTTATTAAGAGATTTTGCCTCTGCTGCGATTGATCTTTCGGATGGCCTGCTCGGCGATCTTGGGCATATACTAACAAAAAGCCGATGTGGCGCTTTGCTCGATAAACAAAAAATTCCAGCCTATCAGGCCTTATCGTTACATCACTGCCTTGATTATGCCTTAAGCGGTGGCGATGATTATCAGATACTGTTTAGCGTGCCAGTGGATAAGCTGGAGGCGATGGTTTCTGCAGCCGCTGAACAGGGGCTTGAGTTATTCGACATTGGTGAGATTACGCAGGCTGGCTTTTTCATGCAGGCCGATAATGCCACCATCGATCTTTCAAACAGCAGGGGGTTTGATCACTTTGCCGCGTAATAATGTTCCCATCCGGTTACTCAAGCATCCGGTTCATTTTCTCTCGCTCGGGTTTGGCTCAGGGCTGTCGCCTTATGCGCCCGGTACTTTTGGTACGGCGGCTGCCATTCCGCTGTACCTTTTGATTCAGCCGCTCTCCACATCCTGGTATCTATTGATTACCCTGGCGGCCCTGATCATCGGGGTCTACCTGTGTGAGCAAACCGCAAATGCGCTGGGTGTTCATGATCACTCTGGAATCGTATGGGATGAAATCGTGGGTTTCTTTATCACCATGTTTACGGTGCCGCTGGACTGGAAATGGATTCTGATTGGTTTTTTACTGTTCCGCTTTTTCGATATCGTGAAGCCATGGCCGATCAGATGGATCGATGCCCGCGTATCGGGTGGTACAGGGATCATGCTGGATGATGTCGTGGCTGGATTATTTGCATCGATAGGGTTACATTTAATCCTTTATTATTTTTAGCTCGGTCCCTTGAATAGACTTATCCTGATTTTCTTACTCAGTGTGATCTGGAGTAGTGGCTGGAGCGCTTCTGCACAGAATTCGGTCAAGGTAATTGCGCTGTTTACGAATAAGGCCATGCTGAACATAAACGGGCAAAGTATCATCATGCAAAAAGGTGATACGATACAGGGCGTTACTCTGCTGTCAGCGTCCGGGCGCGCCGCTCGTATTCGTTTTGAGGATGGTTCAGAGAAAATGTTGGGGCTCAACCGCTCGATTCAACAGGCCTATAAAAAACCGCAAAATAGCAAGTTGACGTTATATTCTGACAGTGCCGGCATGTTCACCGTGAGCGGTGAAGTAAACGGTAAAAATACGCCGTTTTTACTCGATACGGGGGCGACCTATATTGCGTTAAGTAGCGATGAAGCCGATCGCCTCAAACTGCCGTATCAGTCGGCGCGTAAGGGGGCTGTGCAGACCGCCAGTGAAGTTGTGGCTGTCTGGCATATCAAACTTGATCAGGTTAAAGTAGGCGATATTAGCGTGCCCAATGTCGATGCGGTGGTATTACAGGGAAATAATCCGCGCCCCGCTTTGCTTGGGATGTCATTTTTAAAGCACGTAAAATTACACCGTAATGGTGCTGCAATGGTGATAGAGCAAAAATACTAGATTTACACCCGCTATTTATATTGCACTACGTTTCGATAAACACGAGGTAAACATGCTAGATTGGATCGATCCCATCATATTAAATTTTGTGTATGCCGCACTCGGTGGCTTTTTAACCATCTGGTTTATGAAGCGGGGCTGTAGCAGCTTTAACAAAAGCGTCAGTTTTAACATCAGTGACGAACTGGCCAAGGGGAATGTGGCTGTCGGTCTGATGATCGCGGGCATGTTTATCGGTATCGGTGTCGCAACAGGGCTGGTGATAGGACTCGGGCTCAGCTAAATCAGTAGCAACAATCAATTCTTTATCAATCGCGCGAATTTTTTTAGAATGTCGCGCCTTTTCATTTTATTTGCCGGAAATACACTATGATTCGAACTCGTTTTGCACCAAGTCCTACCGGATATTTGCATATCGGTGGTGCCAGAACTGCTCTATTTTGCTGGTTATTCAGTAAGAAAATGGGAGGGAAGTTTATTTTACGGGTAGAGGATACCGATCGTGAACGCTC
>JACKQG010002954.1_pt1 | contig 21466 bp, 10 predicted proteins | sample 8237621 | NCBI WGS metagenome assembly JACKQG01 (sample SAMN15677084, study PRJNA649215) | marine metagenome | biome: marine; feature: Black Sea; material: saline water; isolation source: suspended particulate matter (SPM) from the Black Sea western gyre | collected 2013-06-09/2013-06-10 | depth... | reverse complement strand
CCCCCCGGGCCTGGATTTCGTGGCGGGGTTCTTCGGATGCCTGTACGCCGGCGTGGTTGCCGTCCCGGCCTATCCGCCGCGAAGAAACCGCAACATGGCCCGCGTCCAGGCCATCTCCGACAACGCCGAAGCCAAGGCGGCGTTGACAGTCCACGGAGTGACCGATCGAGTGGCCGGTTTGCTGGACGAGGCGCCGCATCTGAGGGACCTTACATGGCTGGCGACCGACCAAATTTCCACTGATCTGGCCGACGACTGGGAGCAACCGGAAATTCACGGGGACATGTTGACGGCGATCCAGTACACGTCCGGTTCAACGGGGACCCCGAAAGGCGTAATGCTGGCGCATCGCAACATGATGCACAACGTATCGATAATCGCCTACGGCTTCGAACCAGCGCGAAACGGCGTCGCCGCGTTTTGGCTGCCCACGTATCACGATATGGGATTGGTGGGCGGTGTGCTTGCACCGACCTTCTTTGGGACGCCCGAGGTGCTGATGTCGCCCTTGGCTTTCCTTCAGAAACCCGTGCGGTGGCTGCGCGCGATCACGCGATATCGCGTGACAATCAGTGGCGGTCCGAACTTCGCATACGATCTTTGCACGCAGAAGGTCACGGACGCTCAGCTTGAAGGACTCGACCTGAGCACGTGGGATGTTGCTTTCAACGGCGCAGAACCGATCCGCGCTTCCACGCTGGAGAAATTCGTCGAACGGTTTGGCCCCGTCGGTTTTCATGCCGAAGCGACATATCCCTGCTATGGCATGGCCGAGACCACCTTGATCGTCACCGGCGGAAAGAAGAGCGAAATGCCGGTGGTCCGCACGTTTCAGGGCAAGGCATTGGACGACCATCACATCGTCCCGGTTGCCGACGACCACGAAGACGCAAGGAAACTGATCGGCTGCGGGCAGGTGCTTCCGGAACAGCAAATTCGGATCGTGGATCCCGTGTACTACCGCCAGTTGCCCGAGGATCGCGTGGGCGAAATTTGGGTAGATAGCCCAAGTGTCGCCATGGGCTACTGGGACAATCCTGGCGCGACACAAGAGACGTTCCAGGCGAAACTGGCCGACAGTATCTCCGGCACGTACCTGCGTACCGGCGACCTGGGTTTCGTGCACGAAGGCGAATTGTTCGTCACCGGCCGGTTGAAGGATCTGATCATTGTCCGCGGAGTGAATCGATATCCGCAAGACATCGAACTGACCGTCGAACGATCCAGCAACCGTCTACAGGCCGGGGCCGTCGGAGCCTTCGCGGTGGACATGAACGGGCGCGAGCGAATGATCATCGTCAGCGAAGTGGAACGCGCGCGGCGAAAGGACTGGTCGGACGTTATTCAAGCCATTCGTCGGAACGTCACGGCCGAGCATGATCTGCCGCCGGACGGCATAATCCTGGTACGCTTCGGTTCAATTCCGAAAACCTCCAGCGGCAAGATCCAACGTCACGCGTGCCGGGACGACTTCCGAGACGGGTCGCTCTCGGTCGTGGCCCAGTGGTTTGCCTGGGACGCAGGGTGAGCGGCTGCCGGAAAGCTAAGCTGATTGGTGAATTCCTACTGTTACCCTACGGTTGCCTTCTTGGAAGGCTGCCTTCGAACTCGTAGTTCCTGGGATATTGCACCCTCAGGAAGCGCCGGACTATATTAACGTGTTTGTGTCTACGCCAAGCGGGCAGCGACATGGGTGATCAGTATGCTGTGGGCGTAACCAGAAAGGGCGCAAGTCTTGAAGCGAGCACTAGTTAGCGACATTCATGGAAACTTGGAGGCGCTTCGCGCGGTGCTCGACGACGTGCGCAGTAACGGCGTCTCGGACATCTACTGCCTGGGGGACATCATCGGGTACGGGCCAAATCCCTGCGAATGTCTGGACGAGGTGATGACATTATGCCAGGCCACCATCTTGGGAAACCACGATCAAGCTGCCCTTTTTGATCCAGACGGCTTCAATCCCGTTGCCCTGCGCGCCGTGTACTGGACACGCGAGCAACTCGACGACGGCCCCGGAGGAGCCAACCGCGTTCATTCCCGCTGGGATTTCCTTGGCGAGTTGCCGAGATCGCGGACAGAGGATTCCATGACGTTCGTCCACGGGTCGCCTCGCGAACCGACCAACGAATACGTGTTTCCGGAGGACGTATATAATCAGCGCAAGATGGAAGCGCTGTTCAACCTCTTTGAAAACTACTGCTTTCAGGGGCACACGCACATACCGGGCGTCTTCACGTCGCACATGGAGTTCATCACGCCGGAAGATTGTGGGTACGAGTATCAATTGACTGGCGACAAGACGATGATCAACGTCGGTTCCGTTGGTCAGCCTCGCGACAATGATCCGCGTTCGTGCTATGTGATACTCGACGAAGATCGCGTCCTGTTTCGACGCGTCGAATACCCTATCGACGTTGTCTCCGAGAAGATCTACGCTACGGAGAGCCTGGACAACATGCTGGGCGATCGGTTGCACGCCGGCCGATAGACCCCCAAAAAAAGAAGGGCTGTTGGCTTGAAAAGAGCGATCATCAGCGATATTCACGGCAATCTGGAAGCCCTAAGCGCAGTTCTGGCAGACATCGAATCCGAAGAGGTGTCCGAGATCTTCTGCCTGGGCGACATCATCGGGTACGGGCCCAACCCGTGCCAGTGTCTAGATATGGCGATCGAGTTCGACGAGGCTGTGCTCGGGAACCACGATCAGGGTGCTTTGTTCGATCCCGAGGGGTTCAGCAGCGGGGCCGAGAAGGCGATCTTTTGGACGCGCGACCAACTGGAATCTTCTTCGGGAGATAGGGAAACGAGTTTGAAACGCTGGGACTTCCTCTGCGAACTCCCCCGCACCGTTCGCGAGAACGGCTTCATGTACGTACATGGGTCGCCGCGCAACCCGTTGAACGAGTACGTTTTTCCCGAGGACATTCATAACCCGCGCAAAGTCGAGAAGATCTTTTGCATCATCGAGCAATACTGCTTCCAGGGCCACACACACGTGCCCGGCGTACTGACCGAGGATTGTTTCTTTCGCCGGCCGGACGAGATCGGCGACGTGTGCCAACTGGGAGACCGCAAGGCGATGATCAATGTGGGTAGCGTGGGCCAGCCTCGCGATGGAGACCCGCGATCCTGCTACGTCATCCAGGAGGATCAGACCGTTCGATTTCGTCGAGTCGAATATCCGTTTGAAGAGACCGCGAAAAAGATCTACGCCATTGCCGAGCTAGACAATTTCTTAGGAGACCGGCTGCGCGACGGACGGTGAATCCTTCTGCCTGAGGTTCTAAATCGTGGAAAAGCGTTTCGCTCTATTTCTGGTGCTTGCCGCTCTGGTGCTGTTCCTGCACATGATGTATCAGAACGCGCTGGCGCCGCGGAAACCGGTCGCCGATAAGCCGCCCGAGGACGCGGGCGCCGCGCCGGCAGACGAAGACGCCGGTGGCCAGGACGACGGCGCCCCGAAAGACCCGAGCAAAGACGCGGAGGATGAGGTAGAAGGAAAGCCGAAACCCAAGACGCAAACTCCGGATGTACCCGACCCCGCCGACCCGGAAGAAGTCCGCGAGAAAGTCGCGAACGAGCGAGTCACGCTTGGCTCAATGGACCCGAACTGTCCATACCGCTTGCTGGTCACCTTCAATAGCCAGGGCGCAGCCGTCGAACGAATCGAACTGACCGAACGGAGCCCGGCGGGAACGTTCCGGTTTCGCGAACTGAATGCCAAAGCCGGCTATCTCGGTCATCTGGGTCTCGGCGAACCGAACGACGAATGCCGCGTGAACGTCGTCGGCCCCGGTACACCGGCTGCGAAGGCCGGACTGAAACCTGAGGATGTGATCAAGCAGGTGAGATTGGGGGACGACAGTGATGAGATTAAGAGCGTGGCGGACTTCAAGGACTTCATGGCGACCACGAAGCCGGGCCAGACGATCGGAGTCAGCGTTTCGCGTCCAGTTTCAGCCGGCGCGACCGTGACTCGGAATCTCCCCATCGAGCTGATCCGCCAACCGCTCAGCATCATACGGCCGGAAGGCTCCGATCCGAAGTCATTCCTGTTTGCCCTCGAGAGTGTAGGCGGCAAGTCTGTCAAGCGCGGCTCGGACGAGTTGGCAGGACTCCCATCACTGCGTGAGGAGAATTGGGAGGTCGTCGAGATCAAGGACGATGGCAAGGGACCCGCCGTGGAGTTCCACTTTCTGCTGGACGACCTAAAGGAGATCGGTGTCGAGGGCAAGTTAGAGTTGGTTAAGCGATACCGTCTGGCCCGAACGCCAGACGCCGAATTGGACAATAACACTTACAAATCCTACCACCTCACGCTTGAAATCGAGATTCACAACAAGGACGAGGGCGCCGCAGACCAACAGATCGCATATCGGCTTGATGGCCCCAACGGCTTGCCGCTGGAAGGCTGGTGGTACTCGAACAAGATTCACCCGACAAAGTTCTCCGCCGCGGGCGCCCGGGACGTTCTTTGGAGCACGCCTAAATCCGGCCACGGCCTGATGGGTACCATGGCGATCTACAGCGAGACGATCGAAGCCAAAGAAAAGAACGAGACGGCGTCTCTCACGCTCTTTCCCGATGACGAATCGCAAGAACTGGACTATCTGGGCGTCGACACGCAGTTCTTCACCGTAGCTTTGAAGCCGGTACCTCTGAAGTCGGAAACGGGGGACGATACCAAGCGGCGTCGCTTCAAGCAGGCAATTGCGATGCCTGTCGGTGATGTAGGCGAAAAGAAGAAGTCCGATCGAAAAACCATCAACGTCTCGTTCCGATTGATCAGTGACGTTCATACGATCACCGCTGGGAAAGCGCACACGCAAGAATTCATCCTGTTCGCCGGCCCCAAACAACCAAAGTTGCTGGCCGAATACGAATTGGAGGAATGTATCGCCTATGGCTGGTTCGGCATGGTCGCCAAGCCGCTTTCGGCGATCTTGCACTGGTTCGAATGGCTGCCGCTCGTGAATTACGGCCTGGCCATCATCATGCTGACCGTGCTGGTGCGAAGTTGCATGATCCCGCTCAGCCGCAAGGCTGCCAAGAACGCGCAGATGATGCAGGCGTTGGCGCCGGAAATGAAGCGGATTGCGGAACAGTACAAGAACGACATGGAAAAACGTGCGGCGTCCCAGCGCGAGCTGTTTGCCAAGCACAACTACAATCCGTTTGGCGGCTGCCTGTTGATGTTCGTCCAGTTGCCTATCTTTATCGGACTCTATCGCTCGCTGTCCGTCGATGTCGAGTTGCGGCAGGCTCCGCTCATACCGGGTGTCGAATGGTGTTCGAATTTGGCCGGGCCCGACATGCTCTTCTATTGGCAGGACTGGATGCCCGGCTTCCTCGCCAGCGAATCGGGCGGCTGGCTCGGCCCCTATTTCAACATCCTGCCGATCTTTACGATTGTCTTGTTCTTGGCGCAGCAGAAGATGTTCATGCCACCGGCCACCGATGACCAGTCGCGCATGCAACAGAAAGTCATGAAGTTCATGATGATCTTCATGGGCTTCCTGTTCTTCCGCGTGGCCAGCGGCCTGTGCGTCTACTTCATCGCTTCCAGCCTGTGGGGCATTGCGGAAAGAAAACTGTTACCGCCTCCCGGCAAAGTAGAATCAGGCGCTCCGACAAAGACTCGCAAGCAGAAGGCGGATGCCGAGGCTAAAAAGGCAAAGCTGAAGAAAAGACAGAAGAAACGCTAATCCCACCACCAGCGGCTCTTGTCGGCTGGCAGGCCGATGTTACGGTAACGCTCCGCCACCTTGCCGTTCTCGTCGGCCAGCAGACGATCGGGCTCGAGCGCCACGTCCGCACGAATCGAAACGCCGCCGCCTGCCGGCGAGAGCAGACGATTGCCTTTCCACACCGTATTGACAACACAGGGCACGCGTTCAGCCGCACGCACCGTCTGAACAGGCAATGCGGTTTCGTCGCCGAGAACCCCCAGATTCCAGCTCGCCTGGCCGTAGAAGTCCTGTTGGCGAATGAACGCCGCCGCAACCAACATGTCAATCAGGTTACGGAGTTGCGCGTATACCGGGCTTCGAGCGGCAATCTCCGGGTACTTGCGTGTAAACCCCATGGTGAACAGTTCGCTCGCTTTGCTGGGCTTGGCTGCTGCGGGTGCCAGTTGGCCGTCGGGGCCCACCAGCTTGTCTTCCGCCAACAGTTGTACCGCCTCGCCCACCAACTCCATCGCCTGCCGATCCTTCGTGACCCGCACGCAATCGTATCGCGGCGTGAACCACCACCGCTGCAGCATCGAGTGCTGTGGCACGGTCAGAGCGCCGATGAAGGTTGTCATCCGCGTCGGCGGCGGCTCCAAACCGACACCGATCAACTTCATGCGGTAGTCGGCTTCGATCATCACTTGGGCAAAATGCGTGTTGGCCGAGATTCCAAATACCCGGATATTGGCCATGCCAAGACTTTCGGCCGAGCCCTGGGCTATGCGCGCGGCCACTTGTTGTCGAGCCCGTTGCGGAATCGTCCGGGGGATCGTCTGCTGGAATTTCTGCAGTCGAGCCAGCCCGTCGCGATTGGGGTCGATCGTACAACCGATGAATGGCCGATTGTTGCTGCCGGGTGCATAGGCTCGCAACGCAACAACCAAGTCGTCCAAACGCAAAACGGGGCGGCCCGTTTTGATACCGACAACTCGCCCCGATGCGTCCGCTACCCAGCCTTCTGCAGGCCCCGCGATTACGATGTCCGGCTCGTCCGGATAGAAGAACACGTACCGCAGACTCTGCAAGCCAGCCAGATTTCGCATCATTTCGTCGGGCTGTCCGCCAGCGGCAACGGCACGGCCGACGGCCTTCTCCAATCGTAAGAGCGAAACCATTCGCATGTCCGATGGCACTGCGATGTCGCGAGGCAGCCCAGCCCGAGCTGCGGCCACGCGTGCGGCATGCAGACGGCCGAGTGGATCGGGAAAGCTCTTCACGCTCAATAGACCCACAGCGTCAATCGCCACCCCGAAGGTCGGCAATTGAACAGTCGTGTTGCCCTGCTGGGCCTTCAGGCGAGGCGCACACATGATCAGTGCACACATGGCGAAGCACACCATTCCAGAGATTGCATTCCGCCACACCACGTCCGTGCTCAACTTCTGCGAAGCATGAAATCGGATCATGGAACTCCTCCACTAGCTGACAGCGTCAAAGCAATAGACTGGACGGGAACGTAGGAACAATACGATTATTATATACTGACCAGGGCGAAACGTGCCGTTTGCGCCTGTCGTGCGGCATAGCATTTACCTTTGGGCTGCTTCGGACAAAACGGTCCCGATATATCTTCGCGTCAGCGGGAAAGCTCTTTCATGGCGAAGCACCGGCACCATACGCAAGTCTCCCGAAAACAACTGAGAAGGCTGAACGCGCGGGGCCGTCTCGGCAGGAGTCTTGTTTTTGAGCGTCTGGAGGATCGCCAGCTTCTTAGCGCCGTCGGCTGGGAAGGCGAAGACTGTTTGATCTGCACGGTCGAACCTGCCGCGGGCGGCAATGGGGAAGCTCCGTCGCACCCCAAGGTGGCGATCGTCGACGTGCCCGCAGCTCCGGTCGACTCCCTCGACATCACCTTCACCAAGTCGATGAGTCTGGATGCCGCAATCGGCGATGGCTCGGTCCTGAACGCAGTCTCGCTGGTGGACGTCTCCGACGGCCCCATTTCGTTGGCTGCCAACCAGTTCTCGTACGACGACCAGACAAAGACTCTGAACCTCTCCTTCGATGCCTCCCTGCCAGGAGCCACGTACGAATTGCAGTTGGACGGAGGCCTCTTGACAGATTCAGAGGGGAATACGTTGCGTGGCGGAAGCAGTGGTCTCGCTTTCCGGTTACCGGCGTTCTCCGCTGCCCAGACGGTCCAGGCAGGCGGAGTCGACATCCAAACCGTCGACTACTCCGTACCGTCGCTGGCCGATTGGAACAGTGACGGTCTGACGGACCTGATTGTCGGCGAGAAATCGTCGTTGGATACAGGCAAGGTCCGCGTCTACCTGAACTCCGGAACCAACGCGGCACCCGCCTACGGCTCCTTCCTCTACGCCCAGTCCGGCGGAGTCGACCTTACTGTGTCGGCCAGCGGATGCATGGGCGTGTTCCCCCGAGTCTTCGACTGGAACCAGGACGGATTGAAGGATCTGGTACTGGGCCTGGCCGACGGTACCGTACAGGTGGCCCTAAACGAAAACACAATTGCAGAACCTCGTTTTGGCACGCCCGAGCCGGTAGAAGTTGGGCAAGCGGGTGGCAAGAGTATTGTCGACGTCGGCAAACGGGCGACCGTGGATATCGTCGACTGGGATAACGACGGCCGGTACGACCTAGTGCTGGGCGACCTGGATGGGAACGTCCGCGTCCTACTGAACGAATCCGGCTCGGGACCGGCAGACTTTCGTAGCGAAACGATCGTTCTGGATGCAGCCGCCGGACAGGACGTGCCCACGGGCAGGGCCAGCGTCGCGGTTGCGGACCTGAACGGCGACGGGCGCAAAGATCTGGTGGTAGGCAACACGGAAGGGCAGTTACTCTTCTACGCCAACACGGGGACCGACGCAGCGCCACAGTTCAACGGCTACCAGGCGATCGAGGCAGGCGGCGCGGCCATCGATCTTGACGGAACGCCGCGGTCGCGACCGTTTGTCGGTGACGCTAACCGCGACGGCAAAGCGGACCTGCTCGTTGGAGCCAAGGACGGGCTTGTTCGCCTGTATGTTGGGTCCTCGGTGCCCGCACCGACAGAAGGGCCTAACAACAACGAAGGCGAGCCTGGCGAGACGTACATTCACAGTTTCCGGGTCGTCCCGCCATGGCAATGTCCGATTCACAAACACGACGTTAGCGGCGACGGCCGAATCACGGCATTCGACGTCTTACTTGTGGTCAATTACCTGATTGCCAACAGTTCGCAGTCGCTGCCCGTGCCGCCAGTCGCGCCAAACGAGCCGCCCCCGTATCTAGACTGTTCAGGCGAAGGGGACGTGACTCCGCTGGACGCCTTGATGGTGATCACCGATCTGAACACTTTCGGTCCACGGTGGGTCGTCGAAGCTGAGGGCGAAGGGAGTTGGGCCGCGCATGTGGCATCTTCGTCGGTCGCTGAAGGCGAAGGGGAACCAGTCCAGCAGTCGTCACCAACGGCTGCCGACAACAGCCACGACCGGGAACTGCAACGTCAGTCTGCCGTTCAGTCATACCAAACAGTCGGCCGAAGACGCGACGACGCACCACCCGAATCAATCGCAGATGACTCCGTCAGCGACGCAGACCTCGAAGAGACGTTGAACGAAATCGTGTCGAGCCTTGTCTAGCGTACGTTCAACTCCCTTGCCTTTCTTGGCAGCATCGAAGAAGAAGACAACGATCCGCTACTTGTACTGCACGCCGGTTTCTGCTGCCTTCCCTCGAAGTAGTTCTCGTGATGCAGGCTCGCGAACCGGCTGGCGAGCCAATACAATCTAGAGTCACGCATAAATCAGTTCGTAGTCCCGCCTTTAGGCGGTCTTCAACGAAGGAAAACGTCATGAAAAACGGGCACGCGATAGTGACCACAGCCGCTATTTTGATCGTCGCGACCATTGGTATTTGCCAAGAGAAAAAAACGATCGCCTCGTCCGCCGAGGTCGCCAACGGTATTCTCGAAGCCACAGGCGTGCAAGGTGGGCTAGTTGTCCACCTTGGTTGCGGCGATGGAATCCTCACTGCGGCGTTGCACGCCAACGACAGCTACCTCGTACACGGCCTGGACACGGACCCGGCAAACGTTGCCAAGGCCCGCGAGCATATTCGTTCGTTGGGCCTGTACGGCAGAGTTGCCATCGACCACCTGACCGACGCATGCCTGCCGTACATAGATAATTCGGTGAATCTGGTTGTGATGCAGGATACGGGATGCGAGATACGGGATGAGGAGATCTTGCGTGTGCTGGCTCCCGGGGGGGCTCTGCTGAAGATCTCACCCGACACCCGAAACCCGACACCCGAAACCTCTATCCGCAAACCTCGGCCCGAGCAAACCGACGAGTGGACACATTACCTGCACGGACCTGACAACAATGCGGTGGCCCACGACAGCGTTGTGGGGTCGCCATTTCACGTCCAATGGGTCGGCGGGCCGAAGTGGGCAAGGCATCACAATCATCTTTCCAGCACCAGCGCCATGGTGACGTCGGGTGGTCGTCTGTTCGCCATCGTGGACGAAGGACCGACCGCGTCGATCAATCTGCCGCCGAAGTGGTTCCTCGTCGCCCGCGACGCCTACAACGGCGTTGTGCTCTGGAAGAAGCCCGTCAGTTCGTGGGAAGGACACTTGCGGCCCTTCCGCAGCGGCCCAACCGAACTGTCGCGACGGCTGGTTGCCGTGGGCGACCGAGTGTACGTGACGCTTGGTTACGGTGCTCCGCTCACGGCCCTGGACGCTCGAACCGGCCGTGTCGCCAGAACGTACAGCGACACGGAAGGCACGGTCGAGATCCTCCTTCGAGACGGAGTCCTATACGTCGTGGTCGGTGAGATCGACGAAGAACAGTATGCCATGTCCACCCGACGCGGCAGCCCGAGCCCACCCGCGCGCAACAAACATATCCGAGCGATCAATGCCGAGTCGGGAGAGACCATCTGGACGAAGTCCGACGAAGATACTCGCGAACTATTACCGACGACACTCTGCGTCAGTGACGACCGCGTCTTTTTCCACGGCATCGGCGGCGTGATCTGTCTGGATTCCCGCTCCGGCAAGGAGCTTTGGCGCGTACCCCGACCAACTCGGACCAAGCGGCTCGGCTGGTCCGCACCTACGCTTGTCGTCCAAGACGGCGTTGTGCTTAGCGCTGACTGCACCGCGCCGTCCACCGACGGGCCCTCGGAAACCACTCGCGCCCAGATCCAGTGGACTCCCACTGCCAGACCAAAACGCGGCGACGATTCGCTTGGCGAGTTGATCGCACTATCCGCAGACGACGGCAGTGAGTTATGGCGTACGACGACCGCGCAGGGATTCAACGCACCTTCGGACGTCTTCGTCGCAAATGGACTGGTTTGGACCAGCACCGTTCCAAACCTGACGAGCATGGACTTCACCGAAGGACGCGACCTGCGCACCGGCGAGGTGAAACGACAGTTCGATACAGCGGCAGCCTTCACCACGACACATCACCATCGTTGCTACAGGAACAAAGCCACGGATCGCTTCATCTTTCTTGGCAGAACGGGAACCGAGTTGATCGACCTGCAAGGCGAGAAGCCGCTGCGTCACTGCTGGCTCCGCGGCAGTTGCCAGTACGGTGTGATGCCGGCAAACGGGTTGCTCTATGCACCGCCCCACTCGTGCGCCTGCTACATCCAGAGCAAGCTAAGCGGCCTTTGGGCGTTGGCACCGGCGGCGCGGGAGGTTTCGGGTTTCAGTGTTCAGGTGTCGGGAAAGAGACTGGACAGAGGACCGGCGTACGGCGACGTTTCCCCGACACCCGACACCCGACACCTGACACCCGATTCGTGGCCAACCTATCGACGCGACGCCGCGCGCAGCGGCTACACAACGTCGGCCTTGGGCGCCAAACTGCATCCCGCCTGGGAATGCGGCCTCGGGTCACAGCTCACGAGCCCGGTCGTTGCTGACGGCAAGGTGCTTGTCGCGTCGATCGACACTCATACGGTCCATGCGATCAATGCGGCTGACGGCACGCCGGTTTGGAGTCGCACGGTCGGCGGCCGCGTAGATAGTCCCCCTACGATTTTCCAAGGCTTGGCTCTGTTCGGATCGGCGGACGGTTACGTCTACTGCGTGCGTCTAACGGACGGCGAACTTGTCTGGCGTTTCCTCGCCGCTCCCCAGGATCGACGCACCGTAGCGTTCGGGCAGGTCGAATCGGTCTGGCCCGTGACGGGCAGTGTGCTTGTACACGATGGCGTCGTCTATTGCACGGCAGGCCGGTCGTCGTATCTGGATGGCGGCATGTACCTGAATCGGCTGGACCCCGTGACCGGCGAGCAGTTGGGGCAATCGTGTTTCTACAGCCGCGACCCGGAGACGGGCGAGCAGCCGGAGGCTCTGGTGGACGATGTCGAGATGCCCGGCGCGTTGCCTGATGTGCTTGCCTGCGACGGGCAGAACATCTTCCTCCGTGACAAGCGACTCGACACGAACGGCATCGAGCTGGAACCGAATGTGCCGCATCTGTACAGTTCCGCCGGTTTGTTGGACGACAATTGGTGGCACCGGACGTATTGGGTGTACGGCACGAAGGTTTACGGCCGAGCGAGCGGATGGGCGGTTGTCGGCAATTACGTCCCCAGTGGCCGGCTTCTGGTTCTGGATGAAACATCGGTTTACGGATTCGGTCGAAAGCGAGTCGGCGGTGGAGACCGGGGCTTGAGCGACGTGGCGCTGCACCTGTTCCGGGCCGATCAGCAAGTCACGCCCCTGACCGGGAAACGCCAGATCAAGAACAACAACCTGGCGCTGACCAGACACTTCAAGCCCACCAAGGTCACGTATCACTGGTCTTGCGAAGTGCCGCTGGTGATTCGAGCGATGGTGTTGGCTGGCGATGTGCTGTTCGCTGCGGGGCCCCCGATCGTTCCAGGGGATGGGGCCGTCGAGCCCACGTTTGACGACAGGAGCGGTGCCCTGCTCATGGCCTTCTCGGCGAAAGACGGCCAAGAGCTATCCAAGTACGAACTCGATGCCCAACCCACGTTCGATGGCATGGCCGTTGCGGGCGGTCGCCTGTTCCTTTCGACCACCGGCGGCCGTGTTATCTGCATGACCGGTGACTGAGGCGAGCGGAGAAGCAACGACTTCCCAGTAGGACTCGCAAGTTCGTTCAGCGGCCCTTCAAGCACGCGACCTTGCCGTCCACAGTCGACACAAACAGCCGCCCGTCGGCCGCGGCCATGCCATCGTAGACGGGCGGAGCGTCCAGCTTGTATTCCGCGAGTCGGCTGCCATCCTTGGTAGAAACGGCCCACAACAAGCCGCCGCGGCGACCGTCGTAGGCGGCCCAGGGTTCGTCCGGATCGACCACGTCGGGCGTCCCTGCCGCGAAAAGCACGTCGCCGGCCAGCACCATGGCCTGCGCGCGGACCGGTATACGTACCGACCAACGATCCACCAATGGCGTTTTGCCTCGCTTCGGCTTCTTCTGTGCTCCTTGCTTCGCAGCGCCGTCGACCTTTGGTTGCCGGCGATCGTAGGCGAACAGATGGTAGCCTTGGGTACCCGGCTTGAAGTGGGCGTTTACGTCACCGGGTCGCTGATATGCGCGGATTCCGTACACCGAGGAATCATCCACTACCACAAGCTGCCCCAAAGGACGACGATCGACTGTCCAGTGGATACGATTAAACCACGTGTCGTCCAGAAGACCACCGGTGGCCGATACGTGCAGTCTGGCAGACTTTTCTCGCTCTGTTGCAGATCCTCCCCCGTCGACCAGTCCGAACTGCAATTGCCTCATGCGGACAGCGCTGCCGTCGAACACCAGGATGTCGGACAAGGCACCGCCCGCGCCGCCTTCTTTCTGCGACAACCGATCCTCCGCCACCACGGCCTCCTCGCGCAGGACTTCGCCCGTCGCGGGGTCGACGGCAAGAACATGGATACCTCCGTCCAGATGCGACGATCGCCCTGCGGCGAAATACGCGATGTCGTCCACCACCAGGATGCTGCCCGGAACGGGCCATGCCGATTCGACTTGACCGTATGCCACAACCAGACGCTCCTGCGGCGCCGCTTGCAGCCGCCAGCAAAGCTCGCCATCCGACGCGCGCAGGCAGTAAACGTGACCATCGCGAGACCCGAACAGCACGGTACCACAATGAACAGTTGGCGGCGTGTCGATGCGGCCGCAGGCCGTGTACGTCCACTCTTGCCGTCCACTCGCAGCATCCAAAGCACAAACGCGATGCTCTTCGACCGACGTCACAAAGACCTTGCCACCTGCGATAACCGGAGCACTTGGGCCGACGCCAATCGCCGCCTGCCAGGCCTGCTGCAACTCGGCAGGTACCTTTCCCGTCGCCCCGCTACGGAACGGATCACAGCGATATGTGGGCCAGGATCCGGGTGTCGGGTGTCGGGTGTCAGGTGTCGGGGAAACGTCACCGTACGCAGGTCCTTTGTTTAGCCTCTTTCCTGAAACCTGAACACCGACACCCGAAACCTCCGGAGCCAGCGCATACAAACCGCTTAGCTTCTCCTCGATGAAACACCGACACGGGTGTGGCGTCACGTACAAGAGTCCGTTCGAGGGCACCATCCCGTATCCGCACTCGCCGCGAATCCATGTGTTCACTTTCATACCGCCGGTATCGAAGTCGAGCATCTCCACGCCGCGGCGCGAAGTGATCAGGAACCGTTCGGTCGCTTTGTTGCGCGTGCAGCGGTGATGGTGGCCTGCGTTGAACATGGCGCCGGTCCGAAAGCTCTTCTTGACTTCGCCGCTTTTGGGATCAAGGCCCACGAACCGGTAGCCTTCCTCCGGACGATCGTGAACCCAGATCAGCCCACCGGTGACGTAAATGCCAATGGGCGTGCCGTATTCCCAGCTACCAACTTCCTTCGTCCAGATGACGTCCCCGCTGGCGGCGTCCAGCACAAGCAAGTCTGATGGCTGCGTGCTGTTCCAAGGGGGCCTCCTGTCTTGTTCGCGCGGTTGACCGAAGATCACTTTGCCATCGTAATAGACCAGCGTGCACAGGTTCGTATGGTCGTTGCGGTAGCCGTCGACCACTTTCTCCGCGGGGCGTGGTGGCCGAGGCACGCGCCAAAGCTCTTTGCCTGTGGCAAGATCCAAACCGACCAGGCAGTCTTCCTCGATCAAGAAGACCCCTTCCTTGCCAACGGCCATGGTCAACTGCGTGACCCGTTGGACAGGCGAGCCTCGGACGCTGATGCCTACGAAGTCGCCGACACCCCAAGTGATCTCGCCGGAGTCTAGGTCCAGCACCTTGACCTCTTTCTTGGTCGGCGGATCTTCTTCGCTGTAACCAGCGTGTTGCGGTTCCTTATTCACCGCGAGTACCAAACGGCCGTCGTACCAGAGAATCTCCGACGTATTCTCCGTTCCATCGAACCTCCGCAGGAGTTGGCCGGTCACGGCGTCCAACTCGCTGACCGGTGCGTTGAATCCGAGCGTGACGTAGACCCGATCGCCCACCGCCACCAAACGACGTTGGATTTGCGTGGGATGCATATGGCGTCCCAGCATGAAATTGTTGTACATGGTCTGCACCCACGCTTCCCAACCCCAGTAGTCGATGGGCACTTTCCAGAGAAGCACGCCGTTGAAGGCATCGCGAGCGAAAAGGCTGTAACGATCGGGCAGCGAGTTATCGACCTCGGGCGGCGCATCGTCGGCAATGTAGAAGAACCGTCCGCGGGCCGAAACCGCCGCGTTCAAGCTAGGCGTCGTATTATGGTGCCGCGACCACAGCGGTCGCGCCGCCCATTGGATGTGCCGCGGCTGGCCAACCACGCGGTCACGGGCAACCGCGTTGCCACTGGCATCGTGCAGCCAATGCGTCCATTCGTCGATCTCTGCTGGCCAAGGCTTGACCCATTTCCGATTTTCGATTTCCGCATTCCGATTGAGGAGAATGCCGACACCACGTGGCGCGAGCACACGCAGAATTTCCTCATCCCGTATCTCGCATCCCGCATCTCCCACCACAACCAAATTCACCACGTTGTCGCCATACGGAAGTCGATCGCCGGACCAAGTGCAGACCGACACCTTGCCATACATGCCCCGCTCGCGGATGTACTTGCGTGCGTTGGCCACGTTCGCCGGATCGGTGTCCAGCCCCTGCACGAGATAGCTGTCACCAGTCCCGAGCGCCGCAGTGAGCTTCCCATCGCCGCAGCCGAAATGGACGATCAATCCGCCCTTGGTCCCCGCTTCTTCGAGGATCTGTCGAGCCAGACCGTCATCGTCGCCACGGCCGGAATTGTCTGCGGCACTTGGGACTGTCGTGGGCAAGCACAGAAGTGCTGCAAGAACGATCGCCGCACACAAACTGTGGCTTCGGATTGCACGTATCATGATGGTCTCCTCATCAACGTCCTGGCTCGTAGTTCGTACGTCACGAGACACAATACTCGATGCGCGGGAATACATACCCGGCTCCCATTATCCGTGCCTCATCAATAGAGACAAGGATCTTAAGGCGACTGGTGCATCTGCAGAACCAGTAGTTCGGAGCAAAATGGCCGAGAATAACGACTTTTGCCTAAAGCAGCCTTCCCATATTGACGACGACGGAAGAGGCCTCTTCTCCTCTTACGCACAGTCTCATCAGATCAGCGAGTCCGCCATGCGGCCTTCCCGAGTTCTGAGAACTTGGTCGTGGCTATGTTTATTGCTGACGGCAGCAGGCTGTGCAGGTCCGCTAGCATTGCGACACAGCCGCCAGAAATACAATCAGGTTATCCAGACCACTGCTAGCGAACAGCTACTTCTGAACTTGGTGCGTCTGCGGTACCGAGATGTTCCCTCCTTCATGCAGTTGAGCAGCCTATCAACGCAGTTTGCGTTCGGCGAAGGCGCGTTCGTCAGTGGCGGCATCAAAGAAACGAAGCTTTCGAGTTTCTTGAACTTCGGGGCAGACGTTGACGTGGCCGAACGGCCGACTGCCACCTACGACCCGCTGCAAGGCCAAGAGTTTGTCAAGCGGATGATCTCGCCGCTTGGCGAGGACACAATCATCTTGCTGGTCCGTTCCGGGTGGAATGTGGATCGGGTTCTGAGGATGGCCGTGCAGGACCTGAACGGCATGGAAAACGCACGACGTGCGTCCGGCGCTACGCCCAGGGACATATCCCAGGATGAGTATTTCGAGTTTCAGCAGATTGTGGAACTGCTACACGATCTTCAAGTCGACGGCAAGCTCAGGATAGGCTACGAACCTTCGGAGAAGTTGTTATCCGGAGCGATTCCTCCGGACACGGTCGATTCGGACGCCATCGTGGCGGCAGCGCGCGAAGGCTGGAAGATCCAGCCAAAGCAGGAAAGAGTGTCTATCGCCGCCGAGAAAATTGCTCTGAGTTCAACGATAGCAGAAACGTACCGCGAGGAAAAACTGTTCCAGAACTTCGTTGAGGACGTAAGGAGACTAGGGCAGCAGGCGCCAATTCGAGTACGGTGGCGTGAACCGGACGCGGCTCCCGATCCGGACAGCGGAAACGCGGCCGAAACGGATGGAGACGAGGCCAAACCGTTTGTCACTGTCCCCGGAGAGTTCGGAGATCTTACGTTGCTCGCTTGTAGGGAACTCGATGAAGAATTGATCGATTGCATCCTCGAGTACCCCGACGACTACATCTTGACCGGCCCGGGAGACCGGCTGGTTTTGAGTTGGGACCTTGACTTGCTGTCGGACACTGATGAAAAAAGACTCAAAGAGCATTTCAAACTCGAGAACATGGAAAAGGTCGGACGCCACGAACTGGATCTGGAACCACGGTCGCTGATGGGAACGATGTACTATCTTTCGCATGCAATTCGTGTCCCGCTTGAACACGAGGCGGCAGGGCTGGTCGTGACGACGCTGGACGAACGAGGCGTACCATTCGATTGGGCGCAGCTCACGGATGACTTGCTCTACGTTCATTGCCAGAAGAAGAAGCCTCTTTGCGCCGCGGTTGCTGTGCACTACCGGGGCTATTGGTTTTACATCGACGATCGCGACCACGACTCTAAAGCGACGTTCACACTTCTGATGCAGTTGTTCGAACTGCAAGCCGGCGGTGGCGCAACCGGCACGAAGCCGGTTCTCACCTTGCCAGTCGGCTAAAACGCAGCACTCTGTAATTGGGCAAAACTGACGAAGCCGGCGACTCGTTCGCATTTTTCGTGCGATGAATTGGGAAACTGCCGCCCGGCTTGGTAGACTGGTGGATGTCCGCCCCCAGTATTCTCTAATCAGAGATGGAGGTCGTCATGGAACACGATCAGTCGCCCGCGCCCGAAAACGACACCCAACGAAGTCTCACCGCGCCGAGTGACGCGGCCGAGACAGCTTCGGCCGAGCCAGACGTCATCCCCGGTTTGTCGCGTCTTCTTAGATTGGGTGCAAGACGGTGGATTGCAATTTCGGGCATCGCGATTCCCGCACTGATCGCCGTACTGTTCCTCACCCTCTGGCTTGTGAGGAGAGATCGAATTCCCAGAGACCTGCGTATGGCAACGGCGCCGGATAAGACCAGTTACGATGTCTTTGGCCGGAAGTTCTGCCCGGTTCTGAGCGGTCAACTCCCGCGGAAAATGGCTCGCGTGCTTGAAACGGATGGATCAAGAGAAAACGTCAAGAAGATCGAGTATCACTTGGCCGAGCTGGGCATGTATCAGGGCGGAACGGTCGATTTGAACGACACGGCGGTCGTGGCACCTTTGTATCGCGAAGTTGTGCATGTTCTTGTGAAGGAGCGGACTATTCGCCAACTGAATGGCGAGGCACGCGAACTAACCGGTGAGTTGCTGCGCGGAATCCTGGTGGAGGATGAGGCCGAAGTCTACGCCGGAAGGATAGACTCAGGGATGCGGATCAGTGCGAATGAGGTACTGGAGCACTATGGAATCGACACGAACAGAGTCCGGTTTAGCGAGAAAGAAACTGCCACGACGGATGTCGTCATCTCGACGACCGGCATGTTCAGCGAGGCGCTGCAGAAGCGTCTGAGGAACAGCGAGTACCAGTACCTTTCAGTTGACGCAGACGCGATCGCCGACCGGCACACTCATTTTGTAACGCACACCATTCACAAAGGATCGTTTCGAGACGAGAAAGGTCAGGCCGTTCCAAACCGGGAGGTCAAGACGGTTGCCACGACGGCGTACCTGATTGTTCGACGTGATGCTCCGCCCGAATTAGTCAGAGCCGCCTTGGATGCACTCTACCAGGGAGACCTCGGTCGCGAGTTTCCCGATCTGATCCCGAAGGACAAGGCGAAGGACTACCTCCATGGTATGCCGGTACATGAAGCCGCTTTAGAGTATTATTATCCCTTCGACTATGGTTACTTGAGAGGTGTCGTTCAGTCGATGGCTGCGACCAAAGAACTCCTGATGGCGTTGTGCGCTGGCCTCTACTTGCTTTGGAGGCTTCGCTATCGTCGCGTCAAGAAACAGCGGCAAGCGGAGATTGTGGCCAATCGAGTTCGACTGGATTCGTTCGTCGACCGTACGATCGCCATAGAGTCCGCGCAGATGGGCGTCACGGATCCTCAGCGATTGACAGAGTATCTCGAAGAGGTGACCCGAATCAAGCTGGATGCATTGGACGAGCTTACGGATGCGGAACTCAGGGGGGATCGGTCCTTTTTGATCTTTCTGATGCAGTGCGCCAATCTGATCAACAAATTGCAGCTAAAGATCATTGCGCACACGACGGACACTGGGAAAGCAGGGGGAACCGATTGAGGGGGCTCACTCGGAACGAGCGGCTGAGTCGGCCTATGGAAAGGCCGCGGAAGTTGGTTTATGCTCGAATGGATTGAAATGGTCCCAGATTCGTCCTTGCATCTCAGGAAACAAAGGAATGGTCGTATTTTGTGCCCCGCGTAGTCTATCTCGGCCAGCGATGCTGGCCTTCGTATTGCTTCTGATTGCCACACCCATCGCCTCGGCGGACGTTATTGAACTGCTGAGCGGAGCCAAAGTGGACGGCAAGGTCACTGACATCGACAAGGCGGCCAAGAAAGTCACGTTCGAGCGGTTGCTCGGCGGTCGCCCGTATTCGAGAGTCTACCCTTACAGCCAAATCCACGCCGTCACGCTGGGGACCAAGAGGTACATCCTGAACGAAAAGCCCGTGGGCTCGTCGACGACCGGATCGTCCACGTCCTCGAAGACGACCAAACGGCCCCGGTCCGGCAACCGGCGCACGAAGGCGGATATCGAATCGTTGATCGACCAACTTGGGCGTACGCCGCCGGATTGGTACGAATCGACCCCACTGGACTATCCCCAGACGCTCGATTTGTCGTGGCCGCAGAAGCCACCGGGACAGTGGAACGCCCAGAAGAATATGGGACAGTACATCTGGGACGTCATCAACCCGAATCCCGGACGTTGGCGGGGAGGTATTCGGTTGATGCACCATTTGCTGAAGCACCACGAGAACGACTCGGCAAAGCTGAACCGCGTCATGGGAGAACTGGGCAGGATGTACCACGACTTCGAAGAAGACTACGGGCGAGCCGCCTTTTGGTGGCGCCGTGCCGGCCTGGACGGCGCCCGCCAGTCGCCCCAGAGCGTGAAGTTGGCTCGGTGTTATTGGAAGCTGGGCAACAAGGACATGGCTGTTAGCATGCTGAATCGGTTGCCTGCATGGAGTAACACGATCAAGCTCTGGGCCGATATGGGAGAAACCGACAAAGCAATTCAGTTGGCCGAAGCCTTCGCTGGCGGCGGCTACCCGGACATGGCCTATCTGTACGCAGGAGACGCGTGCCGGGTCGCGGGAGACTCCCGTAAGGCCACCAGTTACTATGAGAAGGTGCTGAAGGTGCCGGCAACGGGCCGGCAAGCTCAACGCGTCCAACGCAACCACAGCCGCGCCCGCGCCAACATCGAGGGAATTCGAATCTTTGACAGCCTGGACCTCCGTCGAGTAGCCGACGGAACCTACCGCGATCACAGCCCCGCGTATGCCGGCGAATTGCACGTCGAGGTTGCCGTCCGCGGTGGCCGTATCGAATCGGTGAAGGTGACGTCGCACAAGGAGAAGCAGTTCTATTCGGCCATCTCCGACACGCCCAGGCAAATCGTCGAAAAACAAGGCGTCAAAGGCATCGACGCCGTTAGCGGAGCAACGATTACCTCCGAAGCGATCATCAACGCCACAGCCAGGGCGCTGTCCAAGGGCACGGTGAGCGGAGACTAGGGCCTGGGCTACGAGACGAAACGCCGTTGGCCTACTACCATCGTTCCTGACGTAAGAAGGAGACCGTTTTCATGCTTCAATCAGACCAACTTACCCGACGGAGATTTCTTGCCCGGACGCTTGCGGCGGGAGCCACGGGCCTCGTCGCCCCTCACCTTGCCGCCGGAGCCACGAGCGCGGCGATGCCATACTTGGAAGACCGAGGCTGGCAGATCGGCTGCTGGACACGTCCTTGGTCCAAATACGACTATCGTGTTGGCATGGACGCGATTGCCGAAGCCGGTTTCAAGTATATCGGTTTGACCGGCGCCAAAACGAAGACCCGACGTGTTATCGCGCCCGCGACCACGATCGAGGAATCCCGGGAGGTGGGCGAGGAGGCCAAGAAACGCGACTTGACGATCACCAACGTCTACGGCGGCGGTATTCCCTTGGACAAAGGCGGAGAAAGCCTGCATAAGATGATCGACAACTGCGCCGCCGCCGGTGCCTGGTCGGTCTTGCTGGCGCACATGGGCAACGAGGAGACCTACGAGGTCTGCTGCAAGACGGTCGCCGAGGGCTGCGATTACGCG
>JACKQG010002953.1_pt1 | contig 21466 bp, 16 predicted proteins | sample 8237621 | NCBI WGS metagenome assembly JACKQG01 (sample SAMN15677084, study PRJNA649215) | marine metagenome | biome: marine; feature: Black Sea; material: saline water; isolation source: suspended particulate matter (SPM) from the Black Sea western gyre | collected 2013-06-09/2013-06-10 | depth... | reverse complement strand
TTTCTACCAATTCAGCGTCATATATGGGACTTTGCCGCCGGAATGCCGAACAGGTTCAGCTTACCACGGAAGAAAGGATTTTGGCCATGGCAAAGCTTCTGGAACTTAACCATAAATATAATGGGCGCATCAGCGCTACTGCCGGACCCCTGGCCGAGGGCAGAACCTGGGTTTTGATGGAAAAGGCCCGCCGGGAAGGGGGCAAGAGTCTGCCCGGAAAAGGTTTTTTGACAGGTTGCAACGGGCCGATGCAGAAGCTTGCGGTGCGAGCAGACGGGGTCATGGTTCCCTGCATCCAGATGAGTCATATAGAGTTGGGTAGAATCAACAAAGATGATCTCAAAGATATCTGGCAGAATCATATTGAACTCAAGAGGATAAGGGAGCGGAGCAACATTGCTTTGAGTGATTTCGAATTTTGCCGGGAATGTGATTATACCAACTATTGTACCGGCAACTGCCCGGCTCTGGCCTATTCACTGTATGGTGATGAAAATCATCCAAGCCCTGACAGTTGTCTTAAGCGTTTTTTAGACACAGGTGGAAGACTTCCGGCAGGCAACCCTAACTTTGCATAAACAACACGACGAAGACAAAAATAAAATTATAATTACGGAAGGATAATATATGACTTTAGTCAAAGACAAGCCTCTGCTTGCAAATCCGGATATCGTTTATAGGGAAGAAGAAGATGGCGCCTTTTTATTTGACCCCAATACGGGTGACCTCAAATGCTTAAATCCAATAGGTAGTGTAATATGGCTTCTTTGCGACGGGTCTCTCTCTTTTGACCAGATTGAACACGAGGTGTCCAAAAAGTATCCCCAAATTCCACGAGAAACAGTTTACCAAGAACTGCAATCCTTTTTTCAGGAATTATTCGATACGGGCTACCTTGGATATCAGCTGTCCAAAGATTCCTCGGAACCGTAAAATGAATAAAACCAATATCATGGCCGACCAATCTGATCTGAGGGAAATCAACAGGGTTGAACAGCCTTTAATAGCCTTACAATCTTTGATTTTTCACGTGACCGGTCTGTGCAACTTGAAATGCCAACACTGCTGGCAAAGCGCATATATGGCTGACCGGCAAAGAAGAGAAGATAAAGGGCCGGGTGTTGTATCTCCGGCAGATTTTGCATGTTTACTGAAAGAGGCTAAAGCCCTGGGGCTTATCGGGGTGAAATTTACCGGTGGTGAACCGTTTCTTCACCCTGATTTTATGGATTTTCTGGAAGTTGCCAACCAAGAAAGACTATCTGTGGGTATTGAAACCAACGGCACTTTAATAGACAAGGATGCCATTGATAGATTAAAAAACATTAATAATTTGTTTATTGCCGTCAGTCTGGACGGGGGTTCAGCATATCTTCACGACCGTTTCCGTGGTGTTAAAGGGGCCTTTGATGGTGCCGTTGCTGCAATTGAGCGATTAACAAGGGTTGAAATTCCAGTTCAAATCATTCTGAGCCTGCACCGGAAAAATGTCAACAGTCTGGACGTTGTAGTAAAGCTAGCCGATGATTATGGCGTTCAATCTATTAAGATCAACCCTATCCAGCCGATGGGCCGCGGACGTAAACTCGTTCAACAGGGAGAAGCCCTGCCGATTGCTGAGTTGCTTCAGGCAGCTAAATTCTGCAAAGAAAAGCTAAATCCTGATTTCAAAGGGGAGTTGTTTTTTTCCCTGCCTTTGGCTTTTCAGGCCTTTACCGAAATTAGAGATCAACAATTTTCAGTCTGTCGCATATTCCAGATATTGGGTTTAATGCCCAATGGCGATCTTTCTTTCTGCGGAATCGGCAATATCGCCCGTGCAATGGTAACGGGCAACATATATAAAGACGATCTGGCAGATATCTGGGAAAAGGCTCCTTTGCTGATTGAACTTCGTGAACGTTTGCCACAGGAACTTAAAGGGATTTGCAAGCGATGTATTTTAAAGGCTCTGTGTCTGGGAGAATGCCGGGCCATGGCTTATGAACAAACAGGCGATCTGATGGGTCCTTATTGGATTTGCCAACAAGCCTATGATGAAGGGTTGTTCCCTGAAAGTCGCCTTGTCCCGGATATGTTATAACTATTTTATGAACAGAGGCTTCGATGCATGTAACTGGAGGAGTAAGAGAACATTAGTGGCTTGCACTGACAATCAAAATATGCAGGAGTTTTTAAAGTGCAGTCTGGGTGGCGTGTCTATATGTGTTTCGGCCCCGGGTGAACTGCATGAAGATCTATCTGCATTTCAGCGAAGGATGGCTGTTTTTAAGGAAGATATGCCAATTGATCTTAGCATGGCTGTCTTAAAGTCGAGACCAAAAGAAAAGTACCGGGGTGGTGAAAGCGAAAAGGGGTTAACTAATAATCTCATTTTAAATATAGTTCAAAATGAGACACTCATCAAAAAGCGAGAATTATTGCTTAAAGCAACACAGCACCTGAAATTGATGTTATTAGATCCCGCAATGCATGACCCCTTAAAACTCCTTGTTTCCCAAAATGGCAAACTCTCATTTGTCCCTTTGGAGGCAGGCTTTCTGTTTGTCAACCTCAGCATTAGCGCGGCCTTGTTATTATTGGATGAAGAATGGTATATGAACGGCTCATTTGCAACTGCTTCCTGGGGGCCGGTTGCCAATATTACGGCCATCAATGCTGTCATGGCTTTGCTGGCCATTTATCTGGCCGAACGCGGCGACGGACTTATTACCCATGGCACCGGTGTGAATTTTCAGAATAGGGGTTATCTTTTTTTGGCACCTTCGGGTGGAGGAAAAACCGCTTTGTCAATGCATTCACCCGCCGGTAGTGTCCTGGCGGATGACGGAATAATAATTCGTAAAAGCAAGAATGCCTATTGGCTTTATCCCACTCCATTGCGTCAGCGTCCGGGTGGAGAAATAAAAGATTGGGCATGGCAGCCGGCGCCGGCGCCGTTGCAGGCAGTATTTATTCTTGATAAAGGCTCGCAAACCCGAATAAAATCTATTCCGCGACCCCAGGCCATAGGTTTTCTGGTGAATGCTCTTACCCATTTTTTTATGTGGATGAAACCCGGGCAGGCAACGAGAGTGTTTGACTTTTGGCGCCGCTTAGGTACGATAATACCGGTGGCCGGGCTGGAGTGGCGTCTGAAGTCCGAATTTTGGCCTGCAATCGATGATTTCATTATAAAAGGAAAAAAATATGAGTCTTCAAAAAAAATCCCTAAACTGGCCGGTAGAATATGAAACCCCCAGGGTTTTTAACGTCGATACGGCATTTCAGCAGGCTTTGGGAATAACATTTTGTTCTACCGGCACAAGTGCAGGTGGGGGAAGCGGATCCTGTTCCAGCGGATATGACGCTACGGGGACCCCGAATGATCCCAATGCCTGTGCAACCGGGGCACTTGCCATGATTGGTCCCGGGCACGGCATGTCTCCTTGCGGTCATGGCTTTAATGCGCAAGCATAAGGCGGAAAACGGTTAGTGTATCGCCAATGAACCCCAAGCATATCATTTTTTCCGGTACAAGCATGGCACCCTTCCTCAAAGCCGGAGATCGCATACAGATTCGCAGAACCTTATGGAGCAAGCTTCGGATTGGAGATTTAATTGCTGTCGAGTCCTCAAGCTCAAAGCATCCTATCATTCACCGCCTGGTTGACTGGCGGTGTCGGAGCAATATTAGGTTTGGCATTTTAAAAGGTGACAGCCTCACACAAACAGATGGATTCTTCCTTACAAAACATAATTATTTAGGCAGGGTTTGGGTCCGGGAAAGGAATGGAAAACGTTTGTTTTTAAATAGCCCTTACGAAACCATGCGAGCCCGGTTTATGGCTCTATTTTCGATTCTGAATTTAACCCCTGGCGTTTTACGCTTGAAAATAAAAAGAGGGCTTGAGCGTCTTAGTCCGCAGATACCAGGTATCAAGCTTCTTGAACGTTACTTGCTTGAAAATGCCCGATATTTTGTTTTCTCAGGGCAAGGAAATACTAAGCGCTTGCGAGTAGTTTGCCGAAGCATAACTATGGGTGAAATTGTATTTCAAAACAATCCCTTTAGAGTCGTTAGCAGCACTGTCTTCTCGATCTTTTCTGCGGTTATTTCTCCTGAAAAACTGGTTTCTAACGCAACTGTAAAGTCCTCGTCCTTTGTCAAGATTTTAAGAGAAAATGAGGAGCCTGAGAAATGATTTCCTATTATCGCAAATTGGTTGCTGAGCACTCCCGAATGCAGGCTTTCCAGAACGGGATAACGGCGGCGGTACGTCCGGGTGATACGGTTTGTGAAATCGGAGCCGGTCTGGGAACATACGCTTTTATGGCCAGCCGGGCCGGCGCAGCCAAGGTATATGCTATTGAGGAAGGTCCGGTGATAGAGCTAGCGCGCAAGCTGTATAAGGCTAACCAAAATGACTTGGGTGTGATCGAGTTTATCAAACAGTATTCCACTTTGGTACATCTTGAAGATAAAGTGGATGTAGTGATTTATGAAGATTTTGAGTGCCAGGGGTTATCACCTCTGCAAGAGTCGGTTCTCAAAGATGCCAGCCGGCGTTTTCTAAAACCCGGCGGCACATTTATTCCTTATGGTTTGGAACTTTATTGGGTTCCTCTTCAGGCTGAAAATATCTGGCAAAAAGAAGTGTCTTGTTTAGATAAAAATGAAGAAAAGGTCTTGGGCCTCGATTTTGCACTTACTCGCGAGCTAACATCAAACGAACGCATTCAGACCCCATTTGAAGCAGATTCCCTTTTATCTTCCGAACTTTTAATTGAATCCTTAAACTTTGCCGAAAAGCAGCAGCTGGAGTTTAGCCGTGAGCTTACATTTAAAATTACAACATCCGGAACCCTTCACGGCTTCGGCAGCTGGGCAGATTTTCTTTTTCCGGGCGGCCATCGTTTTTCACTCTCTTATGAAAAGCCGGTAACAGCCTATAGTCGAGCTTTTTTTCCCCTGCCGGAACCGGTGCCTGTCGAGACCGGGGACTGTATCCGCATGAAGGTTGGCGTTGTTAAAAAACCGCTTCCCAATCGCCATACCTGGAGCTGGTGGGGAGAGATTGATGACCGGCATGGGCGTAGTAAATTTAAATGGCAAAGTTCCACTCTGCACCTATCGCAGTTCCAGAAACAGGACATCGAGTTTTCTCGATATATAGATACGGATTATTGTCCTGTTCTTAACGAAGAAGGGCATTTGCGCAAATTCATACTGGAACGGATGAACGGTAATATGACGATAGAGCAGATTGCAAATGAACTTTTAGTGAGGTTTCCGGAAAATTTTCCTTCTTTGGGAAAAGCACTCACTAAGGTTACTCGTCTTGCAAAAAAATGTTCAATTAACGCATAACAAACAACTTTGATTGCTGGACCATGAACCACTTCTGATATCTCGTCGAATTGGCCATCAATTGCTGGTGGCTTCCTTCCTCGACAATAACTCCCCCTTCAACTACCATAATGCTGTCGGCATGCGCGATTGATGCCAGGCGGTGTGAAATCAGGATAGTTGTGCGCCCGCGGCGACTGGATGTAATGCGCTGCAATATAGCTCTTTCCGCGGGAGCATCTACTGATGAAAGGGCCTCATCCAGAATAAGTATCTCCGGATTCCGCAAAAGGGCTCTGGCCAATGCCAACCGCTGTTTTTCCCCTCCCGAAAGTTTAACACCCCTTTCCCCGATAAGCGTCTCGTAGCCCTGGGGCAGCCGATCGATAAATTCGTGTGCTCCGGCGATGCGGGCGGCCTCATGAATTTCATTTCGCAAGGCATCCGGCCGGCCGTAGGCAATCGCTTTCACGACCGAATCCTGGAAAATGCCGGGCTCCTGAGGAGCTACTCCAAAAAGCCTCCTGCACATCGACAAATCCAGATCTTTTAATTTATACCCGTCAAAAACAATGAATCCTTCTACAGGATCGTAAAGCCGCAAAAGGAGCTTTACTATGGTGGATTTGCCGCTACCGCTAAGCCCTACGAGGGCCATGGTTTCCCCTTTTTTTATGTGAAGATTTAACCCTTTAAGAATTTCTGTTGCTCCGGATGGATAGCGAAATGAAATCTTGCGCATTACGATTTCCTTTTCGAAGGTATGCAGCATCAACCCATTTGTTGGAGACGACACGGCCGGCCGCATCTTTAAAACTTCCATCACCTTGTCAGCGCTAATCAGCCCGGCCAGGAGGGATAAATACCAGGATGCTAAATTCGAAAGCCCTCCATAAAGATAATAAGCGGAAGCAATAAAGGTCGTCAGGCCTCCGATGCTGAGTTCATCCTGGGCCACCTCTCGAATTCCGAGGAAGAGCAAAACAGTAACACCCAGCATTTTAATCATTTGGATAACAGGACCCGAAAGTGCAGAGGCTTTGTAGACCTGAATCGATCGCGCAAGCATTTCCGCATTGAGTTGTTCAAAGCGCTCAGCTTCTTCAGTCTCCTTGGCAAAAATTTTGACTGTCTCCATGTGGGCAAGCGTCTGCTCTGCTGTCGTATATAGCTTTGATAGTGTATCGTAACTTTTTTGTGTGGTCCGGGTTATCAGGCTCCTAAAAAGCCGAACGACCAATAGCGCCGGTGGGAAGACCAGCAAAGCAAACCAGGCCAGGCCGGTGTGCAGGGAAAAAAGGAAAATAGTCAGTGCCGGGATCCTAAACATTTCCTTTATCATGGTTCCTGAAAACGAAGTGATAATATTGAGCATGTCATGTGTATGATAAAAGATCAGAGTAAGGAGATTGCCGGTAGAACTTTCTGTGTGAAAATCCAGAGAAAGCTGCTGGATTTTGGCATAAAGTGAATCTTGAATATCATTGGTCATACGCCCGTCAATATAAGTGTGCAGATATCCGCTTGCATATCCAAAGACGCTGCGCAAAAATAAGATCCCCAAGGCTCCCAGAGCTATCCATTTCAAAAGGGTCAGGTCCCGGGCCGTGATTCCAGTATCGATTAGTCTTTTGAGCAGATACAGAAATGCCAGATCAGCAGCTACAGTAACCAAACTTAGGAAAGATGCCACTAGCAGATGCCCGGCATAGGGCCGGCCGAATTTTAATGTTGCCCAAAAATTATTTATGGAGCTGCTTTTCATTTGCACGATAATGAAACAAAGCTTTAAAAGTTTCCATACCCATGCCGACCAGACGCAGGATACGGTGAGGATAATAAAACCAGTAGGGCATAAAACGTTTGTCAGGAAACAGTTGTCGCATAACCTGACGTGACGGAAACATGGTTTCTAACAAAAAAGAGATCTGTTGTTGATAAGAGTCCAAGAGAAAAAGATAAAAAATTTCACCTGCATAGGGAATTTGACGAGCATTTTTTAATGACCGTACAAAAAGGCGGGCAAAAAATCCGAATTTTTTAGGTCGTAGCCGGCATATAAATCCTAAATCCAGATTAACAGGACAGGTTTCAAGCAGTGAAAACAGAATATAAAGCGGGAACGTTGCCTTAAGGTCCTGTGCCCGTTGAATCAGATTTTCAGGCTTGCGGATTATTTCCGGATATTGAGTCAAAAGGTTAACGGCGTCTATCAACCAAATATCCCTGGAAAAACCATGTTTTAGAGCGTGTGTAGCTATGCAGATTAAATCGTCCTGCGGGGATAGTGTTAAAAGTTTTTTGAAATTAGACAGAGGAAGGGTTTCCGGAAGCAGAGTTTCCGCCGTTATCGGCAGTGCTGTTAAGCGGCTGGAGATGCGCTCTGAGTGAACGACATCCAGGTGCAGGTCCAGGACGATTTCTCGTCGATTCCAGGTCAAAGGATATGCCGGGCGAGGTATGAACCCTAACTGCCGGATAACCTTCTTGAACTTTTCTATATGCTTTTTTGGAACAAGCACATCGATATCGTCCATGGGACGCAGACCGATATCTGGATAGACGCCATTGATTAAAGCGGCTCCTTTCCATATAATACATGTAATGTCGATATCTGCAAGAGTCTCATCCAACTCCTTCAGGGCTGATTGAATATGAGAATTGCGCCTCAGAGTACTCATGTAACTATCAAAAAGCATGTTGAACCAATCTTGGTTAATTCCCGGCGGTAGATTGGGGTCTGATACTTTCCCCTGGATCATTTTTATACTCGAAAAATTATGAATCAACCTTCCCAAAGTGCGATAGAGCAAAGGAGACAAACCATGGCGAAAAGCATATGTGATCGCCCAGTGCCAGTCAAGGCGCGGCATATCTGTCTTTTTAATGGTTGGAGATATTTGCGGTGGCAGACATAAACTTCTGACAAACTCAATGTTCCGAGAACGTTTTTTGCATGTATGATGTTGGTTGTTATTTAAAATTGTGCTAATCATCTTTTTGTTTGTAAAGCCGGTTGTTTTAAAGTTTAAATATAGATGTGCCAGATAAAGGTCAATGGAATTGATAAGAAATTGAAATTGAATCTATGAAACATGAAGCCCAAAAATCCTCACATCCTATGATTCTGGCTCCGGCCGGGAAAAAAAATTCCTTTTTGGCGGCCCTGGCGGCCGGGGCCGACGCCGTATATTTAGGACTGAAGCACTTTTCGGCCCGCATGGAAGCTAAGAACTTTTCACTCGAGGAACTGGTACCCCTGGCGCAGATGGCGCGTGACAAAGGGATTAAGGTCCATGTGGCATTAAACTCACTGTTAAAGCCCGACGATCTGGATCAGGCCGGTCGATTTTTGGAACAATTGAAAAAACGGGTGAAACCCGACGCTATAATCATCCAGGACCTATCCATGGTGCAGTTGGCCAGACAGGCAGGTTTTGAAGGGGGGCTGCACTTATCGACACTGGCGAACGTAAGCTTTCAAACAGCCCTCAAACTTGTGGGCAAAAAACTTGATGTGGACCGTATCGTTATCCCCAGGGAGCTTTCCATAGACGAGATAAAGGCCATGGCCCTGGCCTGTCCAAAGGGGTTGGATCTGGAAGTATTTATCCACGGTGCCCTGTGTTACGGGGTTTCCGGAAGGTGTTACTGGAGCAGCTATCTGGGCGGTAAAAGCGGTCTTCGGGGCAGATGCGTACAACCCTGCCGCCGGCTTTATACGCAGGGCAGGCAAACCGAAAAGTTTTTTTCCTGCCAGGATCTCAGCATAGATGTGCTGGTCAAAATTCTTTTGTCCATTCCCCAAGTGCGGGCCTGGAAGATTGAAGGCCGCAAAAAAGGCCCCCATTACGTTTTTAATACGGTCCAGGCCTACCGGATGTTAAGAGACCAGGGGAGCGATCCCAAAATGAAAAAAGCGGCCCTGCAACTCCTTGCCGGGGCTTTGGGGCGTGTTGGAACCCATTATAATTTCTTGTCGCAAAGACCTCAAAGTCCGGTCAAAGTTGACGTACAAACCGGCTCCGGGTTGCTTGTTGGAAACATAAAAGGGACGAAAGAAAAACCGTTTATTATTGCCAGAGAGGAACTTTTAAGCGGCGATACCCTGCGCATCGGTTATGAGGATGAGCAGTGGCACGGCAAAAGCAAGGTCCGCAGGTTCGTTCCCAAAAAGGGGCGCTTGTTTTTAAAAAGTTTATCGAAAAAAAGACCTGCCAAGGGGACTCCGGTATTTTTAACGGACAGACGCGATAAAACACTTGAGAATATGTTGACGGTGCTTGAAGGTGAGCTTAACAAAATTCCAAAGTCGCGGGTAGATGCTTCAAATTTTCGTGCCAGGCTGCCGCAAAGATCCGGAAAACGATCCTTAGCCTTTGAACTTAAGGTATACCGAGAGATTGGCAACAAAAAGCTTCGGGGACGAACAGGGATCTGGCTGCCGATCAAAAATCCGGTGGGGATACCCGGGAGCCTTGTGTCCAAACTTTGGTGGTGGCTGCCGCCTGTGATCTGGCCTGAAGATGAGACCAAAATAAAGGGGGTTGTCGATTTTGTCCTTAAAAAGGGAGGACGGAATTTTGTCCTTAATACCCCCTGGCAGATTGCGCTTTTCACCAGGGCCAAAAGTTTGAATTTATGGGCCGGCCCGTTTTGCAACATCGCCAATCCTCTGGCTGTTGACAGCCTGGTATCTCTGGGATTTAACGGGGTCATCGTCAGCCCGGAACTGGGCCGGGAGGATTGTTTGTTGCTGCCCAAGTACAGCCCGCTGCCGGTAGGTATCGTTACAGCCGGCAACTGGCCATTATGTGTATCGCGTGCACTTGCGGAAAACATGAAAACCGGGCGGTCGTTTACCAGCCCCAAGGGCGAGCAAGCCTGGGTTAGGCAATATGGTTCAGACTATTGGATGTTCCCCAACTGGGAACTGGACATTAGGGTCAATCAGGATTTGCTTCAGAAAGCAGGTTACAGTCTTTTCGTACATCTGATTGAGCCCTTGCCCAAGGGAGTGAAATTGAAAAAAAGGCCCGGACTTTGGAATTGGAACTTAAATCTTTTATAATCTCGAATTTCGAATTTTCCGATAGGTTATAGCGGTTCTCAAAAATACGTTCCGTTTCCGCCGCCGGACAATTTCGTTTAAATCGGCAAGAACTCACAAATAAAAGCGCGTAAAAGCGAACATTGCTATGGCCTTAAGTATACATTGCCGGGATATGAATTTCCTCATTTAATGGGAGCATCTTGATGATGTTCGCTTTAACGCGCTCTAATTTGTTCAGACAGCTTCCCGATCTAAACGAAATCATCCGGCGGCTTACTGAAAATTTGTAAAGTCAGCGGTTCAATCGGCACATTATTATGAGAATCGCTATAGGAGGAGGGAGGTTTAGAAATGAAGCCAGTATCAATATTTTTCGAGGCCATAGAGGTTGACTTAAAGACAGGTCCGGATATACGCGATATCACATCACAGCTGAAACGCCTGATACAAGCTTCGAATGTTAAAGACGGAGTCCTTTGCGCTACGGTGGTCGGGTCGACCGGATCGCTAACGACGATCGAGTTCGAGCCCGGTGTGGTAGAAGATCTGAAACGGGCCGTAAACAGACTGGCGCCGCCCGGCATGGAGTACGAACATGAAAAGGCGTGGAATGACGGTAACGGGCACAGTCATGTTCAGGCCGCCCTGCTGGGTCCATCCATTGCACTGCCGATCAGGAACGGGCAACTGAAGCTGGGAACCTGGCAGCAGGTAGTGACCATCAACCACGACAACCGCGCCCGCACACGGAGCATTGAAATAACCATCATAGGAGAATAATAAAGAGATCTGATTTTAGTCTCTTAATTGTGAATTTTGTGTTTTTGTGTCAGAACTTTTTTCTCTTGCCACCAAGACACTAAGAGAGAATAAAAAAAAATCCTTTGTGTCTTTGTGCCTTTGTGGCAAATAGTTTTTAGTTTCGGTCTGCTCCGCTTTCGGGACTTGTCCAGGCGATGTTTATTTTGGGTCGGTTCCTTGTTTGAGTTTCTTTTCCAGTTCTGCGAAAAGATCTTTTTGCTTTTTGGCCTGTTTGGCCTGGAAAGACTCAATTTCTTTCGTAAAATTCTTTCTGGAACTCTGGAATTTCTTAAGCTCTTCTTCCAGCCCACTTACTTTGTCGCCTCTGGGGATGTCTTCTATTTTCAAATGGTTCTTAATAAAGAGTCTGGTTCCGTAGGAACCTTCGACTATCTCTATGATTTGCATTTCTTCGAGCTTATTGCATATGAAATTTCCTTGCTCCAAAGAGAAAGATAGGGTTTGACAAACGTCTTCAATAGAAGGTGGAGCATTTTTTTGGTGGGCCAGAACCCGAATTGCCGCAACGACTATATGGGCATTGGAATATAGGTCAGTATTTCGCATAATAACCCTTATAACTTATCTAAGACAAGCCCGGTGCTTGACATAAAACCATTAGCAGAGTAACATTTGTCGCCGATTTGTCAAGTTATACAATCGCTGTCGTGACTTCATAAATCGCAGAGGTGCTGCTTGAACAATTGTAAATTTCTATATAATATTAATTCATTAAAAAAGGGAGGAAACCATGACTGAAATCGTTGATATCATTGCAAGAGAAATTCTCGATTCAAGAGGCAATCCTACGGTTGAGGTGGATGTCATTGTTGCCTGCGGTGCTGTTGGACGGGCTGCAGTCCCTTCTGGTGCTTCCACCGGCAAACGTGAAGCTTTAGAGCTTCGAGACAAACGCTCGAAGCGCTACGGCGGCAAAGGTGTCGCAACTGCAGTAACAAATGTACGAGAAAAAATTGCTCCTGCTGTGAAAGGTATGGATGCTGCCGATCAGATGGCTTTTGACAAATTTATGATTGAACTGGATGGCTCACCAAACAAGTCAAAACTTGGAGCCAATGCAATTTTAGGCGTTTCAATGGCAGCTGCCAGAGCCGCTTCAGCAGCATATGGATTGCCCCTTTACAAATATTTAGGAGGGATAAATGCCAGATGCCTTCCCCTTCCCATGATGAATATTATCAACGGCGGCGCCCATGCCGCCAACAATCTGGACATACAGGAGTTCATGATCATACCCGTTGGCGCTAAGTCAATTAAAGAGGCTGTACAGATGGGAGCGGAAACGTTTCACAGTTTAAAGAAGCTGTTGAAGGACAAAGGACTCAATACTGCCGTGGGTGATGAAGGCGGATTTGCACCTGACCTTGAATCCAACGAGGCGGCCATAAAGTTTATCATTAAGGCAATTAAAACTGCCGGATACAAACCCGGCAGTGATATTGGTATTGGTTTGGATTGCGCTGCCAGTGAATTTTACAAAAATAAACAGTATATTCTAAAATCGGAAAATAGAAAGCTCACCGCCGAAAAAATGATCGATTATTATGAGGAATTAATCGATAAATACCCTATCCTTTCCATAGAGGATGGTCTCGCCGAGCAAGATTGGACCGGCTGGGGTTTGATGACCGACCGGCTGGAAGGGTCGATCCAGATCGTTGGTGATGATATCTTTGTTACCAATCCTGAGATATTCGCTAAAGGGATTGAGGAGGGCATAGCAAACTCCATCCTGATCAAGTTGAATCAGATCGGAACGGTTACGGAAACATTAGATGCTATCGAAATGGCAAAGCAGTCCGGTTACACAACCGTAATTTCCCACAGATCCGGCGAAACCGAGGATTCATTTATCGCCGATTTTGTGGTCGGTGTAAACGGTGGTCAGATAAAGACGGGCTCCATGTCACGCAGCGACCGCGTTGCCAAATACAACCAGCTCATCAGAATTGAAGAGGAACTCGGCAATGGCGCTATGTTTGCCGAGGAGATATTGTAACTCAACACTTATAAACTGGAAGTTTGAATCACTAAATTCAGAACTCCTGACCTGTACACGTAATTTCAACATGATATGAAGGTTTAGTCGTAATTTCAGATGCAACAATTTGAACATCGAACATCGAACGTTCAACGTCGAACGTCGAATGTGGAAGGCGCTCGCGCAGCGCAGGCGCTTGCGCCGCGTGTCGCTTTGTCTTTATTATAAATGGTAGAATACATTATTCGATGTTCAACGTTCGATGTTCGATGTTCGACGTTCATCTTTTATATGCTCTCAAGGTGTGGATTCTTCATTTGATGGAATGTTTCAAAATAAATAAAAAGGTCAGTTTTTTATTGTTTCTGGTTAACGTTGTATGGTTTATTGCTCAGGCTGATGCCTACGTACTTCAGGGCCCCCATCTGCTGGAGTTAATGATACAAAATTTAGGTAAATCAAAAAGACTTTTGATTTCTCAAAAGCTTTTCCTTTATGATAATAACCGCCAAGGCGGCCTGGAGTTTGATGAAACCTTAAAGTACATTTTTCCGGAAACGTTCCGTTCGGACATTATTTCTGAAAACGTTCAAAGGATTCATGTGTTGTCAAAGGGTGAGGCCTTAACGGTTATCGACGGGAAGGCTGTCGCTGCATCTGAAACCATCTATGGCCGTTATAAGGATATTTTTCTTTACAATTCAAGAGTACTGCTGGAAGAAAAATTATTCCTCCATGGAGTGGACGTAAATGTTTCAAGTCTGGGACGTTTTCAAGGCCAACCCGTCTATGTAGTGGGGGCGCATTATCCGGATGAAACGGTTCCTCAGATATGGCTGACTAAAGATACATTCAGACCCTTACGCTGGATAATAACCGGCAAAACTGCCGAAAACCGTGAAGACACCCTTGAAGTTCGCTACCTTGATTGGCAGCCATTGAATAAGATGTGGTATCCGATGCGGGTTGAATTTTACCGCGATGACATTTTGGTGCGCGAAATTAAGGTCCAAAATATCGAAACGAAACCAATTTTTCCTGAAGATATTTTTGATATTGATCATCTTAAATCGATCTATCTGCCGGATGCCTCTAAAAGATCGGAGCAGGGTGCTGAAAAGGATCTGAATGAGGTTCAAAAGACGATTGAAGAGTTCAAGAAAATATACGAATAATAAAATCGCTGCGCGATTTTATGTAGGGTAATACCGAGGTACATATGGCTTCTAATACGAAATTTATCTTTGTGACGGGCGGCGTACTCTCTTCCCTTGGCAAGGGACTTGCTTCAGCAGCCATTGGAACGCTGCTCGAAAGTCGCGGGCTTACGGTAACGATTCAGAAGCTTGATCCATACATTAATGTTGACCCCGGAACCATGAATCCTTTCCAGCACGGTGAGGTTTATGTATTGGACGATGGTACCGAAACCGATTTGGATCTAGGCCATTACGAGCGCTTCACGCATGCTAAAGTTGGTCGGAACAACAATTTTACCACCGGGAAGATATACTATTCCGTTATCAGCAAAGAGCGCCGGGGAGATTATCTGGGAGGGACGGTCCAGGTGATTCCGCATATTACCGACGAGATTAAAAACAGCATTAAGCTTGTAGCCGACGGCGTCGATGTAGTTATTGTGGAAATCGGCGGGACCATCGGCGATATAGAAAGTTTGCCCTTTCTGGAAGCGATCCGGCAATTTAAGGCTGATGCGGGCAAGGATAATGTTTTGTATATCCATCTTACGCTGGTTCCCTATATTGCCACTGCAGGTGAGGTTAAGACAAAACCGACGCAGCACAGTGTCAAAGAGCTTCGCAGTATTGGTATTCAGCCGGATATCCTTCTTTGCAGGACGGACCAGTACCTGTCGAAAGAGATCAAGTCCAAAATAGCCCTTTTTTGCGATGTCAGCGTGGATGCGGTGATTACGGCCAAAGATGTGGAGTGTATCTACGAGGTTCCGCTGATATTTCACAAGGAGGGACTCGACAATAAGATTGTAGAACTCCTCAATATTTGGACAAGAGCACCTGTACTCGAAGATTGGGAACAGCTTGTCCAAAGTGTGAAAGCACCCAAACATTCCGTTAACATCGCCCTGGTTGGAAAGTACGTCGACCTGACAGACTCTTATAAAAGTTTAAATGAAGCCTTAACCCATGGCGGTATTGCCAACGACGCCCGGGTGAATATTACCTTCGTTGATTCAGAAACAATCGACGATAAAAGTTGCAGTCAGCTGCTTGTAGATGCTGACGGCATACTGATACCGGGCGGGTTTGGAGCACGAGGCGTTGAAGGAAAAATTTGTGCCGCAAAATATGCCAGGGAAAACAAGGTTCCATTTTTTGGCATATGTCTTGGAATGCAAATCGCAGTGGCCGAATTCGCACGCAACGTTGCCGAGATGCCCGGTGCTCACAGCCAGGAGTTTGATGTTGATACGCCTTATCCGGTTATATATCTAATGGTTGAGTGGTATGATGATAAAACCGGAAGCATTCAAAGGCGGGATGTAAGTTCAGACAAGGGCGGCACCATGCGCCTGGGCGCCTATCCTTGTATAATCAAAAAGGAAACGTCTGCTTTTCGGGCATATGGTGTGGCAGAGATTTCAGAACGACATCGTCACAGGTATGAATTCAACAATGCTTATAAAGCGGTGCTCGAAGAGAAAGGGCTTGTTGTCAGCGGTACTTCGCCCAACGGCGAGCTGGTAGAAATGATAGAAGTAAGGGACCATCCCTGGTTTTTAGGCTGTCAGTTCCATCCGGAATTTAAATCCCGGCCCATGGATCCCCATCCGCTGTTCAGGGAGTTTATCCGGGCGGCACTGGAGCATGCAGCAACTCGCACGTAATTCACCTCTCGAAAATTCTAAAGGTCTCAAGAGGTATGCGCAGAGCCGTTGATCCTGGAGGCAATATATTCCCCGATTTTTTCCGCCGATATCCCAAAAAGGTTATGTATTTCAACAAGTTCAAGATGCTGATCGTCCCATATGATGCTGTTTTCCTGAACAATATTTTTGATGCGCTCATGCTTGCCGCCCAGAGCCTTTATCTTAACCGCGAGGGGCACATTTTCTTTAAAAGCAATAGTTAACAAGAGGATATATTCGATCATGTTGGCCTTGGCAGGAGAGTCGGAGATTAGCGGAATAATGATAATACTGCGATCATCTTTGCGGCCTTTGCCGATATAGACATTACCTTCTTGCACAATGATTCTTTTGGTGCCTTTGAGTATATTGTCTGTTTCCACCCGGGAAGGAATCGGTTCCAGCACGCCTGCTTTCTTGATAATTTCAATGGTGGTTTGTTCGGTAAGCTCGCCCAGAAGGTTCAGACCGTCGATTTTATAAAAGATGGCACCGTTGATACGGTCGATGATTGGCTGCAGATTTTTAACAACGAGAATATTTCTGTTGATTAGCTGAGAGGTACTGATATTGTAAGCGGCCAATGTGTCAAACAGGATGCCCTCGACCTTTTCACTGATGCGGCTCGTTCCGACAGTGACTGTTTTAGCCTGATGCCTGATGGCATCCACGGGACGGGACAGACAGTTGATCGATTCCCCCAGACACTCAAGCAGGGCCTCAAGCATGTTCAGCGCCGTACCCTTTTTGCCGAAGTCGATTTCAAAATCAGCAACAGGCAGCCTTCCGGCCAGATATTTAAGCAGCAGGGTCAAATCCGAAGCCGCTTCAAGTCCAATGGCGGCTGGAAAACTGTTTTGGGCTTTTTTCCTTCTGAATTCTGTGTAGAAAGAAGCGATTTTTTCTCTGAATGATTTTTCTAAAATTAGTTCGTACACATCCAGGTCCCTGGCGGCATAGTCGTCGATGGTGTTCTGCACATCTTGCCGGAATCCGTATAGAAACTTTGACCCTCCGTTGATGGCCAGAGCAGCATAATATCCCCAGATATGTCCCACCAGGGTGTTGAGAACCGGTGCAAGATGCTCGCTGACAACAGGGACGTGAAATACATCCGCGGCATAGGGAGCAAAGCGGTTTTCTCCCTCGTTGGCGATAACTATCGGTGTGGCTTTGTGAGCCTGAAAAATGGCGGTGTCTTTGATGATGTCACCAATGACATTACTCCTTGTTCCGGCAGCGCAGACGATGATCAACGGCTCCGATGAAAGATCAATATGTTTTTTATCTTCAACAAAGTCCGATGAAATCGTTTTGTAGCAAAGTTCACTCAACTTAATTCTGATTTCATCTGCAGAGGCCTTATTGGGACCGCTGCCCACGGCCGCCCAGTATGTCTTGGTGGCAGCCAGTCGCTGGGCCGAGTCTTCAATACTACTGAGCATTGTAAGGATTTTTTTCATATGCACGGGAAGTTTAAGCAGCTGCTTGATTTCCGCAGTTATAAAGTCGTTATTTCTAAGGCCAAGCAAAGCGGCAATATTGAGACCCAGAACAGCACCGGCCACGATCTGGGAATAGAATGCTTTTGTAGACGCCACTGACATTTCAATATCCCGTCCGCTAGAGGTATACATGACACCGTCCACTTTGAAAGTAATATCCGAGTCTCTGCGGTTAACGATGGCCAGGGTGTAAGCCCCCCGTTCTCTGACCATTTCCATGGTGCGATTTGTATCCGTTGTGGTGCCGGACTGGCTGATAGCAATTACCAGAGCATCGGCCATGCTGGCGGCATCATCTTGTTCATTAAGCTTAAACCCACTGAGCTCCGAAGCTTTGAGCGCATTGATATTAAAGGGTGAACCATGCAAGTAATAGTTAAAAATATTAGCGCATGCCAGGGCCGCGACTCCGGCAGTCCCCTGCCCGACAAAATAAATTCGTCGAATCTTTTTGCTTGCCAGTGCGTTTTGCAAAACTTGAGGGAATGTTTTTTCATCAAGAGTGATGACATATTGATTCTTCCGGTTTATTTTCCAGCGGTTCAGAAGGGTTTTCTCAACCGAAAGCGGCGATTCCGAAATTTCTTTTAAAAAATAATGCGGATATTCCTGACGATCGATATCTCTTGACGTGATTGCGGTATGCTTGATATCTTCTTCTCCAAGCTCCAGCGGGGTTTGGTCATAAAACATGGCTTTAATACCGTCAATCCCTCCGGTGGATTCCTGGTCTAAAATAAAAATCTGCCCCTGGGTTCTACCGGTGCGCCCTTCTACTTCCTTTTCTCCGTCCATCTTAATGAAAGAAGATGTCTCTTCAACAAATCCGTATACTTCGGAAGACGGTATATAATGATCGGCGGCAATACCTACAAAAATGGCTTGACCGCTGCCTTTCTGGGCTAAAAACAGCTTGCCGGGGGCCATGGCGGTATGCATGGATATGGCATGGGAGCCCTCAAAGTCATTGACAGCCAGACGAAAGGCTTCTTCTACTGTGTGACCCATTTGAATATACTTGTCGATCTGAAGCGGAATTATCTTGGTGTCGGTGGTTATATCTTCAGGGATGTAAACGTTTTGACTTTCAAGTTCTTTTTGTAATTTCTGATAATTATCGATATCTCCGTTCAGGCAGACATGCATGATGCCGCTTTTTGCAGCAACGCCCTTAATGGTTTTATTGTCGACAGGATGACAGTTGGGTTCAGTGATGGCCCCTACTGAAGCCCAACGGGTATGGGCGGAAACCGTATGGTATTTGCGGGGAAAGGTGACCAGCGTCTGCAGAATATCATCTTGTCTGATCTGCTTGCGCAGAAAATTGACATTATCTCCAAGGCTTCCGATTTCTGCGGCGATCTTGTATGTCAGGGCCAGCGTAACGAGATTTTGCCCATTTGGATCTGTAGTCTTGTGCAAACTGATATCCCGGTTAACCAGAACATCTTCTGTGGAGCGTTCCTTGAACTGCTCAAAAAGATTTTCCTCTTTAATGGTTTGATTGAATCTTTCATATTCGGCACCATCTATCATAAACATCAGAGAGGTACCTGCTGAATCGCGGCCCCTTACCTCAAGACGGTCGATACTGTTCAGCACGGCATTAATCTGTTTGAAGATTTTTAGACAATAAGGATCAGGCTGTTTTTTTGTATCGAAAAGATTTTCAATTTTTTTAATATTCTCGATGATCTCTTTGGTCAGACACCATCGAATATCTCTTAGATCGTCAATGCGTCGGGATAGAGTGTCGACCTCATCAATTTCAAGGTGTCCCATTTGATCACTGAGAAGTTTTGCTTCAGTATCAATGATTGCGGCCAGACGCTCGGAAAATTCGGCAAGTTCGTTTTGGATTTTTTTGCTTATAAATACATTATAAAAATTGTCTTCTGTTTTTAAAGTGCGGACCGATTGCCAAAGAGATTCAATCAGCGCTTTTCCGCCCAGGTAAGCGTTGTCAAAGCTTAATTCACTTTTTTTGCAACTGGTAAAATTGAGGTCCTCGATTTTTATTAAGATGGCATTCAAAGATTCCACAGTGACAGGCTCATCTTTGCTCTTTACTTTTTTATATGAAACTATTCCGGTAAGACCGCAGCTGAGAACGTTATTATGACTCGGGAAGAAGATTATGCTTCGGGTTGGTACACTTGACAGGTGTTTTCCCAAATAGACCTTGAAGCGCAGACAGCAAAGAGTTCGCGCATGGAGTACTTTTAAGATTTTCCGGATCTTTGCTTGAATATTTAAGGGTAATCTCATTATGGTATTTTCCTTTGCAGTAACTTTTCAATAAGTTCTGGTCAGTGGCGCGGCAACCGGTAATAAAATTTGAAAACGTCTGAAACTCACGCAAAAGTGAGTCTAAAGAAAAAACAGGGCCATAACATTGAAATAAGAATGATCTATGGTTATTACGTCTCTATTGTTTATGAAGATATCAGATAGTTGCTGTTTTTTCTTAACACTCACTAATGCGTTCAAACAGTCAGCCATTTTCAAATTTCATTACCGGTAGCCTCCATTTATTGAGAAGATACCCTTTGCACGAAAGTTGAATTCGTAACTTTTTACGAGAGTGTTTAGTAATATAGCAAACGATGTATATCGGCATATATTTCAGACAAAACACAAAATACTAAACACCAAACACTTGATGAATTCGATTTTATTCGAATTCATTTACATTTGTTGATAAAGTTCCCTGATCCGGTCTCTGGTCATTATTGATCTCCAACCGTTACCCAGAGCGTTTTCCCACAGCGGTTCAAGTACCAGAGCGACATCAACCATTTTATCCAGTTGGCCGTTTGTCATATCGGCCGCAAGGTTTCTGGGCAGTTTGATGCTATTGTTTTCCATCATTTGCCGGAATTCGTAAACTCCTTCGGGATAGTATTCTTCAAGGTAGTCAAAAGCAATGCAGTTGCCGATTCCGTGATGAAGTCCCAATACATAGGAAAGACCGTATGAAAGCGCATGGCAGATGCCGACTTGCGAATAGGCGATGCTCATGCCGCCGCAATAGGAGGCCATCATCAATTTGTCATCGCTGTCCGGCACCATGTCCAAAAAGACCTCGCGGCAAAGACTTAGCGCCTTTTCACCGTATGACTGGCTGAACGTGTTCAAAAAGGTGCCGTTTAAAGACTCCACACAGTGTATGTAACAGTCCATACCGGTATAAAAACGCTGATCTGCAGGCGCGCCGGCGATCAATTCAGGGTCGAGCACGATTTGGTCAAAGACAGTGTGGTCGGAATTGATGCCTAATTTTTTTTCGGGGCCGGAAAGAACCGTAGTGCGCGATACTTCGGCGCCGGTGCCCGCAAGGGTGGGGATGCCGACGTGATAGACTGCAGCATTTTTAATAAGGTCCCAGCCCTGATAGTCAGCAGAGGAACCGGGATTTGTGAGCATCAGCGAAACCGCTTTGGCAAGGTCCATGGTGCTTCCGCCCCCAATGCCAATGAGACCGTCGGGTAAATGGTTTGGGCTGATTTCTAAACAAAAAGCTTTGACTTTGTTTGTCAGTTCGTCGACGTACTCTGTTTTGGGTTCATCGTCCACGTTGACCCAGAGAACAAGATCTTGGTCCTGAACCGGTATCCGCTGGGCCAGCTTGTTTTGCATAAATACGTCGTCAATCAGAAAAACCATTAAAGAAGCGGTCTTATTGCGCTTTTCAGAAAGAATGTCGTCAAGCTGGTCAAAGCAATTGCGGCCGAAAACAACCCGCGAAACCATTTTAAAATTTCGGAACATATGATTATCCTTTTTATTTGTTTCAGGGGTCGAGAAGTTGTCTCTTATGGTCGCTGCATGGATGATCTTTTTTTAAACCGTGTGAACTCGTGTATAAGGGCTCGTAAAGAAAGAACAG
>JACKQG010002952.1_pt1 | contig 21468 bp, 13 predicted proteins | sample 8237621 | NCBI WGS metagenome assembly JACKQG01 (sample SAMN15677084, study PRJNA649215) | marine metagenome | biome: marine; feature: Black Sea; material: saline water; isolation source: suspended particulate matter (SPM) from the Black Sea western gyre | collected 2013-06-09/2013-06-10 | depth... | reverse complement strand
ATGTGTTAGGCACGCCGCCAGCGTTCGTTCTGAGCCAGGATCAAACTCTCCAGTTTAGTTGCAGGACACACCCGAAGGCGCGTCCTACGCTGGAAGTGGCACACGAACCGAAGTCCGTTGCCACTATGTTTGGAATTGTCGTGGATCAGATCACGACCGTTTCGACCCGTGGAGGCCCGGAGGCCTCCCGAGATCGCGGTCGCGATTCTCGTTCACTACTGTTCAGTTTTCAAAGACCTGCCCGATCCCCGATCCGGGTGCCGAGCGCGCTCTGGTGAGCCAGAGGGTTATAGGCGTTGGAGGGTTGCTAGTCAAATCAAGGAGTCTCCTCGAGCGAGGACTACCAGAACCGGTTAGTGAAGGCGGCCTATCTATCGAATTTCACGACCAAAACACGGCGTTTTCCAACCTCGATCAGAACCTTGCCTTGAGCTGCTACCGGGGCCATTTCGTCGGAGATTTTTTTTCCGTCCAACTTCACGGCCCCCTGCCGCACCAGGCGCCGCCCCTCCGAAGCCGACTTAGCCAGCCCGCTGGCCTTCAGAAGATCGCAGATCCTGACCTCGCTATCGCTGCCCTGCCATTCCCATTCAGGGATCTCGCTTGGCAATTGGCCCCGTTGATAGCGACGCGCAAACTCTTCTGCGCCTGCGAGCGCAGCGTCTTCTCCATGAAAGCGACCCGTGAGCTCGGAGGCAAGGCGTTTCTTCGCCTCCATGGCCTCGTGCTTACCCTCGCGTAACTCGACAACGAACTCCTGGCCAACGTCGCTCAACAGTTCGTAGTATCGAAGCATCAGCGTATCGGATATCGACATTACCTTACCGTAAATCTCAGCGGGCGGCTCAGTAATCCCTATTGTGTTATCCAGCGACTTGCTCATCTTTTGCACACCGTCGGTGCCCTCGAGCAGCGGCATGGTCATCACAACCTGCGGCTCCTGGCCGTTGGCCCTCTGGAGCTCGCGACCCAGCAACAGGTTGAAAGTCTGGTCGGTGCCACCAAGCTCTACGTCACTTCGCAGCTGGACAGAGTCCCAGGCCTGGATGAGCGGATAAAGAAACTCGTGCAGGCTGATGGACTGCTCGCCCTTGTAGCGCCGACTGAAATCGTCCCGCTCGAGCATCCGCGCGACTGTTGTCGAAGCCGCGAGCTCAATTAGCCCCGCTGCCGTCATTGACTCCATCCACTCCCCGTTCGAATGCAGCTCGGTCAAATCAGGATCCAGTATTCGAAAGGCCTGCTCCTTATAAGTCTCAGCGTTAGCGACGATTTCCTCGGGTGCAAGAGCCGGCCGGGTTTCGTTGCGTCCGCTGGGGTCGCCAATACGGGCAGTAAAATCTCCAATGAGAAACAAGACCTTATGTCCCAGCTGCTGAAACTGGCGCAGCTTCTGCATGAGCACGGTATGACCCAGGTGAAGATCCGCGGCGGTGGGGTCAAAGCCCGCCTTGACCCGTAGCGTGTCGCCTCGCGCGAGTCTCTTTTTCAACTCGGCCAGGTTGAGTACTTCGACAGACCCACGAGTGAGTTCCGCCAACTGGTCGGCAACTTCATTGCTGCTTCTTTCCTTACTCATGTTCCTGCAACCAACAACTGCTGCTCGCTGACCAGCAGTTCCATTCGCTTGTCGTGCGCTTCTACGGGCACCGCGGCCACAAGCTGGCAGCTGTAAGATACGCCCACCAACAGGTCACGCTCACCCCGCCCCGCAAGTACGCGGTCATACCATCCACCCCCCCGGCCCAATCTGGCCAGGCTCCCGTCGAATGCCCTGCCCGGAACCAGCATGACGCTCTCGTCTTCCAATTCAGATGCCGACGGGTCGGGCTCAAAACCGCCAGTTTCGCCGCGCACTAATTCTTCTTCGTGTCGCCACTCCCGAAAACAAGCGTGTGCCCCTATTCCGGACGGCAGATAGATTCGCGATCCACACTCCCTGCGATAGTCCAAAAAGCGACCGACGTCCACCTCGTCCGCGAGCGCCAGGTAACCCACAACAGCCGTGGCGTTGTTCAGCACAGCCAGCGTGCGCAACTGCCGGTCTATCAGCCTGTCGCTCTCCTGCCGCACGGCCGGAGGCAGGGAAGCTATCCGTCGCGCGACGGCTAGCCGGACTTCTTCTTTAGTTTTCACCAGCCGCCGCGTCTCTGGACAAAAAAACCGGGATCCCCGCCCGGACCGTGCGGGCGAGCTGCTCTAACCTGGTAGACCAGGGGGGCGCCATGTCCATACACCGTTGAATCGCCCGGGCTTTCGCTCCTGGCGACCGGTGAGTGGCTCGGCTCCCATTTTTTATAACATTGGTTCGAGCACCATCCCCCGTCACCTGAACGGCAGGGACCCCGGAAGCTTTTCAGCAGTTAAAGGCACGACAACGCCGATCACTCTTTGCCACACAGGCCTTCCAGCCGGTCCGCCAGACGCGATAAGCGTCCGTCGAGTTCCTCATTGCGGGCCTGGGCCTCGGCGACCTCGTCGGCGAGGTTCAAACTGGCCAACAAGGCCAGTGTCAGGGTCGTAGCACCCTCGCGGGACAGCGCCAGTTCATTGATCCGCGCTTCTACCTTTTTAACCAGTGAATCGAGGTACTCGCGCCCTTGCGTCCCTTTCAGAACAAGGGTCTGCCCACCCAGCTGCACCGAGTGCCCGGCTTCCGGCGTAAAACTCACTGCATATCGCCTGTTGTTTCGATGTCGAGATCAGCCAGCTCGGCAATAGCCTTTTCAAGCACGCGGCCGGTTTCGCGTCGCTCACCCTCGAGTCGCTGCAGGTTTCGCCCGGCCTCGTCGAGTTCACGTCCGGACTTTGTGAGAGCCGCAGAGAGCGACTTGCTTCGCTGCTCGCCCTTGAGCCAGTGCTCTTCCAAGCGAGTCACGAGCGCCTCTAGCCTGTCAATGCTGTTGGTCATCAAGATTTCAGCTCCCCCGGTGCAATTCGGTACCGCCGAAGTCAGTTTAGGGCCGCGTCAAACGGACTGTCAAGCGCCATGGCCGTTATCAAGCGGCGAGATCGACAGACACAATCTTGGAGATTCCCGGCTCGTTCATGGTCACGCCATACAGCATGCCGCAGGAGTCCATGGTCTTCTTGTTATGGGTGATGAGAAGGAACTGGGACTGGTCGCTCATGTCAGCCACCATACGGGCAAATCGACCGATATTGGCATCGTCAAGCGGCGCGTCCACTTCATCGAGGATACAGAAGGGGCTGGGTTTGTGGAGAAAGATAGAAAAGATCAGGCTGACAGCGGTGAGCGCCTTTTCTCCCCCCGAGAGCAGGGCCAGGGTACCGGCCCTTTTGCCTGGCGGCTGCACGGATATCTCCACGCCGCTTTCGAGAATGTTGCTCTCGTCGCAAAGGGAGAGGTACGCCTTTCCGCCTTGGAACATGCGCGGAAAAGTCTCCTGGAATATGCTGTTAACCGTCTCGAAGGTCTCTTTAAAGCGGTCGCGCGACATACGGTTGAGACGACTGATAGTGCCCTTGAGGTCCTCTATTGATTTCTCAAGGTCGTCACGCTGCCCACCCAGCTCCACAAAACGGGCTTCGACTTCTTCCAGTTCGGTGACCGCGCCAATGTTGACTGTACCCAGCCGCCTGATGCGATTGCGCACAGCGTCAAGCTCCATCACCAGTGCGGCATCCTGATCGGCACCCACCTGTTCGACGTTCTCGCGGTCGCCCATCAATTCGCCTGCGGTAACGCCCAGCCGTTCCTTGAGCTGGTCCTCCAGGCTACGAAACTCAAGATCGCACTCCCGTACGGCCAGGGTCGCAGTGTTCTTTCGCTCCCTGATCTCTTCGAGTTCCCGCCCTTTCTCGACCAGATCTCCCTCGAGAGACGACAAACTATCAACGAATTCCTTGAGTTGGGCCTCCATTGATAACAGCTTGCTTGAGACCGCCTCCGACGTGTCTTCGAGTTTTTCAAGGTCGAGTTCCGGATCGGCAAGACGCACGCGAGCAACGCCTCGTTCCCTGCTGTCCCTACCCATGATCTCGGCTTTTCTGCTGATTCTCTCACGTAGATCGGCCACCGCCGCGTCGTTGGCCCGCAAGCGCTGTTCGCAGTTATCCCGGCTCACCCGCGTTTCGGCCAGTTGGATTTTGAGTTTTTCGAGCCCCTCTACGCAGGAATTCCGCTCGGCTTCTATGGCCTGGCTTTTCTCCCTGTTGCCGGAAAAATCTCCTTCGAGCCGCGTCCGCACGATCGCGGCCTGCTCCAGCTGCTGACGAGCCGCTACCAGTTCCTGCCGGTATTGTTGCCGCTCCTGGAGAACAGCACTTTTTTCACTACCGAGCACACCCAGGCGTTCACGCGTTCGCGCCAGGTTCTGGTTTTTCAACTCAAGCTCACCTTCGCAGGCTACCTTCTCCAGCGTGGAGGCTCTAAGCTCCTCGTCGAACCCGTCCAGCTCGCTTTCAACTCGAGATACTCCCGAGCGAGCCTCCTGGAATATCCGCGTAGCTTGCTCGCGCTCAGCTCCGGAAGTGACGCGCTCGACTTCCATGCCTCGAAGTTCGGCCTTGCGCTGAAGCAGAAAAGCGTTGTCGGCCTGTACATTACCGCCGGTAACCACCCCGGCACGAGACAAGGTTTCACCCTCCCGCGTAACGAATGTCGCGTGGTAGCCGTTCTGTTTCCACTGCGACGAAGCCTGTTCCAGGGATTCGCAGACTACGACCCCCCGGGCCAGGCTGCCGACCACTCCCTCGAAACCCGGTCGGACCGACACATGAGAAGCCAGCAGCGAGTAGCCGGGTGGCGTCTGACCGCTGACGGCCGAGTCCCGGGCCTCCAGGGGAATGAAGGACGCCCTGCCGCACTGCTTCTCTTTTACGTAACCTGCTCCTCTCACCGCACCATCGGCGTCGCCAACAACGACGTACTGCAAAGCTTCCTGCAGTACGGCTGCAACCGCCTGTTCGTAGCCTGGCTCCACTTCCATGATGTCGGCGACGATGGCCCTGGCGTCGGCCCTTTCGACCCCGCCGTTCTGCATGAACTCCCTGACAGAGTCGCCGTAACCGGCCAGGCCGTCCTCCAGCTCGAGCAGGGAGTTATAGCGGGATTCGACCGACGCGTACTGCTCGCGAGCCGAGTCCAGCCTCCGCGACGCGGCCCCCTCTCTTTCGGCTGCCGTCCTGAGCCTCTCGGTCGCTCCACGCTTGTTGACCTCGGTCTGCTCAAGAGCCAGGGCCTCCCGGCCAAGCCTCGCTTCACAATCCGTAACCTCGGCCAGCAGGCCACTGCTGACTATCGAAAGTGAGTCTTCTTCCTCGGCGCAGCGTTTCACGCGCACGCTGCAGTTCTCGATCTGTCGTTCCACCCCACCGATCTCGTTGCGTGCCCCGGCTTCGGCCGCCAGGTTTTCGACCATTCGAGACTTAATGGTCTCTTCCGCCGCCACGGAGTCCCGCAGTTCGTCGTCCAGGTCCTGAAGTCGCTGTTGCCGCTGCCCCCGTTGCTCGTTGAGGGCGATAACCTGTTGCTGCAAATCGGACCGCTGACCCGCGAGGCCCGACTGTTCCAGGGCACATGCACGCAAGCGAGTCTCCAGCGCGGAAGTCTCGGTGTGAGCATCGGCGAGCTGGCGAACGAGGTCTTCGAGGCGGGACGACAGGTGTACGCGTTCATCGCGCGCCCGGTTAAGAGCAGACTTCGCGTCGAACATCGAGGTGCGGACAGCGCCGGTTTCTCCCTCGATGAGGTCTTTGCGTGTTCTCAGCTCGTCTCGATCTCCTTCCTGGCCGGAAATGAGCTCACGGATCGAGCTCTCCGCGCTGCCAGCCTCGGCGAGTTCCTGCCGCGAAGCGACGAGCCTGACTTCCACCCTCGCAAGACGGCCGGCCGTCAATCGACGGTCCAGTGCTTCTTCTTCAGCCTTGAGTTCCTTGAAACGAACTGCCCCCCGGGCCTGCCGCTTGAGCGAATTAACCTGCCTCTCGATCTCGTTGACAATGTCGCCTACGCGACCGAGGTTTTCCTTTGTCCTCTCGATGCGACGCTCGGCAGCCAGCCTCCGACTGCGGTAGAGGGTCGTACCGGCCGCTTCCTCGATCAACAGCCGAAGCTCATCAGGCTTGGATTCAATAATGCGCCCCACCCGCCCCTGCTCGATGATGGAGTAAGCCTTACTTCCCACCCCGGTACCCAGAAACATGTCGGTTATATCGCGCAACCGGCACTTCGCCCCGTTCAACAAGTACTCTGACTCACCCGAGCGAAACAGGCGCCTCGTGACCTGGATCTCAGCTGCATCACGCACCGCGGCTACAGCCTCTGCTACCAGCTCCTCTTGCTCCGCGTCAAGGTGAAAAGCTTCCTCGTTATCAAAGACGATCGTGACTTCTGCCGCGCCAAGCGAAGCGTGGTTGTCGTTTCCGGCGAAGATCACGTCTTCCATCGACTGGCCGCGCAGGTGGCGAGCACTCTGTTCGCCCAGAACCCAGCGGATAGCATCGACGATGTTCGATTTTCCACAACCGTTCGGCCCCACGATACCGGTAACGCCGGATGGAAAGTCCAACACTGTACGGTTCATGCAGGATTTAAAGCCGTTCAGCTCCAGTCGCTTTATTCTCACCTGAGCACCCCTGGTTAAATTACCCGCCACAACCTACGGGCAGTCTTCTAGAGTACTGGGTACCGCAGCGTTTTTCTAGGTTCCTACGCGAAAAAAACACCTGCTTAGTAACCTGCCGTCGTTGCGAACAAGCGCAATTATGATAGCGTCAGCTCACAGGCACCCCCTCACCGAGGTGCCCAGTTTTGTCCTGGCTGCCCGGCCAGCCCACGGTTCCCGCTTTTGCGCAAACAGATCATCGTCAACATCAACCCTAACGAGATCAGGGTGAGCCTGCTCGAGAACGGAATTCTCGCGGAAGTCCACATCGAGCGCAGCAGCGAAGAAGTAGCCGCCGGCAACGTCTACAAGGGCCGCGTCTCCCGGGTCCTGCCCGGCATGCAGGCCGCGTTCATCGAACTGGGCCTGGAAAAAGCCGCCTTCCTCCACACCTCCGACATCACGCCCGAGCAAGCGGCTGACGGAGATCTCGATCTCGAATCGGATAGCCCCCCCCAACGTCAGCGTCGAGACTACGGGCCCATAGAAAAGAAGATCAAGAAAGGAGACGAGCTGATCGTCCAGATCTCCAAGGAGCCGATGGGGACCAAGGGCGCCCGCATCACCTCGTACTTATCGCTGCCGGGGCGCTACGCCGTTTACCTGCCGGGGTCGCCACAGGTGGGCGTCTCCAAACGAATCGGCAACGACAAGGAGAGGCGTAAGCTGCGGGACGCGGTCAACGAGGTCAGGCCCGCCGACGCCGGTGTCATCGTGCGCACCTCGGCCCAGACCATACGGCCTGCCGACGTAGCGAAGGACGTCAAGCGACTCGCGAACCAGTGGGACGAGATAAAACGAAAAGCGAAAAAAACCCGCGCACCGGCCCTGCTGCACAGCGACCTCGACCTCGTACTCCGCTGCGTGCGCGACATGCTGTCGAATGAAATCGACGAAATTGCAGTGGACTCCGAGCCCGAATCCCGGCGCATCCAGGAATTCGTCAGCTCGTTCATGCCGGACCTCGCCGCGCGCGTCGAGTACTTTGACCAGCTGGTTCCGATCTTCGACCACTACGGCGTGGAAGGCCAGATCAGCAGGGCCACCGAGGCCAAGGTGTGGCTCAAGTCGGGAGGCTACCTGGTCATAGACCAGGGCGAAGCCCTGACCATGGTCGACGTCAACACCGGAAAGTTCGTCGGCCGCAAAAGCCAGGAAGAAACAGTGCTCCTCACCAACCTTGAGGCAGCATCGGCGGTGGTCGACCAACTGAGGCTTCGCAACATCGGCGGCATCATCATCATCGACTTCATCGATATGGAGCAGGCCGACAGCAGGCGGCAGGTTTCTGAACGGCTGGAAAAATCGCTTTCTCGAGACAAAGCGCGTACGAGCATATTGAGAATCTCTGAACTCGGGCTGGTGCAGATGACCCGCAAGAGGACCCGTGAAAACCTCGAACGGCTACTCTCGGCACCCTGCCCATACTGCGATGGTCGTGGACGCATCAAGTCGATCCCCACGATGGCCCACGAGATCATCCGGCAGATCCAGAAGAGCGCGGCTACCGGGGGGAAACCCCAGGACCGCATTACCGTGAGGGCCAGCCGCGAAGTGATCTCCTATCTCTACAACGAGGAAGAAGAGGCCATCCGCATGCTACAACGCAAACTGGACAGAAGAGTAACGCTCAAGGTGGCCGAAAAGTACCACCAGGAGCAGTTCAACATTGTAGCGACCAGCTGATGCAGGGGGCGAAAACCGCTGCCCTCGCCCTCTTCCTCGGACTGTCCACTCTCGCTGCCACTCCCGCTGCCTCGGGGACCATCGCCTTTCAGATCAGCAGTACTGTCGACCACGGTGACAAGGTCGAGCTGCAGCTCACGATCAAGAACAAGGGAGACGAGACCGCTTTTGCTGCCAGGCCGACCGCCGTGTTCATGGGCGCGAGCGGCAAAGCGCAGGACTCCAGAAACATCGGCGTCGACAAGGAAGAGCGCTGGGACATCCTCTTGCAGGACAAGCCGCCGGCAAGCGGTTCTTTCGTGGTGCTGGTGAAAATCGCCTACGAGGATTCAAACGGCTACCCGTTCGAAGTGCTCTCCCTCGCTCCGTTCTCTAACGCGGATAAAAAAAACCGCAGGGTGAGCGGAAGCCTGCAGCGCGTCCTGCTCGACGACAAGGAATGGCACGACGCGACCCTCACTGTCGTTTACCCCTCCGAGCACAATTCTGACTCAACCGTGAGGATCGCCTTACCTTCTACGATACAAGGCAAAAACCTGGTGCACGAAGTCGAAGCAGCTACCGGACGAGTGGTCAGGCTGGGCTTCCAGCTTCGCAATGACATGATCCTGCCCGGCAGCAACATACCCATATACGCCACCGTGGAGTCAGTGGTCAACGGCTTTGCCCAGACCGACGTCATCCGCGGGGCGATCTCGGTACCCGAAGCAAATGCGGCGAGCCTCGACCTGCCCGGTCTGGCTGTACTGGCCGCCTTGGCTCTGCTGATTTTCATTGCGCTTCAACTGGTAGCGGGCAAGTCGGCCTGGGGCCAGGCCGCCGGACGGCAAAGGGACGTGATGGACAACCCGGTGTCAGCGTTCCTCCTGCTGGCGCTACCAGTGGGGTGGTTGCTCTGGCTCTACCCATGGCAGCACCTGCTTGCGCCAACCACCGTAGCCGGTGGCGATATGGCCTCGCTGTACTATCCGACCGTCCTGCTGCGCGACGAGATTCTCTCGCGCTGGAGGGTTACCGGCTGGACGGCAGGCAACTACGCAGGCTTTCCGGTTTTTCATTTTTACTCTACTGCCCCTTTTGTGGCCATCGCCATGCTAGGCAAGTTGCTCCCCATGCAGCAGGTCTTCAAGGTGTTCACCCTGCTCGGGCCCACCCTGCTACCAATATCGGCGTTCTACCTGTTCAGGACCATGGGCTACGGCCTGGTCGGACGTACGGCGGCCGCGGCCTCGGTGCTTCCATTCCTTGTGCAGCAGGGCAACTCGATGTGGGGAGGCAACATCCCCAGTGTCCTCGCCGGCGAGTTCTGTCACGCCCTGGGTCTGTCGTTGTCGTTCATTTTCCTCGGCACTCTCAACAGGGTGCGCGACGGCCGCCTGCCATGGACGATTCCTTGCGCGATCCTGGCGGTCATCGGCCTGACCCACACCTTCGCGTTCCTCCCCTGCATATGGTTCGCGTTCTACTTTGCGTGGCCTCGCAAGGCACCCGCTGCATGGCTGTCGGCCGTCCTGGCTCCACTGGCGGTAGCGTTTCTCCTCCTCTGCTTCTGGGGCCTCCCGTTACCCGGAAGACTCGTGTTCACCTCGGAGTGGAGCATGATCTGGAACATCAAGCACTGGAAGGAAGTGATCGCTCTACCGCTCTGGCCAGCCACCATAATGGCGCTTGGGGACATCGCCATGATTGCCGTCTCTGCTTTTCTCGCCTCCAGGGCACCGGCCGGCGAAGAACCTTCGTCGGGGAGCATCTTCAGGCCACCCACCCTGCGCCGCGAAGGCCTGCTCATACACGGCTTCGCGGGCGCCGTACTCCTCTACTTCCTTGTGCCGGCCATCGGCTTCCCCGACATCCGCTTCATCCCGCTCGGCCAGATTTTTGTTGGCCTGCTCGCGGCTGACGGGCTCAGTCGATTGGCCCGCACGGTTGGTCACCGCACGATACTGGCCTCGGTCATCGTACTGTCCACCCTCGCGTGGACGCAGGCTAACGTAGGCTACATACCATCGTGGTTGGACTGGAATTACTCGGGTTACGAAGAAAAACCCACCTGGCACCTGTTTAACCGCATCAACAAGCACGTCAAGGGCGACATCAACGACCCCCGGGTGATCTTTGAACACTCCGAAGTGCACAACCGTTTTGGCAGCTCGCGTGCGTTTGAAAACCTCCCCCTGTTTTCGGGGCGTTCTACACTGGAAGGAGTTTTTCACCAGGCCTCGATCAACTCGCCCTACGTTTTCTACCTCCAGTCCGAAGCGAGCGAACGAGGGTCAGGGCCTTTCCCGCAGTACACCTACAACAGGCTCAATCCCGATCTCGCCTTGCCGCACATGCGCATGTACAACGTCGACACCATCATCACAGTGTCGGACAAGGCGCGCGCGGCCTACACGGAGCACCCCGAGTTCACCTCCACTTTCAAGGAGGGTCAGTACGAGGTGTTTGCCGTCGATGGAGGCAACACCGGTTACGTGACCGTACCCCGGTTTTCACCGGTGCTGTACGATGGGCCCGAGTGGAAGCGGGCCTTCTACAGGTGGTTCCGGAGAGAGGAGTTGGTGGACATTCCCCTGGTACCCGCCGAGCTTCTAGACGAAGAGACCGCTAGTGCTTTCGTACTGCGCACCGATTCAATCAGGCGAATTCCCCGTGAGCCTATAGAGAAGAATTGCACGGTAAACAGCAAGCTCGAACAGTACGCGATCCACTTCACCACCGACTGTCCAGGCGAACCCCACGTGGTAAAGGTTTCTTATTTTCCACCCTGGGGAGCGACCGACGGCTCGCCGGTAATGCCGGTCAGCCCCGGCTTTATACTGGTCTACCCCAAGGGCGACCAAGTCACCCTTGAGTACGGCCACCGGCCCGTAGACCTGCTGGGTGCCGGGGTCTCCCTGCTGGGCTTACTGTTTCTATTCGTAGCGACGGTCAGCACACGGGCCAGGGAAGCAACCACCGGGGGACTGCTCCGCGTTTTTCTCCCGCTGTACAACGCCGTGGCAGGGGTTGCCCGTCCCTTGACCGCAGCCGCCGTCGTCCTCGCCATGCTGCTGGCTGGCTACACACGGGTGAGCCTCACCCAGCCGGACCTCGGCTACGAGCTCGCCCAATCGGCTTACAAGGCACGGGACTTTGAATCAGCTGTTACCCACCTCTCGGACTGGGTCTCGAAGGACAAGGATACGTTTAAACAAGCCACCGCGTTGTTCCAGCTGGGCGTCGCTCACACCGAGCTCAAACAGCACGCGGCGGCAGTGCAGGTTCACGAACGCCTGCGTTTCCAGTTTCCCAACGTAAACTACGGTCCGAGCGCGCTTTTTCACCTGGCGGGCAATTACCGGGCACTCGGACTCCAGGACAAATCCGATGAAGCGGCAGCACTACTCAAGCGTGACCATCAGAATACAGACTGGATGAAACGCCTGGAGAAGGCCCAAGCCGATTGGCAAAAAGAAGGGTCGTAGCCGCGGCGGCGAATAAGCCCCTGCTGGTCAAGATCAAGGCTGAGGGTCCGAAACAGGCTGTTTGACCAGGACCTCTGCGCTCAAAGTTACGTAAGTCGATTCTTCGGTAGCAAGCTGCGCAGGGGCACTCGCCGCGACAATCGAACTATCGGCCTCGGCTACATCCCCCACACCAACATCAAAGCCAAGGCGAGCCTGCAGGCAAGCGCGCAGCCACGGCGAGCCGTCCTTCGGCGGGCGACACTGTTCTCCCGGACAGTTTGTCCACAAAAGCGGCGCCGTCGCGGTGCCCCCGATGACCACCTGGCAGAACCTAGCTCCCAGGGGCAGCAGCTGGAGCGAAAGGCGCTTGTCCACCACCCTTAAAGCCTCGTCGCCGAGAGACCGGGCCAGACCCTCTTCATCGGTCGCTTCACCGTAAGCTTGCAGCACGCTCTGTAACAGGGAATCGACCAGGACGACAAAGCGCGGACCCTCCACCAGCTCAACTGTGTCCGAGCCGATGTTCGCCGCGGAAGCACTGCAATCGACGAGGTGACGAAAGAAAAAGAAGGTCGGGGGAGGGTCCTGTTCAGCCCAGGAGGGAGCGGGCCAGGCGACGTGAGGCGGCGAGTCCCCCGAGTAGAGAGGTGTCAGGTGGTAGTAGTCTTTCTCGACCCTGTACACCCGACAAAGCCCCGTCCTGTCCCCGGATTGTGCTGCTTCCGGGCCGGCGGGGATCCAATCCGTCCACTCCCCGGGCTCTAATTGCAGCGCCGCCGCTGTAAGCCTTTCCGGGTTGCCATCGTAGGGCCAGGGCCAATCTCCGCGCCTGATCTCCAGCGCCGAAAGCCGCTTCCCCGCACTATCGCCCAGGTAGGAGCTGCCCGCTTCTGGACAACTCTCCCGCCAGGCTCCTTGCCCAGCCCAGCCCTGGTTACAGGCGGCCAGGCCGAGGCCAGGCTCGGCAAAAGCGATCGAGGGAAAACCATCCCCCACGACCTGGGACAGCACGGAGAGCTCCTGGTTCGTCGCCAGCCTCGACACAGTGGCCGATTCGAGGCCGGGCAGCACGGCCAGGGATACGTTCATGACCCCGTCGTCACGGAAGTAGAGCAGCGCCAGTCCACAGATGACGAAGGCCAGCGAGACCGCCCTGGTCGCAGTCTTCAGCACCGTCCGCTTATTCCCAACCCTGCTCGCAAACTAGACATCCTCAAGACCCGTACCTACACTGGAACTTACACCGAGCCCGAGACGTGGTACAGCCCGCGACGTGGTATAGTCCACGACCAAAACATGCCATCATCAACACCACCTTCGCTGCGAACGCGCCCAAGCGACCCCCTTTTCTCAGTCGTCGTCCCTGTTTTCAACGAAGAAGCCTGCATCGCAGAGCTCGTCTCGCGGGTGCGCAAAGCTTTCGAAGGCCTGCGCCTCGAGCTGATCCTGGTGAACGACGGGTCCTCTGACCGCACCCTGGAAATGCTGCAAAAGGAATCGGAGTCCTTTGCCGACGTGCACTACCTTTCGTTCTCGCGCAACTTCGGTCATCAACCTGCCCTTGCGGCGGGCATTGAACACGCCAAGGGTGACGCCGTGATTTCACTTGATGGCGACCTCCAACACCCCCCCGAACTGATCCCGCTACTCATTGAGCACTGGAGAGAGGGTTACGACATTGTCTACACAGTGCGCGTGGCCAATGAAGGCCACCGCCTCAAGGAGTTCGTTTCGCGGAGTTTCTACCAGTTGCTGCGCTGGATAAGTGGCGTGGACATCTCGCCGGGCACCGCTGATTTCAGATTGCTCGATCGCAGGGCCGCCGACGCGCTGAAATCCTGCGACGAGCACTTCATCTTCATACGGGGAATGGTTCCTTGGCTGGGCTTTTCGAAGCTTCCCGTGCCCTACGAAGCCCAGGCTCGCCACGGCGGCGAGACCAAGTATCTCACCAGCAACATGATCCATTTTGCCCTCGACGGCATATTCGCGTTCTCCACCGTACCCTTGCGGCTGATCTCCTTGCTGGGAGCACTGACGGTCAGCCTGGGTTTTCTCTATGGCCTCTACACCCTGGGGGTGCGCCTGTTTACCTCCCAGGCAGAGGTGGGCTGGACCTCCCTGGTAGTAGTCATCCTGATTTTCAGCGGAGCACAGATGCTCAGCATCGGCATACTCAGCGAGTACGTCGGTCGCATTTACGAAGAGGTCAAAAGCCGTCCTCGCTACGTAATAGCAGAAGCCAGCCCAGCCATGGAAAATCAACCATGAGGCTACTCCTGGCGCTGCTCGTGACCTGCCTCTTGAGCGCGGGCTGCGGTGAGGGAACGCTCTGCTTCGGCTGCGGCCTCAACGACGCTAGCTCCACTACCACCACGACCAGCACCACCACTACCTCCCCCTAGAAAACTTCCTCCACCAGCCGAGAACGACCGTACCAAGGGCCTCAGCCCGCGAAGAGGCCCGAGATAGCCGGCCAGGTGTTCTGCAGCAGGATCACGCTCACGGCCACCGGGGCGAGGTACTTGATACAGAAGTGGAAGAGCTCAAAGCCCCTCCCGCTGCCACCCGCCGCGTAGAACTTTCGTGCCGCGGCCCTGTCCAGACTCCACCCGACAAACAGTGCCGTGCATAGTCCGCCCACGGGCAACAACCAGTTACTGGCCAGGGCGTCCACGTGGTCGAGAAAACCCTCGCTGAGGGCTGAGGGCAGACCGAGACAAAAAATAATCGCCCCGGCCCCCACCGAGGCCGTCACTCTTGCCAACTTGAATTCATCGACCAGGAAAGCAACGGCCACTTCGAGCAGGGAAACGGCCGAGGTGAGCGCCGCAAAGATCAACAGGAGAAAAAACAAGCTGGCCAGGAAAGCTGGCGCGGGCATCATGGCAAAGGCCTGCGGCAAGGTGATGAAAACCAGGCCAGGCCCGGCCGAGGGTTCAAGGTTGAAGGTGAACACCAGGGGGAAAATAACCAGGCCTGCGAGGATGGCCAACGCGGTATCGGCAACGGCGATCATGGCAACCGAGCGGGGCAGGTTTTCATCCTCGGCAAGATAGCTACCGTAGGTAATCATCGCCCCCATCCCGAGACTCAACGAAAAAAAGGCCTGGCCCAGTGCCGCGAGGGCGCCCTGCCAGCCGAGTTCGGAGAAGCGGGGCCGCATGAAAAATTCCAGCCCCCTCTCGACACCGTCCGAGGTCAGCGAGTAACCGAGCAGTACCAGCACTATTCCGAACAGGAGAGGCATGAGGATCTTGCCAGCGCGTTCTATCCCCTGTTCCACTCCTCTCGATACGATGAATATGGTTGCGAGCATGAACAGCCCCTGCCACAACACCTGCCTCGGGCCGTTCGCTGCTAACTTTTCGAAGGCGCCACTCATCGAGCCTGATGTCGACGAGAACAGTTGACCGCTGACTGCCATCCAGGTGTAGTCGAGCGCCCAACCAGCCACGACGCCGTAGTAAGACAGGATCACGAAACCGGCTATTACACCCAGCCAGCCCACTACCGGCCAGCCGGTCCCGGGGCTGAGCAGGCGCAGGGCTCCAACCGGATTCCTACGGGTAGCGCGGCCAAGCAGGATTTCCGAATTGAGCAGCGGAAGTCCGACCAGGACTACGGCGCCAAGGTAGACAAGCACGAATGCGGCGCCACCGTATTCCCCCGCGCGGTAAGGAAACATCCATATATTCCCCAAGCCGATGGCTGAGCCCGCCGCAGCCAGCACAAACCCGATGCGCCCAGACCAATTGCCCCTTGCCGTTGAAGATTCCACCGAGACCTCCCCTGTTGCAGACCATGCGGCCCCCTTCCAACGAGCGCCCTGGGCGCGGTCGAAAGCGACGGGCCTGGTTAAAGATTCGCCAGGTATTCAGAATACGCTACCAGGGCCACTAGCGCAGCAACTGCGCGAGAAGGGCCCGGGTAACAAACACGGTGGCCAGCGGCAACCGATCGCGGACCGGCGTTTCCGTAATGACCGTCGGTATGCACCAGCTCAGTGGATACCAGTACCGGCTTGCCGTGCCTGGTGGAGGCTTCCGCAGCCGCAGCCGCATAGCGCTTGTCCTGGTTTTCGTGAAAGCCGACGATTCGCTCCAGTCCGTGCTCGGGATACCACGGCCCTGTTTTCATCGCCTCGGCCTGGGCCGACTGGACTCCGATTCCGAAGAAAAGAACCGAATCGATCGAATCTGAAGAACACAGCAGGTCAAGGACGACGGGCACAGTATCCCGGGTTTCACCACCAGCGAGATCTACCGGATTGCCCCTGCTCCATCGCGATGGCAGTAGCTGATCCAACTCGCTCTTCAGCTCGTCCGGCAGTTCGGCCAGCTCGAGCCCCTGGCGACTGCATTCATCGGCAGCGAGAACTCCACAGCCACCGACAGTAGTGACCACGGCCACCCTGTTTCCCCCGGGCAGGGGTTGAGTCGCAAAAGTCGCGGCCCATTCAAAAGCCTCTTCGACCGTGGAAGCCCGCTGCACGCCATGGCTCGCGCACACACCCTCGAACACGCGTTCGTCGCTCGCGAGCGCTCCCGTGTGACTCCTCGCAGCAGCTTGCCCCGCCGCGTCCCGGCCCCCCTTCAGAATCACCAGCGGCTTGGAGCGACTGAAACGGGAAATAACCTCGGTAAACTTTTGGCCGTCACGCACTCCTTCGAGGTAGGCGAGGCCTACCTTGCAATCGTCGTCTTCGCCGTAGTAGGCAAGATAGTCGGCGAGTTCGAGCTGAGCCGAATTACCACAGGAAACCGCCTTGTTAACCCCCACGCCCGTTTGCACGGCGTAATTGAGAAACGCGGAACACAGGTTGCCGCTCTGGCTGGCCACCGATATTCCGCCGGCCGGCGGATAGGGAGCTACAATCTGGGCGCACATATCTGCCCCCGTCGAAACGACGCCCTGGCCGTTGGGTCCCGCCAGCACCAGGCCCAACTCGTCGGCCAGCTCTACCAGCTCACGCTCAAGCTCTTCACCTTCTCTGCCCTCTTCACCGTAGCCAGCGCTGGCCACGAAAGCTGCCTTCACGCCGCGTGCCGCGCAGGAACGAAGCAAATCCAGGTTAACCTGCCTCGGGGTGCAGACCACGACGAGGTCGGCCTGGCCCTCGGGAACCTCTTCTACCGAGGCAAGAATACGATGCCCGAGCACCTCGCCACCGCTGCGTCCCAGGGGAAACACCCGGCCGCTGTAGCCGTAACGAAGCAGGTTGTGCAGCGCGACGAAACCGAATTTGCCCGGATGAGTCGAAACTCCCGCGACGATTACTCCCCGTGGGTTGAACAACGGATCAAGCTCGGGAACACGGGCAACAGCAGCGTCTCCGCTACCGATCGCAGCAGTTGCGGCTGGTGCCGATACCTCGATGACAGCGTCTACCGCCACCGGGCGGCCTCCACAGAGGATGAGCGGATTGATATCAACGCTCTTGATGTCGGGTCGATCAAGCGCCAGTCGAGAAAGGCCAGCGAGCGTGGCCTCGAGTTTGTCCATTTGAAGCCCCGCCTCACCGCGCAGCTCGCCCCAGAAAGCCGGCTTCACTCTGAGCCGTTTCACCATGCGAGCGGCTGCCCCCGGTCGCAGAGGAACGGATTCGCAAACGGCCTCGCCCACGGCTTCAACCAGGATACCGCCCAGGCCCAGTAGCACGTTGGGGCCGAAACACGGGTCGTTCACGAGGCCGACTATGAGCTCCCTTGAGCCCTTTACCATTTCGCAAAGCAGCAAGCCCACGCTTGGGCCAGCCTCGGCCTGCAATTCGCTTACGGCCTTCCTCACGGCGGGCTCGTCGGCGAGGGCGAGCTTTACAAGACCACGTTCTGTTTTGTGCGCGAGGCCATCGACTACTGCCTTCAGCGCCACGGGGTAGCCAATGTCGCCCGCCGCGGCTACGGCGCTGTCCGCGTCGGCAACGAGCTGTTCCCGACAGGTAGCGACACCGTAGTTGGCGAGCAGGCGCTTCGCCTCGAATTCGGTCAGGAGACCGTCTACCGGGTTGTCCGCCACGCCCATGACAGGGCCCGTCGTGCTACCGAGCCGACACGCCCAGGAAGGCGCCCAGCGAGTCTGCGCCTGCCGGGGGAGCAGCCTTTTCTACGCCCAGGTTTTCTTCCATCCAGCCCTTCGCCTGGGACTCGGTCAAGGGCTTTCTACTGACCGCGAAGTGCTCCGAGGGCAACTTGCCCTTGCCCTCAGCGTGGCAAGCCGCACAGTCCAGGCCCGACGGGTTAGCGTGAGCGGGCGGCACCCGGACCGAACCCGCCTCCGCGTCCCCCTCGGTAACCACTGCACCCAGCTCGTAACCGTCTAAACCGGAAAAATAATTGACGACTGCGTCGGCTTCTTCCGAGCTCATGCCGAAGGTAGGCATCCTGACGTCAAGCCAGGGGCGCAAGCGTACGGGTTTGAGAAGGAAATCAAAAAACCAATCCTGCTGCAGCTTGGTACCCTCGCCCTCGAGTATGGGCGGAGCGTTTTCGAGGTTTTCGTAGTACTTACGAATTTTCCCCTCGCTACCTTCGAGCGTATGGCAACCATTACAGTTGTAGTAGTTGACAACCTCGCGGCCGCGGGCTACCTCGATGTCGCCGCTCCCGTGGGCCATGAAGCGACTGTTGGTTTTGGACTCGGTACGACTGGAAAGAAACGCGGTCAGGGCCGCCGCGTCTTCTTCTGACAGGTTGAAGTCAGGCATCACGGCACCGATTCGATCGGTGGCGTAGCCCCTCGGCTCAAGAATCTTGTGGTAGGTGTAGTCGTACCAGGTATGGGCAACGTCGGTGCGGTTACCGAAATACAACTCCTCGTCAAACTTGGAGCCAAAGAACGAAAGCTCCGCTCCAATACGAACCTGCCCCTTCATGCCTTCGATTTCATGACACCCAAAACAACCGTATTGGCGAATGAGTTTTTCGCCCCGGTCCACGGTTGCCGCTTCGGCAAGTCGACCGCGCAACGCGGCGTCTTCTTCCCCAGGCTCCCCCTCTCGCAGTGTGAGCAGGTAAGAAGTAACAGCTCCCGCTTCCTTTTCAGCCAGCCTCAGGTTCGGCATCTTGGTGTGCGAAGAAAATCCTCTCGGATCGCGAATCCAGTTGTATAACCACAATCCCGTTGTCTTTTCTGCAATACGCGCCAGGTTCGGTGCGACGTCCTTACCGTCGGCCACGTGGCTGGCGAATTCATCAGCGGCAAAACCGTGGCAGCCCAGGCAGCCCAGCGAACGGGTGAGAGCTTCGCCTTCCGCCACCAGCCCGGCGTTGCCGGGATCAACACCCACGGGACTGTCGGCCGCGTCCAGCCAGGTCACCGATTCTTCGAGTGAGTCCGACAACAGGTAGGCCACGATAGCCTCAGCCTCGTCCTCCTCCAGCAGAAAGTCAGGCATGCGCGTGCGCGGCCGGAAAGCGGTCGGGTCAGCTACCCAGTCGACCAACCATTCGGGGTTGTCCTTGGCCGCGACTCGATTGAGCGAAGGCGCCACCTTGGCAAGGTGGTCAAAACCGTAGGCCAGGTGACAACCGTGACAACCCAGTTCCTGGAACAGACGCTCACCGCGAGCACCCACGTCCCGCTTCTCCATTCCCTGCAGCGACACGTGACAGCTCAGGCAGCGCGCCTCCACTCCGCCTTCAAAAGTAACGAGAGGATCTTCCCAGTAGTGATCCCCACCGTGGGCCCGCTCTACTTCATTGATCGCCGAGCCTTCTCCACCGTGGCAGGGAGTGCAACCAAACTTGTTCACTTCGTGGTTACCCAGGTAGTACTTGCGGTCGGGATGGGTGCGGAAAGGATTCTCTTCGTCTTCAAAACCGCGCTTGTCGATGGCCACGTGACAGTTCTGGCAACGCTCCACCTTACTGACCAGTTGATCGAAGTTGTTACGTTCAAAGTCCGCAAGTACCACCTGTTCAACGACCGGTACATTGGGGATCCTCATGCCCAACATCTCAAAAGAAACCGAATCGAGCTTCTGCTCTATGCTTCCCAGTTCTGCCATGAAGGGCCGCAAAACGGATTCGGCCTGCTCTTCGCGCTCGCGAATCTCCCTCGAGGCAGCTTCCAAGTCGGCAACGACAACCTGGGCCCCTTCAAAGGCAGCCTGCGTGACTTCCAGGCGCGCCTCGAGGGCTGCGACCGCGGCCAGTTCAGAATCCCCGCTCTCGCCGTGCAGCTTGGCAAACTCGACCCTGTACCAGGCTTCCTCGATCTCGCTCTTGATCATGCGGTTGTCGAGGTCGGTCTCCATGGCGGTTACTTCAGCACGGGCTTTTTCCCGCGCCAGCCGACTCAGTTTTTCGGCGGCCTCGCCCGACGCGAGATCCAGTCTCGTCTGTTCGAGGGCGGCACGCGCTTCACCGTAAGCGGGGTCTTCAGCCAGGCGGGCCAGTTCAGTTTCGCGCTCAAGCTCGTACTTTTCTATGGCAAGCCTGTAGAAATCAGCCTTGTACTTCTTCCACTCGTGTCGAGAGAAAGTATCCTGCCAAACGGCCCACACGGTGCAGGCCACCAGTACGCCTATGACGAGAAGAAAAACTGCGCCATAAGAACGCTTTTCTTCTTCCTCGACTAAGCCGCGGTTGCTCGTAAATTTGCCCTTGGCCATCTCGTGTTCCCGGTTGGTCCTGATCTACTTCAATTCGAGGAGCAGCGGCCGTAACCGCGCTCAGTTTCCACGTCCTTCTATCAAGCGGCCGGCATAAAACAGCCCGGCACCCGAAGCCGCCAATCCCAGTTCCCTGAACAATGTCACGGCACCGGCTATCCCCGCCACAAGCCCGAAGCCGACCACGCAGAGGCCGGCAACCTGCAATCCCCTGGCGAAATAAAACTCCACTTCGTCAGATATTAATCCAGGGTGTAACCATGATGTACTTGATGTTGAAGCCCATCCTCATGATGAGCTTGATAACAACTGCGATCATGTTGAGGAACAGAAAACTCGTGAGTCCGAACCTCGCAGTTCCCCAACGCTCCATGAATTCACGGCCCTTGGCCCTCACGATCAGCCAGTACATCAAGGCGGTACCGAGGATGAAATAACCACCCACCACCGCCAGGCCGAACAGGGCAGAGAGGGTGTAATCCCTAAGGCCGAACAGGTAAGGCAGGTCGACGTTGCTCATGGCGACAACCTTATGGCTGTCCCAGACTTCCCACGGCCAGAACCAGTTCCAACCCGGGCCGCGGAGAAACGTCCCCACCACGATCAATATGATCCAAAGAACATGGAAGCCACCAAAAAACGTGAGGATCTCCCACTTTCGGTCAGCGTAACAAAAATAGCCGTTACCCTTGGGATTAATGTCAATGTAGGGCAACACCATGAGGCCCACGATTATAAACGACGGAAGCACCACGCCGGCATGCCAGGGGTCAAAGAAAACCAGGATTTCCTGCAGTCCGAGGAAATACCAGGGCGCCTTCGAAGGGTTGGGAGTCCTGGTGGGTGCCGCCGGCTGTTCCAGCGGCGCATCAACGAGCAATGACCACACCAGCATGAAAGCCAGTACAGCCAGGAAACAGATGAACTCCGCCCTGACGAGATGCGGCCAGGAGTGAATCTTGTCGTCACCCGGCCCCCTGGCGCTCAGCACGGTCTTTTCCACTCGTGCGCCGCCGGCAACCTGTGGCGCGGCCCTGCCGACACCTACCATGGTCTTGATCTGCTTCGATTCTGCCTTTGCGCCTCGCAC
>JACKQG010002951.1_pt1 | contig 21473 bp, 14 predicted proteins | sample 8237621 | NCBI WGS metagenome assembly JACKQG01 (sample SAMN15677084, study PRJNA649215) | marine metagenome | biome: marine; feature: Black Sea; material: saline water; isolation source: suspended particulate matter (SPM) from the Black Sea western gyre | collected 2013-06-09/2013-06-10 | depth... | reverse complement strand
ATTGCCATGAACGCCAAGAAGACGCTCACCATGCACGTACCGATCACGAAGGCGACCGGGCCGTGTTCGTAGCTTGTCGGCGAGGAAGTGATTGCGCCCTCGGCAGCGATATGAATGCCAAGCACTATGCTTCCAAGCCAGAAGCTAAGCGCCGCGAGGAATGAGCTCGCTCGAACAGACCGCGACGCACTTGACATGGCATTGGTCTCCTGTTTCATGGCCTCCCCTTCATCAACACGGCATCAATGGGATGACACCACTGTGTTCCCCTCGTTCCCAAGCTCCAGCTTGGGAACGAAGGGAAAGAATGCCGCAGACAAGATCGCTGGTGCGTAGGAGAAATGTCTCATTTGATCGAATCTCCTTCCTTCTGGTTTGACGCCTTGCTCGCGCGTGCTCGAATATCCTCTTGATCTTTGGCACTGAGCTGCTCCGGTGCCACCTGGATCGTCGTGCCGTCCTTTTTCTCCAGGACGGCTTTTCCATCTTGTAGCCTCAGAAATCTGGCCTCGATGCTGAACTTGCCTGTCCGATCCGTCCACTGCCGCAGCGGCGCCGGCTGTTGCGGCTGGCCGTGCGCGGGCGCCGCCGCCATCTCGGACGTCGAGTTTGTGGTGTCGGCAGGGCCAACTTGTTCGACCGCGGGTTCGGCTTGGGCCGCTTCGTTGGGCGGGCCACCGAGTTGCTCGAGGCGTTGGCGGCGTTGCTGCCAGGTTTGTGCGTCCAGCACGTGGCCGCCGCCGGCTTGGTCCAGTTCCATGCCGGTCAGGACTTGGGTCCATAAGACGAGTCGATCGGGCTCGCCGTCCATCGGCGCGGGGATTCTTGTCAGCCGCAGGGTGCCCTCCATTGCGCCCGTCAGCGCAACCCTCCCATCGGGAGTGAAAGCGCGACCTTCCAGCGGCGGGCCAACGGCCTTGCTGGTTCGCAGGTCCCATAACTGGACAGTCGCCTCGGCCGTCGCCGTCAGGGCCGTTTGTCCGCCGGGACCAAAGGCGACTTGGCCGACCGGGCTTTGATGCTGCAAAGGCGGGCCTATAGGGCTGACCGTCGCCACGTCCCAGAGCCGCGCCGTCTTGTCCGAGCTTCCCGTCAAAACGGTCTTGCCGTCAGGACTGAACGCGATGCCGGCAACTGGGCCTTGATGCTGAAAAGGCGCGGTGAGCGGTTCGCCAGTTGCCGCATCCCACAGCCGCGCCGTTTTGTCATTACTGCCCGTCAACACGGCCTTTCCGTCGGGGCTGAAGGCCACGGCCGTCACCGCACTCTGATGTTTGAGGGCCGCGCCGATTGGCTTGCCGGTCGCCACGTCCCACAGGTGGGCACCGGTCCGCTCGGTCGCCGTGAGCACTGTTTTTCCGTTGGGGCTGAACGCCACGACCGTAACTTCGCTTTTATGCTCCAGCGGCGGAGTGAGGGGCTTCCCCGTCGCGACCTGCCACAGGTGGGCTTTGTTTCGTTCGGTCCCGGTCAGCACTATTCTCCCGTCGGGGCTGACGGCGAGAGCTCGGATCGCATCTTCTTCGTGCTCGAACGTCAGACCTATTGGCTTTCCCGTAGCCACCTCCCACGCACGGGCTTCGGCCAGTCTCTTCATCGGGCATTCGGCCCCGGTTATCACGGTTCCTGCGTCGGGGCTGAAGGCGACGACCTTGAGTTTGCCTTGATGCTCCAGGGGATCCCCCAGAGGTTTGCCCGTGGCCACGACCCACAGTTGCGCTGTCTTGTCCGCGCTGGCGGTGATCACAGTTTTGCCGTCAGGACTGAAGGCCACGGCCACTACCGCACGCTTGTGCTCAAACGGCGGGTGCAGCGCCTGGCCGGTTTCGACATTCCATAGGCGTGCTAGTCCTTTACGTGGTATTCCTACTGCTCCCGGCGGAAATCCACCCTGGCCGCCGGTCAACACCGTTTTTCCATCGGGACTGAAGGCGGTCCTCCAGATCCGGCCTTCCTGCTTGAGTGGTGGATGCAATGGCTTGCCTGTTTCCGATTCCCAAAGCCGCACCTCTCCGATCTCGCCCGACCTATCGTAGCCTTCGTTGGCCGTGAGCACCGTCTTCCCGTCGGGACTGAAGGCGACGGCAGTCACTGGGCCGGGATGTTTTAGCGGTGGGATGAGCGCCTTGCCGGTGGCTGCCACCCACAATCGGGCGGTCTGGTCTCTGCCCCCGGTCAGCACGGTCTTTGCGTCGGGGCTGAGTGCTATGACGCTGTGCCCGACTGGATGCTGGATTGCCGGGCCTAACGGTTCTCCAGTCGCCACATCCAATAGGCGCGCGTCAAATTTCGTCCGCGCAAGCACCTTTCGCCGGTCCGCACTGAAGGCAAGCGTTCCGGAGGCAAGATCGGGATGGTGATACTGCCATGCGACACCGATCGGCTTGCCGGTGGCCGCGTCCCACCGTCGTAGCTCTGGCGCCAGCACGGGGGGCGAGTTCCAGTCGCCGGCGCGACGCTGACCCGACGAGACGGTGAGTACGGTTTTCCCATCGGTACTGAACGCGACGGCACCCACTAGTCCTTGATGTTCCAGCGGTGGACTGGCGGGCTGGCCGGTGGCGACATCCCATAACCGCGCCCGGTGGATCGTCCCGCCAATCGACGATCCCGCCTGGGCCAGAATCGTCGCGGCGGTCAGCACAGTCTTTCCATCGGGGCTGAACTCCACCGCGGTGACCACGCCGCGGTGCTCCAGCGGCGGGCCCACCGCTTCGCCGGTGCGCCCGTTCCATAACTGAGCTACTCTCGCACCTTTTTCGAGTCCCACGAATGGTAATGTCGAGGTGACAACAATTCTCTCGTCCGCACTGAAGACGGCGGCAGCGACTAATCCGCGATGCTGTAGCGGCGGGCCGATGGGCTTTTCCGTCTGCGCGTCCCACAGGCGCGCCGGGCCCTGCAGACTGCCGGTCAACAGGGTCTTTGCGTCGGGGCTGAATACCACGGCGGTGAGCGGACCTTCGCAATCCAGTGTCCTGTTCTTGGCGGTGCCCGGCCCAACCTGCCACAGCCGCGCCGTGTGGTCATACGTGTCGGTCAGCATGGTTTTCCCATCAGGACTGAAACGCACATCCACCACCGTGCCTAGATGCTCAAGGGCCGGACCGATAGGCTTTCCGGTGGCCAGGTCCCACAGCCGCGCTGTGTTGCCGCCCCCGGTCAGCACGAACTTGCCGTCGGGATTGAACGCCACCGCGGTGACCATCGTCATCCCTTGATGTAGCAGCGGTGCACCGAGAGCCTTCCACGTTCCCACCTCCCACAGTCGCGCCGTATTGTCCGCGAGGCCGGTTATCATCGTCTTCCCGTCAGGGCTGAAGGCCACGGCCCTAATGTAGCCTTGGCGTTTGATTGACAGGGCTGTGGGCTTACCCGTTTCCGCGTCCCAAAGTTGTGCTGATCCATCGTTGACATGCGTCACCACAACCTTGCCGTCGGGGCTGAAAGCTACGGCTCTGAGCACAGAATCGTGTATTAGTGGTGGCCCTATCGCGTTGCCTGTCTTTGGGTCCCACAGGCGGGCCGTATTGTCCCAACCTCCCGTCAACAGGACCTTGCCATCAGGACTGAAGGCTACCGCGTTGATCGACGCCCGATGCTCCAATGTTGGACCAGTTGGCTTGCCAGTTGCCACGTCCCACAACTGCGCTCCGATGGGCTTCTCCGGTCCCACGACCTGGCCTACGACCCCGCATCCGATGAGCACCATCGCGCCATCGGGACTGAAGGCCGCGGCGTTGATCGGCTGTTTACGTTCCAGCGCCGGGCCATTGGCCTTGCCGGTTGCCACATCCCACAGCCGCGCCGTATTGCCGCCGCCGGTCAACACTGTCTTGCCGTCCGGGCTGAAGGCGACGGTTGTCACCTGGGCTTGATGGTCCAACGATGGCCCCACGGGCTTGCCCGTCGCGACGTCCCACTGCTGCGCGGTGGTTCCTTGAGCGACCAGCACGGTTTTTCCATTGGGACCAAACACGACCGACGAAGCTGCCAAGCTATGATGAGATGGCGGTGCGTGTCGTAGCACGCACCGCAGCGGATGCAGCGCGCCCTGCCAGCCGGCCAGTTGCAGACGGGCCGACTGCTCCAACTCCGGCACGTCTGCCCTTCGCGCTTCCTGCATGCTGCGTGCCAGCCAGAGCATTCCCCGGGCCGTGTCGCCTTGCCCACATTTGCTGTAACTCTGCTCGAAAAACAGGGTGGCCGTCTGCCGTTCGGCCGTCTTTCGTAAGGATCGCTCGGTCTTGGCCATGGCGGCGTTTTCGTCCGCGAGGTGGCCCTTTTCGTCCGCGAGGTGGCCCTTTTCGTCGGCCAGTCGGGCATTGGCCTCGGCCAAGCCGATGGCCTTGTTTCGCGAGCGCGTGACCAGTACCACCGCGATCGAGAGGGTCACCAGCGCCGCGGCCGTGGCCAGCGCCGCCAGCCCGCTGGCTGTTGCCAAGGCCGGTTTCCGCTTGCACCACCGCCAGAGACGCGCCGGGCGACTGATGGGGCGGGCCAGAATCGCCCTGCCGTCCAAAAATCGTTCCAGTTCCTCGGTCAGCGCGCGCGCCGAGTCGTATCGGCGGCGGCGATCCTTCTCCAAACACTTCAGACAAATGGTCTCCAGATCGAGCGGCACTTTCGGGTTCAGCGTGCGCGGCGACACCGGCTCTTGCTCCAGTACCTGCATAAGTGTGTCCAGAGAATTATCCGCCTGAAACGGCGGGCGGGCGGTCAACAGGCAGTACAGAATCGCGCCGAGCGAATAGACGTCCGCCGTCTCGGTTACCTCGTCGATCTTGCCCGACGCCTGCTCTGGCGGCATGTAGCCGGGCGTGCCGAGGATCTGTCCAGTCGCCGTTAGGCCGCTGTCGCCTTCGACCTTCTTCGCGAGTCCGAAATCGGTGACCTTTGGAACACAAGCTGTCAGCCGTAAGCTGTCAGCTCTCAGCTTCGGATCAGAAATCTCTTTCTCACGGCTGATAGCTGACTGCTGATCGCTGCCAGCTAACAACACATTCGCTGGCTTCAGGTCGCGATGGATCACACCGTTGTCGTGAGCGTACTGCACCGCCTCGGCCACGGCGCGAACGAGCTCTGCCGCTTCCTTAGGCGGCAGGGGGCCGTCCGCAACCTTCGCAGACAGGCTACTGCCTTCGACAAAGCCCATCGAGAAATAGTGCTGCCCTTCGTGCTCGCCCACCTCGAAGATGGGCACGATGCCAGGATGGTCCAGGTTGGCCGCCGCCTCGGCTTCGGCATGGAATCGCTGGACGTCTTCTTCGCTGGCCAGTTGCCCAGCCAGGATCATCTTCAGCGCGACGATGCGGTTCAGAGTGACTTGCCGCGCCTTGTACACAACGCCCATCCCGCCCCGGGCGATCTCTTCCAGTAGTTCGTAGTCGCCGAAATAGCGCAGCATCGTACCAATCGCCACGCCAGCCGTTTCCGTTGGCGCGAGGGTCGGAGCTTCGGTAGGTTGATCAGTCGGAGGCAGCGTGGGATCATCCGCTTGAGGGCTCGGAGCGGCGTCGCCCGCCGTCTGAAGCGGTTCAGCCATCCGCTCAAACTCGTCACGGTTGGTGAAGAACGATTCCAACTCGGGGGCGATTTCGCTATGAGCGGCGATAAACTCTTCTGGATCCGGCGCTCCACCGGCATCCACCGCCTCCAAATATGCCGCGATGGCTTCGTTTACTCGCTGTTCTCGTACGGAAGAATCATTTGTTTTGCCTGACATAGTTTCACTCCTTACGCTAACAAGCGTGAAACCCGTCCGAGATGGGCGCACGGACTTCATTGATTCCCGACATGAGCACCAAATTCACACGATCGGTTCTGAACAGAAGGCAACAGAGGTAACAGAGTTGGAATTGCCGCCTTCTCCGTTGCCTCTGTTTTCTCCTGTTCAAGTCTTCGTCCTTCCTCCCTAACACAACAAGCGTGAAACACTCGCGAGATGGGCGCGCAGAACTCAGTAATTCGTAGAATGATCAATTGGACAGCGCGACTTTGACGCGAAATCCACGAATTCACTAGCCCCACACGCCAGCTAGGGATTCGCCATAACCTGTTTCCTCGCTTGCGCTTCGGGCTAGCGTGGTTCATACCCTATCTCTCCGCGTCTGACAGTCGTTTGGCTGCATCTTTCATTTGCTTCACTGTCTTTGTGAACTCCGTATTCCCGCTCTCGGCAATCTGTTCAGCAAATTGGCCGTACGCCTTGGCCGCCAACTCCAGATTGCGGGAAGTCTCCAGTGCCCGAGCAGCCGCCATGGCCAAGTTCACATCGAGCGTATCGAGTTGCTTTTCGAGTTTTGCCTTGAGGAATGTCTTGACGAACTCGACCGTTTGCTCTTGCTGCCGGCGATCTCCCTCTGGGATCTTGGCAATACGGATTTCCAACAAGACTCGAAGAGCCGTCTGGCAAGCCTTGGACCACCGGTCTTTGTCCTGAGCGAGTATCCTCTCCGCCGCCAGCCTGAGCGTCGTCTGTGCCTTGACCTGATGCTCGGCGCGTTCTTGCGGCGTCTCTGGACGAAACTTCTTCAGATCTTCAATGAACTTCAATAACTCGCTGACGTCGCCTTCTGGCACGGTGTAGCGATCCACGAGGGACTCGTCGAATTGCAGATTTTCGAGGGCCTTGGCGTCAAACATCCAGACTTCGTTGCCTTGGCTCGAACGCAGATCCAAGGCAACCTTGGATCCATCACTAGACCAGTCCGGCATAGTGAACTGACCGGCTGCCAGACGCCTGCCTCGGCCAGTCTCGACATCGACCAGCCACAAACCCACGGCGTCAGCGCCGCCGTAGCCGCCGAAACCGATTCGCTTTCCATCCGTCGACCATCCGGCCAGAAACCCCCGGGCGCTCCCAGGGAATCGCCACCTCTTCAACACCTTGCCGCTGGCGATGTCGGCCACCAGGACTTGACGTCCCGACCGGTAAGCGACTTGTTTGCCGTCGGGCGAAATCGCAGGGTACCACCATGATATATCCATTAGCTCGGTTGGCTCGGGCTTCTCGGCATCGACCTGGACGGCCATCAGCTTCCCCTGTTTCCGCGAATGGAAGAACAGCGTCTTCCCGTCGGCCGACCAAGTGGGAAAACCCCCGTCGGCCAGTTTCCGCGGCTTGCCACCGGACGCTTCCACAACCTTCAGCTCTTCGGCGTTGCCATACCCGGTGACGTAGGCGATCAGCTTTCCGTCTCCCGGCGACCAAGCTGGGTCTTTTCCCGGTGCGAGTGGTTTACTGACTTTGCCAGTTTCCAGGTCCAGGACCGCCAGCCCTCCAGAATCGTCACGGTTGGTACCGGGTGCCCCAAGTCCGAAAACGACTCGGGTTCCATCAGGCGACCAACTCGATTTGTATCCCTTGGTCAGCGACATGCCACCCAGCTTCTTGATTTCGGAAATGGCGACTTCTCGGCTTCTGCTCGCCGAGGGTCTCGCTGCGGTAGCCGGTGGCGCAGGCCGAACCCGCGGACTTGGCGACACTCGAACTTGGCTACGGGGCGCAAGCTGAAATCCGCCCAAGCCAGCCTGGCTGAGGGGTTCCGCGCCGTTGCGCGTAAACAATGCCCTAAGCGTGTCATTGTCGATCGTTTCCTTTAGACGCTGCACCGAACCATCGGTGAAGCACGCATAGAATCCGCCTTTCCACAGCCCCAGGACTCCCTTCTTAGGATCTTTGGCATCGGGCACAAAGTCGTCCGGTTTTGTCCAGATCACGGCGGACTCGTCGCTCGCCTCTACGATCATGACGGTCATGGATGTCCCGTCAGTTACGTCCCTGATAGCGACCTTGTCCTGGCCGGGAAAGATGCCTTGCGGGCCGCTGACGCCCAAGTAGTTCGTCTTGCCCAATTCCGCCTTGCTGTTGGGAGGCCGGAATATGGACGGCATCTTCGCGATCAATTCCTTGTTGTGTTTGCTGTCCCAGGGCTCGTCTAGGCGGAACTGATCGTACAGCGTCTGTTGCTCCACATAAGGCAGCACGAGCACTCGCCAACTCAACAGCGGCTTGCCATCTTTGTCCGTGCTATAGGAAGGAGGGAATCGAGTGTAGACATCGTGGTAGTTGTGAATGGCCACCCCAAACCGTTTCAGGTTGTTCGTCGACTGGATATTCCGGGCCGCTTCGTCGGCTGCCGGCGACGGGGCAGAAGGCGTTGCGGGGGCTGTTCCAGGTACTTCCTCTTTTGGGCGCAGATCCTCGATGGTCAGCTTTGCAGGTGCGCCAGCTTTGTCTCGTGGGATTGTCAAGACCAATACTTGCTCGGAACGCGAGCGACGAACCGGCTGCAGCCTTGGGATATCACCGATCCGTTGGCCGTCGGCAATCTGGACGAGATTCCTGAGCAGTTCGATATCAATGTCGTCACGAATGGTCGTCACAGAACCGTCTGCGAACACGAATACGCCGCCCGAGCCTTTCTCGGTCTTGTAGGGCGACGCGAAGCCTTGTTCCTTGCCTAGCCCGGAGAACTGCTCGTCAAACACCACATCCTCGGGCTTCATCCAGGGAATCTTGCGCTCTGGGCTGACCGATCCGACCAGGAGTGTGTTGGAGGACCCGTCCATGAAATCGGCCAACCGCCTGGCACCCGCTGGCCGGCCAGAGCCCAGCGACATCCTTCTCGACGGGTTCTCGGAAAGCTTGTGACCCTCAGGCGGGAACCCTGTGCCTTTCCCAACAGCCACCGCGTAATGGGTGTAGGCGTCCTCGGTTTCACCGTAAATGGGATCCTGATAGATTGGCGGCACTTGTTCCAAGAGCCGTTTGTTATTGGGTCCGTCCCACGGTTCGTCAAACCGGTATTGATCGTAGAGCGCCCTCTGTTCCATAAACGGCAGAAGCAACACCCGCCAACTGTGCCACGGCTTGCCGTCCGGGCCGTAAATCACCGCGGGCGGAAAGCGTTTGTAAACGTCATGGAAGTTGTGCATCGCGAGTCCGATTTGTTTCAGGTTATTGGTGGACCGAGTTAGCCTGGAAGCCGTCCTTGAAGCCATCCCGGTGGATTCCGCGATGCCGTCGACGACAGAAACCAGATCGGGTGTCGCCTGGAGCTGAGACGTGGTGGAGCCGGCCGGTCGGACCAGAAGGAACGTATCACCCTTCTTTAGATCCTCTGCCGCGGCAGCTCCAATGCGGACCACGGCTTGGCCCTCTTCTTCGACCTGCAGCACCTGGGCGCGGAAAACCTTCACGTCGTCGATGGCCACGTTACCCCGCCGAATGTCCTCGAAGACCATCATCCCGTCCGATTTCGGCATACCGCTCAGGCCCAAAAAGTACCCTTCGGTCAATTGGGACATCATGGCGGCCGCCACGCCTGGCGAGATGCCACTGCGAGCTAAGCTCTGTGCCATCTGTTCCGAGATTTGGACACGAATGCGGACGGATCCATCGGACGTGACCGATTCGACCTTGAAGGGCATCTTGGGGAAAAACGGGATCAAGAGGAAACGCAGCGAGTCCGCCTCGTCCGTCTGCAATTCCTTCGCGGGCTCCGAACTCTCGTCAACATTCGATGCCGTTTCGGCGGCTGGCTTGGCGGCGGAACCTGCTAGGTTCGCCTTCTGTTCTGTTTCCGGATTCTGCGCACAGCCGAGTCCGCCGGGGAAGAGGAACACACACACAAGAAAAACCTTGAGAACTGGTCTGAACATGGTTGTACTCCCAAGCTGAAAGAAAAAGTGGTTGTCAAGCTTCTCTCGCCACGTAAACGCCGACACGCCGCGACCGACTCTCAAGAGTCCACCGCTGCGACCTGCGATAATCGCCGTTTCTCATCGCAAACGATTTCATGCTCAAACCCTCAGTTCACGCTAGGAAGCAAAACGGTTCCTGGAACATCTTTTCTTGGCATGATTTCGCAACGCCGAGTGCGTAAACTTATTCTTGCGTCTCGTCGGCGTGATTTTTACCAGCGGCGGCCACCGATACTCGAAAGGGGATGGCACCCGCCAGGGTGATGATCAGGCCCACGGGAAACGCTAACGTGCAGAGGATTCCGACGTAAAAAAGAAAATAAACGTTCGCGTAGTTCTGGCTGCGTTGTAGACTTTCCGTCACGAACAGGTCAGCTTGAAATGCTAACACCAGGCAGACGATCAGTGCGACCATCCACAGGATTCCGGCAAACGGCGAGACAGCCAACGCCCAGAGGACCGATCGCAAGCGGCGGCCTCGAAGGCGACCGATGCGTCTCCCCAAACGCCAGAGAATCACCGGGCCGCCCACAACGCAGGCGAGCAGCAGCAGTTTACTGGACCAAAACACGACCGCTCCGACGATCGGCATGCCACGTGCCTGAGCCGTCATCGCAATCGCGTCCGCCGGGAGTTCGCCGAACGAGCCTGTGAGCTGGTCGCCCGCGCGTGTCAACGGCAGCGTGCTGGCAAACCGCCAGCCCTTGGGAAGTTGCACTTGGACGTCAAGGCCACCGAAACCAGCCCATTCACGTGCGGGCGCCAAAATGTAGGCCAACTGCCAGTAGAGCCTCGGCGACCCACCGGTGGCGTAAGACGTTGGCTTGGCGGAATAACTCACGCGAAGCTGGTGGGCTCCCGGTTTGAGGGTGATCGAAAAGTGCGGTATCTCCAAAGCCGCATCTGCTTCGTAGGGCAACGTTCCCTTGCCACCGATCGCAGGAGTTGAATCGGGCGTCTGCCAGGCGGGTGGCAGAGCGTCGACCTTCTTCCAGACAGCGGCGATCGGCTGATCGTCCAATACCACGGCGGCCGAGTCGGAAACCATGGGACCACTGACGAAAACCAGGTCGACGGTGCGTTCCTCGCCCGTGTTTTCGATTGTATACAGAGCTTCGACTTGGGCGGACCCGCCACCGGCCAAGGGACGCAGGTCAAAGGTCAGTCGTTCGTGTTTGATGGCCACCGATTCCAGACCGTTAGGCTCGCCGATCAGACGCCCGGGAACATGCGGCGGCCCAGCATTGGCCCAGGCAACGGCCGGCATTACAGCAAGCATCACCAGAGCACGCAGGACAGTGGTTGTGTTCATGGCATTTCACTTGTTAGCAGCGTTTGATTTACGCTTTTGTCTTGATTTGTAAATGGCAAAGAAGATCCCCATCCCGGCGAATGCTCCAACCATCCCGGCAATGACGGCTGGAATAAAACCGAGAAAGCTGCCGGGATTCGGGCGCAGTATCAACAGCGTTGCGAGCGTACACACAGCAGAGCAAACACCCATTGTTAACATAAGCATGAACGTAAGGGCGACGAGATTCGCTGATGCAGCGTCACCGACTCCGCTCTGGCATTGAAGATCTTCAACGAACTCTTTCGCGTCCGCCAAATTGATGCCAGTCGCTTCGCGGTACAGTTTGATCGCCAGCATTTTGTTGCCGGATCGAATTGCGTCGGCGACATCATTCGGAATGTCTGAGAATGGATCGTACTGCAGGTCGGCGTTCTTCAGTAACACATCCAGTTTTCCCTCGACGCGTGCGAGACGCTTCCGAAGTGTTGTAATGTGGGACCAAAGAAAGCAGAGCATTCCAAACGCCGCAACCGCAAACATCGCGCTCACAGAATCACCCATCGTACATTCCTCCGTTTTATCGCTGTTGTGCTCTCGTTGCTCTCGTTCCCAAGCTCCTGCTTGGGAACGTACCTCCTGGAAGCTATGCTTCCCGTCAAGCGAAGCAGAGCTTCGCGCTGGATCGGTTCCCAAGCCGGAGCTTGGGAACCAGAAGAAAGGTTAGCTATGTTTTCCGAACTGCAGCATGCCCAAGACCGTGAAAAGAACGGCTTGCGCGAAAAAGACAACAGGTACCACGCCAGGATTCGGGTTGTTGGCGATTTCCAGAACGCCGCCCATGACAGAGATAATTGCGACCACCAGATAGAGGCCGCCGATGCCGCGTCGATGCTTGTCCATTTCAGACACCTTTCTACGGTTCGAGTGGGAACGACTACGGTTCCTTGCCCGCTTTGGTGCAAAGTGCCCGGAGGTTCTTCTCCGGTGTGCTGTCACCAATCCAACGCACTGACCCGTCGGCGAAACTGGCGTACGATCCGCCGTTGTGCATACCGCCGAGTTTGGGAAGCGGCCCGGTCGGCGTGTAGGAAATGTCTTCAGGTTTTGTCCACGGAATCTCTTGCTTCGCCTCGACCACCAACAGCGTGCTGTTTGTTCCGTCGATGATGTCCCGTTTGCTCGTTCCCTCTGGCCCGCAGAAGACTGTGGTCGGGCCAGTCAGCACGAAATACGATGAGTAAGTCGAGTCGCCGTCCACTTTCGGGCAGCGATAGACTGCCGGGATTTCCTCCAGCAGTTTGCCGTTATTGGGGCCGTCCCACGGTTCGTTGAAGTTGTATTTTTTGTGCAATTCTGCTTGTCCCAGGAAGGGCAGTATCGCGACGCGCCAACTGTGCGGCGTCTTGCCATCGGGGCCATAGCCGGCTGCCGGCGGGAATCTGCCGTGCGTCTCGTGATAGTTGTGCATGGCGACGGCGATGCGTTTGAGTTGATTGCTGCACTGGGTCCGAAGCTCTATCTCTCGGACGGGATCCGTGACCTGTTCGGCGTGGTCTTCCTGGGGCGATTGTTCCAGAATGCGTTTGGCCTCCGGCGTCTTCATCTTCTGGAGAGCGAATCTCGCTTGTTTGCGAATCTCCGGGTCTTCATCCTCGAGCATTTCGCCCAAGACAGAAGCGGCTTCGGGAGTATTCATGCGAATGAACGTCCAGACGACGCTCCCACGGGTAGTGGGGTCTCCCTTCCTTAGTTCCGAGCCGATCAGCTCCAACGCACGTCTCTCATTGAATGCGCTCAAGGCGAGGAGTGCATTCCAGTGTACCACGGCCTCGGAATCTTCAAGGAACTCGGCGAGAACAGGCACTGCGATATCAGCGTCGTAGTGTTTCAAAGCCAACGGTGCCGTCATGCGAACCTCCACATCTGCATCTTGGACCATGTTTTTCAGTACACCGAGGGCCTCACTATCTTTGCCAGTAGCCAGGCCGGAGGCGGCGAAGACACGAACTCGAGAGGACTCGTCCTGCAAAGCTGCTATTAACGCTTTCTTGGCTTCTGGATCTCGGAAGTTTGCCAACAGGCGAACACCGCTTTCCCGGACCTCTGCGCGTTCATGTTGGACCAGCCGATCAATCACTGGACGCGACTGGTCTCCCAATTCCTTGAGGACGGCCTCATAATCCGGGCGGATCTTCTGCCCAAGGTCCGGCTGTGTCAACTTCTCGAATGTCGGTTGAATCAATGCAGGGTTACGCAACTGGGCAAGCACTATCAGCAAGCGCCCTCGGTATAGGCGGGAGTTAGCCGAATCGTCGGTGGGAGCTCGCTCCAACCGTTCCCACAACGAAATCGCCGCATCCGGCCCCAATCTAATCAACTGCTGCATGGCCTTCTGATTCGCGCTGAAATCTGTCGACGCGAGATGCGTCGCAAGTTCGTCAACCCGACGGGCCAGACGGTCTTCAGGTGATTCCGTCTGCGGCTGCCGTTCTTGAGGGTTTGACGGATCGTCTTTCGTCGGTTCCTTGTTCGCTGCATCCGAAGACGCTGCGCCCGATTGCAGTGCCTTCCCGCTCCCTGCCGATTGAGACTGCGAGGAGTCGCTCGGGCAACCGCAGAGCAAGAGAGCCATCAGCAGAAATACGACACACTGTTTCTTGGGCGCGAATTTCATGAATTCTCCCTTTCGCAAAGAGTATTGGTCGACATCATGCCGTTAGCACGTGTTCCATAACGGCTCTAATCCATTCCTTTTTCACCAGTGGCAGATGGCTCCCGAACGTCAACTAACGTCCTCCGAATCTGCCGCACGAACCAGCCGACGATGCCGGCTGAAACCACGACTGTAACGCCTGTGAACGGAAGCAGGACGCCTATCATGCTCGCGACCCACGCCAATATGCCGAGACCACCCAGGCCAATGCTCAGCAACGCAAAAGGCGTGGCGCCGTAGTCTCCTTTGATCAGAAACGCCCGCGACGGCTCTTCTTCACTGTAATACGCCTGGACGGTCTGGCCGATTTCGTAACGGCTGAGCCGACGTTGTGCCCAGCGACCGCTGCGCTTCTCTCGACCTCCGCCGGACATCACCGTGCTGCTGCGATATGTCGCTCCGCCCACCTTGTACTCGTACTCGATCACTGGACCATGGGTCCGCATCGTACTGTCATCCGGACCCGGTGTATCCTTCCATTCCGTACGCTTCGACAGCACCACGGCGTCGACAGCCCGATACCGCCGTTCGGCGCTCAGCCGAGTCCAAAAGATGAACACACCGATGGCCAGAAAGAAGAGGCAACCAAGGCTGCCAAATAGCATCATTACCAACGTGCCGAACGCGAACAGATTCGGCGCGAACAGCCCGCCCGCAAAGCAGGCGACAAACATGATCAAGATCGTGTATGACCACCAGGGATTCTTGCTCGCTTGCTCCGATGTCATGACACCGTAACACTCCTTCTAAATTGAGAGATGGCAGCGTCTCTCACGTGGTTAAGTCCTCTGCCTCGCGCAGTGGCCAGCCGGTACATTCTGACAGCACGGCGCCAAGCAGCCGCGGCACGTCGTCGTCAGGGTAGCTGCGCAAGTCCTTGAGCACTCCGCCGGCTTGGTCTTGAAGCTGGAGTTCCCACCTCCAGACTCTCTCATCATCATTCTTGGTGATAACACGCGCCAAGTTGAATGTTCCGTCCACATACTGCTGTTCGGACTTCCACCCGAACAGCCGCGAGCGGACGATGAACAGATTGCGATCGAGGATCCAACGTTCCCGGCCGAAGATGATCACGACACCCAGGAGCGCAGCGACGACGCCCGCCATGAGCATCGCTGCCATGAGGAATAGGAACGGCAAGTTCACGAGTGGCTGCTGAGCAAAGTCGGATTCCAGGACAAACGATTTCGTCGCGCCGGCGAGCAACACCGTCCAGCCTCCTCCAAGCACCACTAGCACGATGCCGAAAATCAATTGCCCCCGTGTGGGCGGCCGAATCCTCAAGCGAAGTCGCTCATCCACGCCGGCGAGGAAGCCCGCCGCACGCAACTCGGCGGGCAGCTCGCGTCGCTCCGCGGTAGACCGGACCGCCTCGGCCGCCTCGCTTTCTGCCCAAGTCACAGACCAACCCGTGTGTTGTGCGAGCAGCTCTGCAATCGTCTCGACCACTTCGCGCGACGGCTTAAAACCGATCGCGGTGCCGTGAACGGAGATCGCTCCCTCCCGAATCAGGTAGCGTTTCTGGCCGTCACTTTTCACCGCCAGTTGCCAGAACGGCCGTGCTTCGTCCTTTCGGTAATTCGCCTCTAACAGCAACACGCCGTCCCGGTGGTGGCTGCCCCAGGAGAATCCCAGCAATCGTCGGCGGATTTCGAGCCGGTTTGTGCCCACTTCCCACTCCTCGCGAGCCAACATCAGCCACAGGACTTGCAGCACAATCGCCACGACTGCCAGCCCGATCGTTCCGAGGATCAACAGTGAGATCAGCGTGAGGAAGACTAACGCGATTCGGTCCTCCGGCGGGTCTTCCCAGAGTCTCCCGCCGACGAAGTACATGAACGCCGCAAACAGGCCAAACAGAAGTAGAAGGCAAAACGAGCAACCGAGCGTGCAGCCTCGCACAGCGGCACCCAACCGCATGCGCACGCCGCCGGACTCGGTCGGTTCGATGATCCAGCCGGATTCCGACATCCGATCGGCCGGATCGCTTGGTGTTGTCGAATCATCATTGGAGTGCGTCATGGTCGATGATCCATGCAGTCAAAGCAGAGCGGTCAGCGTTGGATGATACAGTCATGAGACCCTTGCTCTATGTGTTGCCCGCTTTGCGTTCGGTCTTGGCAAACACCAGAAATACTCGCGTGGCTGCTTCCAACAGGGAATCAATGTCGCCGGGCCGCAATGGCTCGAATTTCCTCTCGTCGACTGTTGGACGGTACGCGAGCAGCCAGCCGTCGTTGCCTTCCACGCACCAAGTGTTTGCCCATGCACGCGCGTGCCACCGGCGCCGTGCCTGCAGCGAGTATCCTGCCGGCGGATCACCGACCATGCATTCCGACTCAAAGAAATCAAGTAGTTCTTTCGTGAACAGGGGCTCGATGGCAGCCGGATCTGGTCCGTACAACACGAAGCGTTCCATGAAAGCCGGGCGGCCTTTCCAAGGCACTTGCCTTTTTCGCGGCACGCGGCCTGCCACCCAAGACCACGGAGGCCGATCCAACGGCGGATTATCCATCGGCAAACGCAGGTCCAGGACAAATTCCGGAAGGGATAATCGCTCGTCGTGGAAAGCCATTGCCAGATTCGAAATCTCCGGGCCGTCCACATCTCCAACGACGTAGCGAAACAGCAGGATCTCTCCGGTCTGGGTAATCCTCTCCGTCATCCAGGCAATACTGAGCACACTGGAATCGGGCCAATCATGAAAGAAACGTAGCCGGCGGAGTCCTTCTGGCAACCCGCCAGGTTCGACGAACTCCAAGTCCGGTCGCGAACGCAGCGGGACATCTGCAAAACGGAAGCCGGCCTGATGAGCCCATTTCGCGGCAACGGCCTTCTCGCGTTGCCACCTTGCCGCCTCGACCTTCCAGTCGCCTACGGCCAGCCACACGATGGCTATGATGAGCAAGGGCCACCAAACAAGATGAAACACCAACATCCGTTTAGAGTTGAAGTCAACCGGCATCACGAAGTACTCAACAAGGTGAAAGGCTACAAACAGCCCCAGCATAAGGCCCAACGCGATCGACGGTTTCGAAAGGCCTCGTTTCATTTCGTCACCGGCATTGACTGCTGCTTGAATTCATGTTGGCATCTGGGCCATCGTACCACCGAACGCAAATATGTCATGCACGGGTGCATGACCTTCGTGACTCAGCGCAGGAGTTAGACTATTGCAGTGTGATGATTCCGGCCGTGGTTAACACCGCCGCAAGCAACGCCGCTCCGACTACCACCGCCCAATATTGGCGCGGCTGTTGTCTGCGTTCGTACGTCTTCAGATTCGCGATCGCCTTTCCCGTACCCAGGAAGAAGGCAGCAGCAAGCCAAAAAACGACCGCTATCCCAATAAGTACCCACGCCATTGCACTCCCTCCATTCGTCTTTCATCTGGAGATTTGAACGAACCCGCGAAAACGCCGTAAACCTCCCGGACCAATAAACCCGGCCACGTCGTTCAAATGCCTAGACAGAACATTTCCAAGAGCCCTTACAAATACCGCATGGCTACCAACGCCAATGCCAAGCAGCGATCCTTGAAAACCACCGTCCGCTCCCGCATGTTCTTGCCGAGGAACCGGTCGGTTTGTGTTGTCGTGATCCCGTTGGGCAAGCGTCCTTTCCATGTGAAGGTCCGGGGCGCCTCGTTCCACTTCCAGATACGCAGCGATGACTTCGTCTTCTCGCTGTTCTCGAGCAGAGGGCTCGTTCATTTCTCCGGACATGTTCTACCTCCCTACGCTAACAAGCGTGAAACGCGAGCCGGCAAGGCGCCCAGAATTCGTAAATTCCTAGAATGAGCGGAAAACCTACGCAAATGTGTCACGGCACGTCTGTGGCCCCCGTTGGTTTGCGACCTCGTTCCCAAACGCCGGCTTGGGAACGCATCTCTCACCACTTCGGCAACTCACTTTCAGCGTTTTCGCTAGTCTCCATCAGTTTCAGTTTCATCGTACCACCATGTACGTTCTCCGCTTCAAACCAGACTCGCGTCTCCGAAGACACAATGCCGAACGGTGCCTTGTCATGTAGTCGCTTCTCAACGCAGACATGCATCCGCTTTCCCTTAGAGTCTGGAAAGGTCAACTTGCCGGTGATGCCTTCACACTCCAGTTTGCCGAGCCCGGTCTCGATCACTGCCTTGTCGAGCTTTTTGACATCTTCCATCGGCCCGCAAAACCAAGGTGAGAAGGAACAGAGCCTCAGGAGGCCAGCACGTCTTGCTTCTTCCTTCACTTTCGCTAATTCCGTCACCAGTGTCTCGTTTCCTATGGTTGGCTTCGATTTGAGGTCGATGCCATCTTCCGCAGGTGTAAAGAACTGGTGAAGATGCCAGCCCTTGACAACATGCTCCATCGGGCTTTGCCCGGTTTCGAGATGTTTCTCTGGAATCAGGACCTTCCAGACCTCCACGCGTGCATCCTCAAGTGGCTGCCCAAAAAAGATCGCCTTAACTTCGATCCATCTGCATGCTTCGCCGTTCAGCGTGGTTCGCCCAACGGAACTCACGGTCACAGATCCCTTCATGGGATTAGCCGTGTCGCGAGGTTTCGCCCCCGACCGCACGCTCTCCACCAGAAGGTCCATGGTGAAGAAAGCTGACGTGCCATCCTCAGGCAATTGATGGAATGAGCCCTTGGCGAGCTTCGGCCCCTCTGAAATCACCTTCGGCTCATCTCCATAACCTGCTAAGCCAGCGGCCAAGCACAGGGCCACCGACATTGTCCACATCCTCTGCAATTTCATGGCATCTCCCTTGTGAAAGAGTTGAAAGCTGCGGGTTGGGTGACGGCCTATTCCGTACTTAGTTCAAAGTCGATTGTATTCTCCCCCTCTCTGACCTCGACCATCAGCCCCGAGCGGTCTGGTGTGCGGTATTTCTTCGGCACATCGGGCTTCGATCTGAGGATGACGACGTGATACGAGCCCGTAGGCAATTTGGTACGGTAGCTCCCGTCTTGGACAAACGCGGATCCTTGGAACAAGACGTCTACGTTGTGGAAGAACTCGATGGTCGCTTCGGTCAGTGGCTTCCCGTCCCGGGTGATCTTGCCCGACACCGACTGCTGCCCCGGCCAGCGTGGTGACACGGGGCCTGCTCGGCGCACCAAGTCGCCAACGTCGCCGAACATGTTGAACCACTTCCATTGACCGTCTTCGGTGCGCACAAATCTCCACCTGTGGATCGGCAGATGAAGCTCTTTGATCTGCCAGAACCCTTCCACTCGCTCGGCCAAGTACTGAATCTCTCCTTCGTACAGACGCGGCACCTTGAACGACACGCTGCCCTTGGCCGTATCGCCGTCCACTTCGCAGGTGAAGTCGGTGATCCGGTCCAGATGGATCATCGAATAGTAACCCAGGTGCCGCTCGCGCAACAGCTCTCGGGCCAACTCACTTGGCTTCGGAATTGTTGTGTCGAAGCGGAATTCGTCAGCATGGGCTTGGTACATGCCTGGCGGGGGAATCCTGTAATTCAGCACGATCACCGACAAGGCAATGTCCTTCATGACATCCCACGGTTTCGGCGTACTTTCCGAGCGAGCAATGGTGCACAGGATCTCGGCCCGACAGCCGGCCGCGGCCGGGATCAACCTCCGGATGGTCGTGGCCGTGGCGTCTTCGTCGAACAACGGGACCGCCGGCAGGGGAACGACGGCGTCCCGGAGCGTCGTTGCGCTGAACAGCTTCAGCAAAGCGGTCAGATCCGTCAGCGGAGCGAAATCACCCAGCGTGACCTCCACGCGGTTCTCCACGCGTTCGACCTTAAGCGACTTCAGCCCGCGAGCGAAAAGATCGCGAGCAAGCGTACGGAATTCGTGGACTTGCGGCTCGGCATGCGGCGGCAACATTGCCGCGAGTTGCTCCCGAGCCGCGGCAATCCCGTTGCGGAGCAGTTCGACGATCTCGGCGCCGGCCTCCGGGTCCTTCGCGCGGACCACGACCTTGGCGCACGGTCGCGGATCGAGCCGGACGGAAAACGTGGCGACGATTGGATCGTCCACCGCATCTTTCGACTCGGGGTCCGTTTCGGTCCTCCGCTTCAGTCGATCACGGACCGCCGCCACGTCGATCGCGCCCTGGATGTCCGCGTCGCGGTCGACCTGGTCCAGGGCCGCGGCCAACGCACTGGGGCGATCCGCGGAGGCCAGCATCTGGCGGACGACCCGTTCCTCGCCGACGATCATCGTCCGCTCGTCCGGGAAATGCACCGCCACCGCCCCGGTGTCTTTACCTTGCCCGAAGTACGTCTTACCGCCCAGCACGATTTCCTGGGGCCGGAACAACAAGCCCACCGCCGCCTCACGCGGCACGGCGACCGTCAACCGCACGACGTACGCCTCCATCAAGGGGCCATAGAGCCACGAATCTCGCTCCGCATCCGGGCCTGCATGCTCCTCCGCACGTCCGGTATGGGGGAGTTCATCATCGCGTTCCTCTTCAGCCGAACTCGCATCCCCCGCTGTCCGAATGCCGGTGACTACACAAATGGCCTGTTCGACGTCTTTCAGTGGAACGCTCAAGTCCGCCAGAAAACGTGTCGGCACAGGCATTTCCACAGGCCGGTCCAAGTGGCCGAACTTCTGAAGCACCTGCTCAACCGGTGCGCCGGCCAGTTCCGGTCGCGACAAGGTGCGGCGCGGAAACACCGCCGACACGAACATTACGTCCGGTGGAACGTACTTTTGGCCGAACAGCTTACCCGGCGGCGCCGACGACGCTGCGGCATTAGAGCCACTCTCCGGCGGTTGCTGCTTGGTACAACTGTACTGAAAACCGCCGATCTCAATGTGCAGTTTTCCGTCAAGCCATCGCAAGGGAACCGTGATCTCCGTAACTGCTTGACCTGCAGAGGATCGGTTGTCGAAGAACCGCAGTTCATTCATCGTTGCTTGCCATCGGCCTTCCAGGCGTTTCGTCCCTTTCGGGATTGTCGGGGAGAGTATGGTGTGGAGATCAGCCCGCGATTGGCCCTCGATCCAGACCACGAAAAGGTCATCGTCAGTGAATCGCCAGTATTGGGTGAAATCATCCTCGGCCCGTGCCCACGCGTCTTCGCCGGCCAAGTACGCCTGCATCTGGCTAAGGCTTTGGAGAGGAACGGGGCCAGGACGAGGGAACGGCTCCTCAGCAGGTTTCGGGCAGCCCGACAGCAACACAAGTACAAACGCCCAAGCCCAAAACTGTCGTGTCGTCTTCACTTTGTGTCTCCTCGTTTCAAGGTTCGTGCAACAGGCCCGTCTCGTCGTGATTGTTCGGCAATCTAACTGGCTCAACTGGCTGTCGTGTCTTGTTCATGAAACTGCCCCGGAGTTAGTTATCCTTCGGGTCAACGACACGAGCCAAGAGAAGCAAGATACCGGCCCCCAACAATAGTATGCTTAGCACGACTTTCACAAGTTTCCACCAACCAAACAACTCTTCCCGAAAACATGATTCTACCAGCCCGGATGAGCCCATGAGGGTGAACAACGCACCCAGAATGCGCACTCTCGTCGCTGCTCGAATGGTGATTCCGAAGAACCGAACATCACGTGACCGTCGACCATCTTCGTTCATAAAGGAATCCGCAATCGAGATGCCTGGGACGTCGCCACCTGCTGGCTGGAGCGGTTCGGCCATTCGGTCGAACTCGTCCCGGTTGGCGAAGAACGACTCCAACTCCGCCGCGACGTCGTTATGAGCGGCGATGAACTCCTTCGGATCCGGCGTTTCACCGGCATCCACCGCCTCCAGATACGCCGCGATGACTTCGTT
>JACKQG010002950.1_pt1 | contig 21478 bp, 13 predicted proteins | sample 8237621 | NCBI WGS metagenome assembly JACKQG01 (sample SAMN15677084, study PRJNA649215) | marine metagenome | biome: marine; feature: Black Sea; material: saline water; isolation source: suspended particulate matter (SPM) from the Black Sea western gyre | collected 2013-06-09/2013-06-10 | depth... | reverse complement strand
GCGCTAACCCCGCCCTCATGTCCGGCCAGGGTGCGCTCCTCCTGGCCCGTGGCCAGGTCCCAGACCTTGAGCGTGCGGTCAGAGGACGCCGAGATGGCCCGCCGCCCGTCCGGCGTCACCGCCACAGCGCTAACCCCGCCCTCATGTCCGGCCAGGGTGCGCTCCTCCTGGCCCGTGGCCAGGTCCCAGACCTTGAGGGTGCGGTTAAGAGACGTCGAGATGGCCCGCCGACCGTCCGGCGTCACCGCCACGGCAAGTACCCAGGACCCATGTCCGGCCAGGAGGCGCTCCTCCTGGCCCGTGGCCAGGTCCCACACGATCAGCGTGCCGTCATCGGACGCCGAGATGGCCCGCCGCCCGTCCGCCGTCACCGCCACGGAGCGCACCAGGGACTCATGTCCGGCCAGGGTGCGCTCCTCCTGGCCCGTGGCCAGGTCCCAGACCTTGAGCGTGCGGTCAGATGAGGCGGAGATGGCCCACCGCCCGTCCGGCGTCACCGCCACGGCGAGCACAGACCCTGCATGTCCGGCCAGGGTGCGCTCCAAAGCCGGCGATTCGCGCCCGGCGCGCCAGCGCAAGGCCAGGTGCGGCTCTCCCTGTTGTGCCAGCCGGGTGGCGGCAGCCTCGGCCAAGCCGCTCAGTCTCAGGCCTACGGCCCGGTTGTGCAGTTGCTGGGCCAAGAAGGCAGGGCGGTGCTGCCGGTCCCAGCCACGCAGGGTGTGGGATTCGCGTTGCAACACGCGGAGGAGGGTCTGTAGAGCAGGTACTGGATATTGGGTATTGGGGGAGACGAGGTTCAGGGCAGTGATGAGGTCTTGCTGGAGAGCGTCTATGCCGCGGCGGGCGCAGTGGTCTTCCAGGGTGGCGATGTTCTCGTAGGCGGCGGCCAGGTTGGCGGCACCGCAACGGCGGAAGGCCGGGGCTTCTGCCTCCTCCGTCTGACGGGCAGCGAATTCGCGCACCAGGGGGTGCAGCCGCACCTGCTCCGCCCGCAGCTCCTCCACCAGCGAAGCGTTCTCCAATTCCTCCAGGGCCATCTGCAGCGGCGAGCCGAAGAAGCCGGCCTCCCGCTCGTCCAGGCCGGCCAGCAAGCCCAGGCGAGCGGTGGGGATCTGGGCCGCCTCCGGCAGTTGGCCGGCCACGCGCAGCAGCAGACGGCTGTCCTCGCTCTCCAGGATCTCCCACTGGCTGGCCAGGGTGGCGGCCACGGCGGCCTCGTGGCGGGTGGGCAGATCCTGGGACCGCAGTCGGGCGCGAGGGTCGTCCAGGACCAGGAGCGGGCTGCGCTTCTCCAGCTCCCGGCGATAGGCAGCCAGGGATGCCTGCGGGCGCTTGCCCAGGTGGGCGGAGGCCACCTCCAGCGCCAACGGCAGGTAACCCAGCACACGGCAGACGGTTTGGGCCTCGGCGTGCTCCGGATGGTCGGGGGCGAGGATGTCTCGCCGGCTGGGGTAGCGCAGCAGCAGTTGCAGCGCCGGCTCCTCCGGCAGCACAGTGACCTCGATGGGGGTGAAGCGGCCCAGGTCGCGGCGGCGGGTGGTGAAGAGAATGCGGCAGGGCAAGGCGGCCACCACCAGGCCCGGCAGCAGGGGCTGGTTGAGGACAGCGAGGTCAGCCAGGTTGTCCAGCACCAGCAGGGCCCCGGGATGGCGGCGCAGGTAGTCGGCGGCGGCCTGCGCCAAGCGGGAGGCGGTCTCGTCGGCCATGCGCGGATGGAGGGAAATGGCCAGGTTGGCGAAGCCGTTCAGCAGGGCCATGGACGGGCCGGCGGCGTTGATCCAGAAGACGCCGCCGGGGTAGGTCTCCCGGTAGCGGTAGCCGTATTCCACGGCCAGTTGAGTCTTGCCGATGCCGCCCATGCCGGTGAGACCGGCAGGCACAGTGACCGCCGAGCGGATGCCCACCGGCCCCTCGCCCCTCAGGGCGTCGTGCAGCCGGTCCAGGTCTTCCTCGCGGCCGACGAAGTCGGGGTTGCGCATGAAGGGAACGATGAAGGGCACTCTCTCGTCGGCGTAATCTGAGGCGTTGGTTGGCACGGGACACCTCCCTGGCTGGAACCGTGGAGACGACTGGAAACAGGCGCAATAGCTAGCCGGTCGGCTCGCCTATGCCGTGGAACACAGCCGACACACTCAAGTGTGCGGCACGAGGGCCTGGGGCCGGGCGTCGGCCTGCGCCGACGCGGCGCCCGACTGCGTAGGCAGTCGGCCAGCGCGAAGCGCTCTCCCGCCGCGATGTCAATCGGCTATGCTGCTATCTCGCTCGCCAAGCCGCCGGACATGGCTGTCCGGCGGGAGCCATGGTCACGCGCATTGTACCACAAAAGCGCCGCCGGACACAACCGGCCGCGCCTTGTGGTCATCACACACCACGCCGCCCAAAGGGGCTCGGTCGGGAGACCTCGCCCATCGAAGAGGGCGCAATACGCATCACGCCTCGTTCCTTGCCCCCACTACAACGCCCGCGTGAGGATTTCCCGCATTTCTTCGACCGTCAGCGCAATCGGATTGCCCTTCATGCTGCTGGAGGCGGCGGCTTTTTCGATCAGCAGGGGGAGGTCAGCCGCGGTCAGGCCATAGGCGGAGAGCGGGGGAACGTGGAGCGCCGCGCAGAGTTCCTGCACCCAGGCCACGCCGGCGGCGGCGGTGGCCCGCTCGTCCCCGGTCAGGATGCGGGCCATCTCATCGTAGCGGCGCAGCGCTCCGCTGTCCGGAGCCCGCTCTCGCAAGGCGCGCACGTTGACGGCCATCACGTGGGGCAGGAGGGCGGCACACACGGCGCCGTGCGGTGCCGGGAACATGCCGCCCAGCGGCCCGGCGAAGCCGTGTACCGCCCCCAGCCCGGCGTTGGCCAGCGCCAGCCCGCCGCAGAGGCTGACCAGGGCCATGTCTTGGCGGGCCGCGGCGTCGTCGCCCCGTTCATAAGCTCGGCGCAGCGAGCGGGCGGCGCGGCGCATCCCCTCCCGGCACAGCCCGTCCGTCAGCGGGTTGGTCTTGTAGGAGACGAAAGGCTCCATGACCTGGGTGAGGGCGTCCAGGCCGGTGCTGGCCGTCACCTCCGGCGGCATGGTGTAGGTGAGCTCGGGGTCCACCAGCGCCAACCGGGGCAGCATCAGCGGGCTGCGCAGGCTGACCTTGACGCGGTGCTGCGGCGAAAGCAGCACGGCGTTACGGGTCACCTCGGCGCCGGTGCCCGCCGTGGTGGGGATGGCGATGTAGGGCGCGGCCGGTTGCGTGAGCGGCTGGCCGCGGCCGATGACCTCCAGGTAGTCCAGGGGACCGCCGCCGTTGGTCAACAGGGCGGCGATGGCCTTGCCGGTGTCCAGCACGCTGCCGCCGCCGATGCCGATGATCAGATCGCACCCCGCCTCTCGCGCTCGCTGCGTACCCTGTCGAGCCACCGCGGTGGTCGGCTCGCCGGAGACGGAAAAGGTGACCGTCTTCAGCCCCTGCGCGGCCAGCAGGTCGAGCAGTGGCTGGGCCCGCGCCGGAGTGCGGCCGGTCACCACCAACGCACGGCTGCCCATGGCCGCCGCCAGCGGCCCCACCTCCCGCAGCGTGCCGGCGCCGAAGACGATGCGCGTGGCCGTGGCAAACTCGAAGCGCATGGGTTCCTCCAATGCAGGTCACGTGCAACGCACTTCGGAAGTGCGTTGCACGTCAGAGAACTACCCCCACCCCTCGTCGTCGGGAAAGAGGTTGGCGTACTTGACGCTGCTGCGCGGCTCGGCCATCATCTCCGCCACCGTGTCCCGCCAGGTCTGGTAGTGAGCCGTCTCCTTGTGCCGGGCGGGGTCGTCCGGCGTGCGGTAGACCTCCACCAGCACGAAGCGGGTGGGATCATCCAGTTGCTGGATCACGTCGAAGCGGGCCACGCCCGGCTCCTGCACGCTGTGGCGAGCGTTCTCCAGCGTCGCCTGGCGAAACGCTTCCACGAATTGGGGTTTGACGTGGACGTGAACGTGGACGATGAACATGGCACAGACCTCCTTGATGCGTGATGCGTGATGCGTGATCAGGGCAGGGGAATGTCTTGGAGCAGGTTCTTCAATTCTTCTCGATCAACAGTTGCGTCTGTCTGGGTGACATCTGGGCTGACCTGGTAGGCAACGCTTTGCTCGCGTAGGACGCGCCCGCGCTGCTGCGGGACCATGACCAGGAGCAGGCGAATGACCTGGGTGAGCAGGCGCATGCGATGCTGGGCGACAGTTTCTCCCAGCACATGCCGCCCTTTGTAGTACCAGTCGCGGCTCTCTCTGGCCGAACCCAGCGCGTATTCGTAGAAACGCGCGCGATCTTTGCCCGTGCCGCGTGAATATCCCTCGGCGAGATTGGCGCTGATCGAACCCAATGACCGATAGAGTTGGTCCGACAAACGAAGCGTGCGCCTATCCCCCATCAGCTTGGTCACATCATGCCAACCGATATCGGTGACAAAGAGCGCTAACCGGTAGGCTTCTACCGTCCACAGAGCATCATCCGTGATCTCTCTGGGCACCGTCTTTGCCCACCTTTCGAAATCCATCTCGCCTCTCCTCCTTCTCACGCATCACCGGTCACGGATCACGCATCACGTCTCACCTCTTCCAGCGCTCGAGGAGACCCGGCTTCAGCTCCTCGAACGTGCGCGCCTGAGCCTGGATCACCTCCCGCTCGAAGGTATCGCTGTCCATGGCCGCGCTCTGCACCACCAGCCCCGCCGTGCGGCCGTAGTAGAGCGGTGTCATGCTGTCAATGACACTGTCCTTGTCCAGGCCGCTCCAGTTGTAGGCCGCGGCAAAGTCGAAGACGATGGGCGCCCACTGCGCGGCGGTGAAGCGATAGGCGTCGTCGGGCTGGGCCAGGATGGCCTCCAGGACGGCGCGGTTCTGCGCCGAGAGCACGGCGTCCCAGACCGCGCCCCACGTCTCCCGCCCCGCCCGCAGCTTCTCGATCAGCGCCGACAGAGTCACCGGCACCGGCTCCGGCTCCAGCGCCTGCGGCTGGCCGTAGAACCCGGTGGGCTGGTGGCCGGTCACCTGCTTCCAGTGGGCCTCGTACCTGGCCATCATGCCGAACAGCGTGCCCACCACCTGGCGGAACATGGGGCCTAGCGCGGCCGCCGGGTCCTTGGCGTCGTGGATCTTGGCCCCCAGGTGCGCCTGGCAGACCCTGGCCCCGGCGTTGATGGCCGTCGTCGTCATCCAGATGTCAATGCCGAAGCGGGCCACGTCCGTCTCCCACACCTCCTGGGTCAGGTAGTGATCCAGCAACTCGGCGGAGAAGCCGAAATCGCCGCCGATGGGCTGGCGGATGTCCAGGCCGTAGAGCATGCGGGTCATGGGGTAGCAGATGTTGTTGGTGATGGTGCCGTCGTACTTGTGGCGCACGTAGAAGGGGGTCACGTAGCCGTAGCCTTCTTTGACGATGGGCCCGGCCAACAGCTCGATCCATTGGGGCGTGATGCTGCGCAGGTCGCTGTCCACGACGACGCAAACCTGGACTCCCAGCGCCCTGGCCGCCTCGAAGACGGCGCGGAAGGCGCTGCCCTTGCCCGCCAGGCCCTGGTATTCGGTGGCGATCACCTCCACGCCCGGCGGCACGGGCGTGTTCAGAACGACCACTGGTGTGCCGTCGGGCGAGCCGCCGTCGGAGTTGATCAGCACCGGCTTCAGGTCCGGGAAGTGTTTGACCATGCCTTCGGCGGCCACGCGCACCACGTGGCCGATGGTGGCGGCGTTGTTGTAGCTGGGGATGCCGACCAGGATGTCGGCGTGACCGATCTCGGCGATGCGCTGGCGCGCGTCGTCTCGCAATGCAGTGTCGTATGTCATGTCTACCTCCTACAGGTGCAACGCACTTGGGAAGTGCGTTGCACCTAGCCAGCCCAGAGTATCAACCCCAACTCGTAGGGGTTGTTCAGGTCTTCGTGGTGCGGCAGCACGCGCAGGGTGTAGCCATACCGTCCGCTGAAACGGAAGGGGATGACGCCGCTGAACAGGCAATTCCCGTCTTCCTTCACCTCAACGCATGACGGTGACCTGAGCGGGATCCATCTCGCCCTTCGTGCCCACGGGGCCGTGATAGAGCTCCACGGTGACGTCGTCGGGTTGCAGGGATCCCAGGTGGATCAGCGCCTGCACCCGCAGCTCTGCGCCCACCTGGACCTCCGGCGGCGCATCGGCATCTACGCTGACCACCCTGAGTTCAGGCCAATTCTGGCGCAGCCTGGCCTCCCACGCCGCCAGGGCTTTGGCCCGCGCCATGTCCTCCTCCGCCAGACGCAGGGAGCGTTGCGCCGCCGGCATGTAGAAGCGCTCGGCATACTCCCGCACCATGCGGTGGGTGTTGAAGTAGGGACAGATGTCCCGCATCGCCGCTTTCATCCTGGCAATCCAGCCCCGCGACAGCCCCCCCAGGCCACGGTCGTAGAAGAGAGGGATGACCTCCTTCTCCAGCAGCTCGTAGACGGCGTTGGACTCGATCGCATCCTGGGTGTTGTGGTCCTCGTACACCTCTCCGCGGCCGATGGCCCAACCGACCTCAGGGCGATAGGCCTCGTCCCACCAGCCATCGGGAATGCTCAGGTTGATGGCCCCATTGGCGGCGGCCTTCATGCCGCTGGTGCCGCTGGCCTCGCGGAAGCGCCGCGGCGTGTTCAGCCACACGTCCACGCCCTGCAGCATGTAGCGGGCCGCGCACATGTCGTAGTCCTCGATGAAGACGATGCGCTGCCGGAACTCCTCCTGCCTGGCGAAGCGGACGACCTCCTTGATCAACTCCTTGCCCGGCTGATCCTTGGGGTGCGCCTTGCCGGCAAAGATGATCTGGACGGGTCGCTGCGGATCGTTCAGAATGCGGGCCAGCCGCTCACGATCCCTGAAAAGAAGCGTGGCTCGCTTGTAGGTGGCGAAGCGCCGCGCAAAGCCGATGGTCAGCGCATTGGGGTCCAGCGCTCCCCTGGCCTGCTCGATCTCCGAGGGAGGCGCACCACGGTTCTCCAACTGTTTCCGCAGCTTGCGGCGGGCGAAGGCGATCAGCCGTCCTCGCCGTCGCTCGTGCGTGCGCCACATCTCCTCGTCGGGGACGTCGTCCACCCGCTGCCACACCGCAGGGTCCGCCGGGTCATCTCGCCAGCCCGGGCCGAGATAGCGGTCGAACAGGGCCGCCATGTCGTTAGAGATCCAGGACAGAGGATGTATCCCGTTGGTCACCGAGGAGATAGGGATATCCTCGTCCGGCACGCCGGGCCACATCCCCCGCCACATGCGGCGGGCGACATCGCCGTGCAGCTTGCTCACGCCGTTGGAGCAGGCGGAAAGCCGCAAGGCCAGCACAGCCATGCTGAAGGGCTCGTTGTGGTCCGTTGGATTGACCCTGCCCAGGGCCAGGAAATCGTGCCTGGACAACTCCAGCGAACGGTAGTAGCCGCCGAAGTATTTGTCCATCAGGTGAGGAGGGAAAATGTCTATGCCCGCCGGGACGGGCGTATGGGTGGTGAAGACATTGCCCGCCGTGACCGCCTCCCGCGCCGCGGCGAAGGAGAGGCTGTGCTCCTCCATGCGCAAGCGGATGCGCTCCAGGGCCAGGAACGCCGAGTGGCCCTCGTTCACGTGACAGACCACCGGATCAATTCCCATAGCCTTCAGGGCGCGGATGCCGCCGATGCCCATGAGGATCTCCTGGCGGATGCGCATCTCATTGTCGCCGCCATAGAGCCTGAAGGTGATGTCCCGGTATTCGGGCGGATTGGCCTCCAGGTTGGTGTCCAGCAGGAAGAGCGGGACGCGGCCCACCTGCACCCGCCAGACCTGGGCCTTCACCTTGTGGCCAGGGTAGTCCACCTCTATCGTCACCGGCGAGCCATCCTTGCGGCGCTCGACACGGAGCGGCATGGTGTAAAAATCGTTCACGGGATACTCTTCCTGCTGCCAGCCATCGGAGCTGAGGTATTGGTGGAAGTATCCCTGCTGGTACAGGAGGCCCACGCCGACCAGCGGCAAGCCCAGGTCGCTGGCCGATTTCAGATGATCCCCGGCCAGCACGCCCAGACCGCCGGAGTAGTTGTGGATGCAGTCGGTCAGCCCAAACTCGGCCGAGAAGTAGGCCACCGTCAGGTCATCAGAGAAGCTGTGTTGCTTCCGATACCAGGTGGTCTCACTGCGCATGTAGCGATCAAGCTCCTCCAGGACGCGATCCATGTGCGCCAGGAAGGCTTCGTCCTGGGCGGCGATTTCCAGCTTCTCCTGCTCAACGGTGCCCAGCATGAGCACCGGGTTGTGCCCCGTCGTCTCCCAGAGGTCTCGATCCAGGCGGCGGAAGAGGTCAATGGCCTCCATGTGCCAGGCCCACCACAGATTGTAAGCCAGATCCCGCAGCCGTTCTAGTCGAGCAGGGAGAGAGGGAGTTATCGTGAAGGTACGGATGGGACGCATCGTTTCTCCTCAGTTCTGGTATGGGGTATTGGATATGGCGAGCAGATGATCCAAGTCGGCGGCCAGCGCCTCGGCGGTGGTGAAGTGGATGGCGTGCAGGCCCAGAGCGCGGGCGGCCTCCACGTGGCCGAGGCTGTCGTCGTGGTAGCGGCCCAAAGTCGCCGCGGCTTCTGCCAGGTGCGCCGAGCGGTCGTGACCGTAGAGATGGCCTTCGATATACCCCTGCACCTCGTAGCACTCGCCGTCGAGCAACAAAAGGGTCTCACCACGAGCGGTGGATACGAGGGTGGGAGCGGGGAAACCAGCCTGCCGCAGCCAGGCGACGAGCGCATGCTGGGCACGAATGACGTCAGGCCGGCACAGGCCGGGGTGGCGATGCTTCAGGAAGTAGCGCCCCCGGCCCGTCTCCACGATCCAGTTGTCGTTGACGTAGCCGCTTTCGGCCCGCCGCAAGGCCCGCAATTGCCCCAGGGCGTAGGCCTCCAGGACTCGCTCTAGTTCCGCCTCCGTCGCTGCGCGGGCCACATCCACCTTCGTGCTCATCTACAGATGTTTCGCCCCGGACCGCCGTTACCGATCACCCCTTCACGCCGCCAGCCGTGAGGCCCTCGGCGAGGAAGCGCTCCAAGGCCAGGAAGAGAATGACCACCGGCAAGGTCATGATGGTCGAGGCGGCCATGACCACGTGCGGGCGCGGTTGGGGGTCATTGTAGATCGTATTGATCTTGATGGGCATGGTGAACATCTCACGGCTGTTGAGGAACACGAGCGCGTACAGGAACTCGTTCCAGGCGATCATGAAGGTGTAGATGGCCACAGAGACCAGCGCCGGGATCGCCAGGGGCAGGGTGACCCGCCAGATCACGCTGAGGCGGCTGCAGCCGTCAATCAGACCGGCCTGCTCGATCTCGGCCGGAATGGTGCGGAAGTAGTTGGCCAGCATGTACAGCGCCACGGGCAGCGTTTGTGCCAGATAGGTGACGATCAACACCGGCAGGTTGTCCTGCACGTCAAAGCCCAGCCGCGCTCCGATCTGCGAGACCATGGCAAAGAGGGGGATGATCAGCAGGATGCCGGGGAACAGGTAGACGAGCAGGATGCTGTTCAGCAGTATCTCTTTGCCGCGGAAGCGCAGCCGGGCCACGGCGTAGGCGCCCAGAGTGGACAGGATCACGGCGATGAGCGCCGTGGGAATGGCGATCTTCATGCTGTTCAGGATGTTGACGCCGAAGTTCCAGAACCGGGAGGGATGGTTGGGGTCGAACAACTCCCGATAGGCTTCCAGGCGGAGGGCGCTGGGGATGTAGACCGGTTTGCGAGCGCCGATCTCGGCGTAGGTCTTGAAAGACGAGCTGACCATCCAGTAGAAGGGGAAGAGGATGCTCGTCAGGAAGAAGATCATGACCAAAGCGAAGACGAAGCGCGGCCAGGTGATCCACCGTGCCAGGTGCTCGATCAGGTTCAGGCGGTCGTCTCCCGCAGGACGGGGGGATCTGTTGTCGGTCATGTTTGCCTCCGCTCTACTCATCGCCGGTTCTCATGAAGACGCCCACGTAGGCCACGAGGAAGACGACCAGGATGGCCAGCAGGATCATGGCGTTGGCCGCCCCCTTGCCGAAATTGAAAGCCTTGAAACTGAACTGGTACGTGAGCACCGGCAGCACGTTGGTGCCAAAGCCGCCGCCGGTCAGCAGGAAGATGTCGTCGAACTTGTTGAAGGTCCAGATCAGCCGCAGCAGGAACACGGCTCCCAGCACGTAGCGCAGCTCGGGCAGGGTCACGAAGCGGAACTTGTGCCACGTGTTGGCGCCATCCACGTCGGCGGCCTCGTACAGGGTCCTGTCCACCGCCTGCAGCCGGGCCAGGATCATCAGCATGGCAAAGGGGAAGTAGCGCCAGGCTTCGAAGATGATCACCAGCAGCAGCGCCAGGCCGCGCGTGGCCAGGTACGCTTTGGGCAACTCAATGACCCCTAGCTTCATCAAGATGTCATTGAGCACACCAGAGGGGCGGGGATCGAGGATCCAGCGCCAAACGAAGGCCACGCTGACGATGGGAGCCACGTAGGGGAACAGGAAGATGGCCCGCGTCAGGCCGCGGGCGCGGAAGGGGCGATTGAGCAACAGCGAAGCGATCAGTCCGATGACGATGGTCAGGATCGTGGCGCTGAACGAATAGACGATGCTGGTGACGGCCGCTCCCATGCTCTGCAGGCCCTGGAACTTGAAGGCGAAGTCTCTGACGACGTTGCGATAGTTCTGTAGCCCCACGAACGGCGCGTTGAAGACGTCGTTCAGGTTCTTCAGTCCCACATCGCGAAAACTGATCCAGATACTGAAGATCGCCGGAAAGAGGATCAACCCAAAGACGATCAAGGCTGTGGGCAGGATGAGGAACCAGGCCAGGCGAGTCTCGCGGGCCTGCAGCGAATTCCAACGCCGCCGGAACGATGACGACGAGCTTTTGGCCGAAACGGTCATGATGTGTCCTCCATTCATCAGCGGGCAGCGATTGGGTGTCAGTGATTCCGGGCCACGCCTCCTGATCGCTGACACCCGATACCGCACTACCCGCTGGAAAGATGCTGGGGACGCAGTGCGATACCACGTCCCCAGCAGTTGATCGTGTTCCTGACTACTGGCGTTCAGCCAGCATCGCTTCTACCTGCTCCTGCAGCCACTCAGCGGCTGTCTCCGGCGTCATCGTGCCTTCCAGGGCGATGTTGCTGATGGCCTGCGAGATGAGCAGCCGGCCCTCGATGTCGCCCACTACCGCACGCTGTGTGGCGTCGTAGTCGGGGCGGAAGAGCCAGCGCTGCATGGACTCGTAGCCGCCGGCGATCTGGGCCATCGTCTCGTCCGAGTAGTAGGCGAAGAAGGGACTGAGCGTGCTCCAGCCTTCTACGGCGCTCTTCAGCACCGGCACCTTGCCAAAGGGAGCCAGGGCCAGGACGTCCTGGTAGTTCTGACCGCTCAGGAACCACTCGACGACGGCCTGCGCTTCGGGATCGGCGCCCCTCATGATGCCAAAGGTCACCAACTGGCCATAGGAGGCGGAACCGTTGGGGCCGGCCATCTGCGAGGCGAAGCCCGTCTTCTTGGCCATGTCCTCCACGGCAATCTGCACCTTGTCCCCGCTCTCCATGCCGGAGCCTTCGACCAGGTCGTCCATGATATAGGTGCTGTAGAACAGCATGCCGGACTGGTCGAGCTGGTAGGACTCGCGTGCCCCGCGCCAGTACTGCGGGCCGGGCATGGCGCAGCGCTGCAGATCGCTGTAGAACTTCAGCGCCTCCACCATCTCCGGCGTGTTCATGGTCACGTTGCCCTCGGCGTCGAAGGGCCAGGCGTTGTTGGATATGGCCACCTGCTCGAAGACCTGGTGCGGGTAGTTCTGGCCCGGATCTGTGGCCAGCGTCAGGCCATACAGCAGGTTGCCCGTGCCGGGGAGCGCGTCGCAGGCGGCGTTGATGTCGTCCCAGGAGACCGGCGGATTGAGGCCAGCCTCTTCAAACACATCGGCGCGGTACCAGAGGGCCTGGATCCAGCCGTCGAAGGGCACCGCGGAGCGCTTGCCCGTGTCCGGGTTGGTGACCATGGCCAGCGGGCCGGCGCGGAAGTCATCCTCGCCAATGCTGGCGATCACAGCCTCAGTGGCGTCCTCATCGAGAATCCCATCGGCGGCGAAGGCGGCCACACGCTCGACGCCCATGCGGACGATATCCGGCAGCCGGTTGGCGGCCAGCGATGTGGCGATGCGCTGCGATACACCGGCCTCCTCAATCGGGACGATGCGCACTTCGATGGTGGGGTTTTCGGCCATGAAGCGCTCGGCGACCGCCTCGTACGTGTCGACGCGCTCCTCCTCGTTGTCGGTGGTCCAGAACTCGACGACGGTCTTCTCAACCTCGACCGGAACCTCGACAGTCTGGACGACCTGCACCTCGACCGGCACCTCTTTCACCACCTCAATGACCTGCGGTGTGGCAGCCGGGCAGGCCAACAGGAAAGTGGCTACCAGCGTGAGCACCAGCAGCAGTGATGCTAACCTTTTCATTGTTTTTCCTCCTCCTTAAAGAAAGGAATGAACGTTATGATTGTTCCAACATCCCGACGACGCTCGCTACTTGAGCGTCCTCGGTATCCGACGATACACGGTATGAACGATCGCATCACCTCCTTTCTACTCGCTGGACTCCCGGATCACCAACTTAGGCTGCAAGAGGATGTGGCGCTCTTCCAGTTCCTCGCCTTGGATGAGCTGGATCAGCATGTGGCAGATCCTCTTGCCGATGTCGTAGATGGGTTGGTGAATAGTGGTCAAAGGGGGATGGAAATGGGCCGCCAGAGGAATGTCGTCGAAGCCGATGACGGCCACGTCCCGGCCCACCACCAGCCCCCGCGCCTGGATAGCCTCCATGGCCCCGAAGGCTGTCAGATCGTTGCCACATAGGACCGCTGTGGGTGGCTGATCCAGGCCCAGAAGCTCCTCCATCCGCTGATGGCCCCGGGATTGGGTGAGATTGCCCTCCACGACCAGGGAGGGGTCGAAGGGCAAACCGTGATCGCGCAGGGCCTTCTCATAGCCGGCCAGGCGATGCTGGGAGAACATCAGATAGGTGGGAGGGATGATAAAACCGATACGGTGATGGCCGAGGCGGACCAGGTACTCTGTCGCCTCATAGACTCCTTTTTCCCCGTCCACATCCAGATAGGGGAAATCCAGGTCTAAGGCCGTGCGGCCAAAAGCCGCCAGGGGGAATCCCTCACCGACGAGATAGACAATGCGCTCGTCCTCCCGTCGGGTGCGGGCCACCAAGAGGCCATCAACCCTCCGGCCCCGCACCATCCTCTCGTAGACCTGACGCTCCATAGGATCCATGGGACGACAGGTGGAGACCAGCAGGTCGAAGCCATCACTGGCAGCCCCGTCGCCGATGCCCGCCAGAAGCTCAAGAAAGTAAGGATCAGAGAGATAACGTTCCGTAGCGGGGATCACGAAACCGATGGTGTCGGTACGTTGTCGTTGCAGACTTTGAGCGATGGTGTGAGGATGGTAACCCATCTCCTCCGCCGCCTGCAAGACCCGCTGGCGGGTCTCGGCGGCCACGTCAGGAAAGCCCCCCAGGGCGCGGGAGACGGTGGTGACGGAGAGGTTCAGCCTGGCCGCGATATCCTTGAGGGTAATGGGCACAAGTGACTCCTTTAAGGTCAAATGGGAATACCCGACGCCCATGTCGTCGGGCAAAGCGCACTCCAAAACGTTTCGGAAAGCAAACCCATTATAGCCCAAAACGTTTTGGATGTCAAATCCGAGATCGCCGTCTGAGTGCGCTTGCTCTTCTCAACCCGCCATCAACTGCACCAGGTAGCGCCGCAGGGCCTCCAGCGAGTAGTGCTGCCGGCCCACCTGGAAGTTGTGTTCGACGGTTTGCTGGCGCAGCCGCCCGTCGGTGAGCAATTGCACCGCCTGGTCAGCGGCGGCGGCGACGACTTGCGGCGCCACCTGCACCAGCCCCAGGCGGTGCCCTGAGCCTGTCGAAGGGTCATCTCGCCCGACGATCTCAGAGCCCAGGGACACCACACGGAACCCCTTGTCCTTGATGTCGGCCTGATAGACCGGGTATTCGAACAGCAGCAGCGGCAGCCGGGCCCGCAGCGCCTCCAGGAACTGGTTGCCCCATCCCTCCCACAGGCTGGGGTAGGTGACGAAGTCAGCAAAGACGTAAGTATCCCACAGCGAGTAGACCTTCTGGCCGTCACTCGTGTGCCGCTCGCCGCCGACCATCTCCTCAATGAACAGGGCGTCAATCCCTGCCCGTGCGATCTTCCGCTTGAGTCTGTTGACGTAGCCACCGGTCACGTCGTCGCGGGTGTAGCCCGCCAGCACCAGCACGATGCGGCTGTCGTCGTCGAAAGACCGCCCGTCGTACAGGCCGCGTTTCTGGAGCACCGCTCGCCGCTCCGGGCGGGCCAGCGCCCGGACGAAATCCACGGCCAACTCGATCCCTTTGCGGGCTACGATACGGGTGGCCTGCAGGATGAAGAGGTCGTTCTCCTTCAGCCCCATGCGGGCGCGGAAATCCCGATTGTACTCGTCCGGCTGCCAGGTGGGCGCGTCGAAGTCGAAGATGTTGGGCACGACCGTGGACGTGATCCCCTTGCGCTCGTACAGCTCCCCTTGCGCCAGGCTGTTGATGACCACGTGCCGGGCCAGCGGGTCGCGGGGCGGCAGGTATTTGTCGGCCAACTCGATGGCCGTGGCACAGGTCAGGGCTACACCATCCGTGCGCTCCCAGTAGAAATCGTGGTGTTGGGCCAGGGTTGGCAGACGCAGATCGCGCATCACCCGCGCCAGGGCGATGGCCACCGCCGGGTTGGCGGCAACACACCATACATTCTGTGGAATGAGGAAATCAATGGTTTTTTCTTCGACGAAGCCCCGTATCTTGCGTTCAATGACAGCGGCGAGGTCGTATAGCTCTGCTCTGTACGCGGCTTCGTTAGCATAATCGCGCAACTGGCCAAAAGTGTTGGTGTTGAGTCGCTGGGCATCGGGACGGTGGTGGTACATCTCCTCGATCAGTATGCCTTCCGCCGCGCCCAGGTCGCCGGCGCACAGGTGCACGGTGTGCCCCATCTCTTCCAGCACACGTTTCCACTTGTCAATCTCCAACGAGACGCCGTCCGTTCGGCCAACCTGAAAGTGGAAAATGCCAATCGTTTTCATGTTTTCATGGCCTCTCTCCTGAGCTTGGCCGAACTCCCCGCTGAGATCACGAAGCGCCGCGCCTGTGCACTAAGGGTAAATAGAGACGGTAGGATGTTCTGGTTGGCGTCGGCGTAGGTGTGTTTGTGGGCGTGGCCGTGGGTGTCGTCGTCGGCGTGCGGGTTGGTGTCAGCGTAGGGATGTTCGTGGACGTTGCCGTCGGCGTAGGTGTGCCCGTGGGCGTCGCCGTGGGTGTCGCCGTCGGTGTGTTCGTGGATGTTGCCGTGGGCGTCGTCGGCGGCGTGCGGGTTGGTGTCGGCGTGGGTGTGTTCGTGGGCGTTGCCGAGGGTGTCGCCGTCGGCGTGCGGGTTGGTGTCGGCGTGGGAGTGACCGTATCCGTCGCCGTCGGCGTCGAGGTGTCCGTGGGCGTGGCCGTGGGCATGATGCGGCGGTCGGCGAAATCCCAGCGCAACTCCGTGCCGGCAGCGATCTGGAAAGGCAGCTCATGGGGCGTGATGGAACGATACCCTGGCGGGTCCGTCTCCCGCAGCACGTAGGAACCCGGCTCGATGTCCGGGAAGTCGTACCAGCCATCAGCCAGGGTGGTCTGTGACCGCACCACCGTCGGGCCTTCGGCCAGCAACTCCACCACCGCGCCGCCAACGGGAGGTTCCCCCTCGTCATGCAGACCATTCTCGTTCAGATCATCGAAGACGAGGCCGTACACATAACCGGTGGCCGGCGTCGGCGACGGCGTCATCGTGGGCGTGGGGGTAACCGTTGGCGTGGGCGTCACCGTGGGCGATGGCGTATGGGTCGGTGTGGGCGTCGTCGTGACCCAGCCCGGCTGGGTGTAGGCAATCACCAGTTGGGGCCGCATCTCTGCCTGCGGGTGCTCGCTGCTGGCCAGACTGTAGCTGAGGTTCTTGACGTTGATGTCACGCAGCACGACGCCATGATTGCTGCCCGGATCATCCAGCCAACGCTGCACCAGCGGCGTGAGCTCGAACTCATACCACAGGTTCACGTCATGCATCAGCTCGATGTCGGTGCGGCGAGCGGCGCGGTCGCTGTCCTCGCCGTTGGCCCCCGGTTCGACCCACCACTGCCCGGCCCGCGGCTGGTTCCACGTGGCCTGCGCTTCGTCCCAGGGCCGCAGCAGCTCGTAGGCGCTGACGCGAAGGCGATCCTCCAGGCTGTGATCCACAGCGTACAACCGCAGCCGCGCATCCTGCACCTCCAGGCCGCGGGGCAGATGGCTCAGGTCAAACCGGATCAGTATGCTGTAGACGTCGTAAATGGTGGTGAAGGGGTCATCCCGACTGGATCGCAGGAGCAGCAGGGGATTGTCGGGATTGGGCACGCTCGGAGACCACCGGCTGATGGTGACGTCCTCCGTGCCTGTGTAGCCCGCCGCCCCTTGCTGCAAGGTGAGCGTCTCCGCCGGCGGCGCGGGGGTCAGCGTGGGCGGCAGGCCGGGCAGCGTGCCCGTGGGCACGGCTTCGGGCGCAGGGGCTGGCCGTTCCGGCAGCTTGATCACCTCCACGAAGTGGACATACTCGTCGCCATCGCCCATACAGTCGAGGCGGAAGTCGCCGCCGCCAGCCTGGCGGTCGGCGAAGCGGGCATCAGCCAGAGTGAACGAGGCCGTGAGCCACTGCCCGCTGTTGGTCTTCTGAACGGTTCCCGCGCTGCGGTAGGGGTCGTCGAAGGCATCGTACTCCAGCCGCCAGCTTCCCCAGCCCTGATCGTAGTAGGTAACCTTCACCTGTGCGCCGCTGCCGTCACCGCCGTCGTAGAAGTAATCATTCTCCACGTCGAACACCATGTAGCGCTGCCCCCGGGCCTGATCCGTGCGCCGCGTCCAGCGCCCCTCCGGATAGGCACTGACCTCCCATTCGGGCACGGTGCGGCCGCCAGGGGCATCGTCCCGCTGGTAGAGCCAGAAGTCGTAGTTGCCCCACTGCGGGAACCATTCCGCCTGGCCCAGCCAGTCAGGGTCGTGTTCTCGCAAGGCCACCCAAACCGCGGGCGTGTCCTCGATGGTCCGCCCCAGGTACTTCTGGGCGAACTCTATCATGGGGCGGCGGCTAGGGTTGGTGATGATCTCCTCGCCCAGCAAGAGGTAGTCGGTGTGCTTGTTCAAACCGCTGTACACACCCCACAGCGTGCCCACGTCCCCTGTGAGTTGGTACTCCTGCCCCTCCCAGCCGGTGGGCACCTGGTCCCCCCAGAGGAAGAAGGGGTCATACTGCCCGGCCTGGTAATAGCTCTTGCTGGGATCGTCAATGACAGCGCCATTGGTATCGGGCCAGAGGCCATTGTGCTTGAGGCCGATGGACTTGCTGGCGGCGTAGGCGGTGATCTCCCGCCGTTCGATGGGCGACTCGTAGTAGGGAGCAAACTGCAGGAGTAACGTGGTGCGGGGGAAGGCAGCATCATAGATGTCCACAATGCGCTTCATCGTTTCCAGCCACAGATCGGAAGTGAGACCTGCATCCTGCAGACAATCGGCATGCCAGTAGTAACTGGATGGCCAGTTCTCGCCGTACATGCCGGTGCTGATAACCACCCAGGCCAGTCGGGGATCGCCGTCGTAACGAGCGCCGAAATCGTGGATCAGATCCTCCCAGGCCGCCAGCCAGTCGGGTTGCCAATACCTGGGAATGGGCCATTCCTGGTGGCAGAGGAGTTCGGCGTCGGGTGCTGCCTCGTAGACCCAGGGCGGGGTAAGATCGCCGCCGGCGCCGACGCCGTCGTAGCTGTTGATGCCGATGCCCACAGGCTTGCCCAGCCCGTTATCAGCCGCGATCCAATCTTCGATGATGCCCCAGCGGTAATCGTCGTCAGCCCAAGGTTCCACGGCGTACCACTGGAACAGTTTGTGCCCACCGTAGACGGGATAGACCGCGGGGTCGAGGTGAACCTTGTCGTTGAAGGCGTAGACGCCGGGATAGGGGGCGCCAGGCAGCCGGCGAGCAGGGCCGGCCTCGGCACGGAGTGTCTGTGCCTGAGGCGCTGAAGAAGAACCCGGCCCCGAGAGGCCAGCGAGCCAGGCCAGTCCTACTCCTGTCGCGGACTGCCCATTGCTCAGGGGAGGAACAACAAGACAGAAGGCCATCAGTGCCAAGGCAACGCTTAGCACGAGATATGGTGTTCGTGTTTTCAATCTACCGATCTACCCGCCAGCACTGTCGCTTGCCCATCCCGTCACGCCACGAGATCGCGAGAAAGGGCGGCGTTGACCATCGATTCTACCTCGGCCATCGCCTTGTCCATCACCGCGGCTATCTCGGCTATCAGAAGTTCCAGCCCCTGGGCCAGCAGTTCCCCATCCGCCTTGGTCAGATAGGTTTGCTGCTCGCGCCAGGTCAGGTCGCGCGCGGCCTGAGCGACCTTCACCGGGTTGCCCGAGCGCAGTTTCTCCCTGATCTGCTCTTGTCGCGCTTTGAAGTCATCCGCCAGGCGGCGCGGCCGTCTCTTCAGCGTGGCCCACACCTCATCGAGCTTGGCTTGAGGCATAACCCGCCGTACGCCCAATTCCTCCGCCATGCGCGTGGGCACACGCAAGGTTAACCGCTGACTCTCTATTTCGATCACGTAGTAGTGCTCAAAACCATCCACCAATTCCTCATGCTCTATCCCCGTGATAGTGCCAGCGCCACGCTGGAGATACATCACCTTGTCGCCGACAGAGAATTTCATGGCTCCCCCCTGCTAACGTAAGTAGCCAACCCACGCATCCAGTAGCTCACCCCACTCCCGAGCATCATCAGACAACTGCACCCCACCCATCGCTCAGCAGCACTGCTCGCCCCCCATCCCCGCCTGAGCGCATGCCTGATCGGGCGCTGCGCCCACAGCGGCTGAGTTCAGAGAGTTAAGAGAGAGTTGCACTCCCGACGACGGCAGTACAACTGCCTCAGAACTTTATCTGAACCGTATTGAGCCTAAGTACAATACGGTTTAGTCAAGAGAGTTAAGAGGGAGTTGCAGTCCCGACGACGGCAGTGCAACTGCCTCAGAACCCTTCTCTGAACTGTATTGAGCCTAAGTATACCCTGAAGTGGCGTTAAAAGCAATTGTTGCTCGTCCGCTTGTGCGTGTGTATCTTTCAAAAGATCTTTCCTCTCTTTAGGTTTATCTATAGTTAGTAGTCCTCGTAGGGATGGGGAGAATGGGGAGAGAAGCGCACTGCGGCTGGGGGGAGAGGTCGTTGTCCACGACATGTAGGCGGTCGAATCACTCTTAACCCTAGATGCAGTGTTCGCGTGGTCGGAACGCCAACATCTGCCGTGGGGATTGCCTGGGGAAAGCAGGGGAGAGGGGAAAAGCCGCCGCAGGGAGCGGTTGAGTCTAGCGGTTGTGTTGTCTGAACACTGGCCCACAATATGTTGCGGAAAGGATAAGCCGAGAGTGTTTTCCGTCCACCGTGCATGCCCCCTGGCACTGAAAACTCTTCCCCGGCGTTTCCGCAAGAATTCCTCCCGTCAGCCGCAAATCTCCGCCTGTTCTGCCCATGTTTTCCGCACGCTCTCCACCCGGTTTTCCCCGATCTTTCCCCAGGGTTTTCCACAGCCACTGGAGCACTGACAGGTTCTGGAAAGCCCGTCAGAGCGCACGAATCGCATTGCGAGTTTGCGAAAAGCGTGTTATAATGTCCGCAAGGCCACAGGCGACGGATGGCTATCGTAATTGCGGGGACTTCATGATCCTGTGGTGCGTTGCAATGATTCGGAGGTAGCCGATGGATGAGCAAAACATCGCCAGCTTGAAAGAGCAGCTTGAGATCTACCGTGAGAACCTGCGTGTCCTAGAAATACACAAGGCTAAGGCAGGCGGCAAGTTGTCGCTAGAAGAGCATCATCAACTGAAGGACACGCTAGCCGAAATCGAGCGCCTCCAGGCCGAGCTGGATCAGGCGGAGGCAGAGAGTGCGCGGCGTGAAAGGCCTGAGCCTGAGGAAGTCTCCGCACCCCCTGCGAAACCCCCAGCCCCTCCGGTAAGACCGTTTCCTTGGCGAACAGCGGTCATTGGCGGCGCAGTGATCGTGGCGTTGGCCGTGATGGCCCTCATCGCCAAGCCCTGGCGATGGGGGGCCGAGCCAACACCGCTGCCTGTTGTCGAGGTCACGGCGACCCCGACTCCAAGCCCGCCCCTTGCATCCATCCCCCGCACGCCTGTGCCCGCCATGAATAGGTCGGTTGTACAGGCAACTCAAGCAGCCGTAGGCGCTCCCGAAGGCATGGTCTATGTGCCCGCCGGCGAGTTCATCATGGGCAGTCCAGAGGGTGAAGGCGAGGATGATGAGCATCCACAACGTGTTGTGTATCTCGATGCCTTCTACATGGACAGGTACGAGGTGACCAACGAGCAGTTCGCCCGATTTGTGGATGCCACGGGGTACAGCACCGCTGCCGAGAAGGCGGGAGTGGGGTTGCTCTGGACGGGTGAGTATTACGAGCAGGTAGAGGGAGCTACCTGGCGTCATCCCCAGGGCCAGGGCAGCAGCATTGAGGACAAGATGGATCATCCCGTTGTGCAGATCAGTTGGAACGATGCCGCCGCCTATTGCCGTTGGGCAGGCCAGAGACTCCCGACCGAGGCGGAGTGGGAGAAAGCAGCACGCGGGACCGACGGCCGGATATTCCCCTGGGGGAACAGCGCGCTGAGCGGAAACCAGGCGAACACCTGCGACGTGAACTGTGAGTTGGCCTGGAAAGATGTGCGCATGGATGATGGCTACGCGGACACCGCTCCCGTGGGGCAGTACGAGGCTGGGGTGAGCCCCTACGGAGCCTACGACATGGCGGGCAACGTCTGGGAATGGGTAGCTGATTGGTATGATGCGGGCTATTATCGCCAGTCGCCGGAGCGAAGTCCGCAAGGGCCTGATGCGGGGGAGAAACGGGTGCTGCGTGGCGGCTCGTGGTGGAACGCTGCCGCCAGTGTGCGGGTGGCGGATCGCGAAGATTCCCTTCCGAACTCCGGCGTCAACTTCCTGGGGGCGCGCTGTGCTGTGTCTGCGCCCCTGCCGGCGCAGGCGACGGCCACGCCCGTGCCGCCCACTCTTGCTCCTCCAACAGGGGTGGTCAGTGGGACCACGGCACCGCTGGAGCAGACCCTTGATCAACTGACCGCAAACATGACCGGGGTCATGGGGGGACACTTCCGTGAGGATCAATGGCAGTGGCAAGGAGATGCCTTGGTCCAGTTTTATAGCGCTGTTGGCAAACTCGAGATCGTTACCCACCCGGGTTCCTTGCTCATGTGGGCCAAAGGGATCGAGGATCTTGAGGACATAGTGTACACGGTCGAATCCCGCTTGATCTCTGGCGATACGGAACTGGGATTCGG
>JACKQG010002949.1_pt1 | contig 21485 bp, 27 predicted proteins | sample 8237621 | NCBI WGS metagenome assembly JACKQG01 (sample SAMN15677084, study PRJNA649215) | marine metagenome | biome: marine; feature: Black Sea; material: saline water; isolation source: suspended particulate matter (SPM) from the Black Sea western gyre | collected 2013-06-09/2013-06-10 | depth... | reverse complement strand
TCATAAGACCTATTCCCGGACTCATAAAAAATTAAAGAAAGAATCTTCTAATATAGTTAAGTATAGAACAGGATTTTTTTGAATCTGATTCGAAAGGGCCCGAAGGGATTCGAACCCTTGACCTGGTGGTCCGAAGCCACCCGCACTATCCAGGCTATGCAACGGGTCCAAACAATTAAGAATTTATCAGGTCTAAATATTTGTCTAAAGTATGAAAGTTTCAAAAAAAGTTTCAGGCGTTGAGTATGCTATACGAGATATAGTTTCAGCTGCTAAGGATTTAGAAAAGCAGGGAAGAACAATAGACTATCTGAATATTGGTGATCCAGTACAATATGGGTTTCATCCTCCTGAAAATGTAAAGCAGGCTTACATTGATGCCATAAAAAAAGATCAGACTTATTATTCTGCTTCTGAGGGAATTCAAGAATTACGATCTGCAATTGCTGAAAAAGAAAACTCGAAAGGTCTTTCAATTGGTGCAGATGATGTTTTGATTACAAACGGAGTTTCAGAAGGATTGGATATGGTTATGTCTTCAATCGTTGAAGAGGGTGACGAGGTTTTGCTTCCAGGTCCTTACTATCCACCATATGCATCTTACATAAGATTACACGGCGGAATACCCATTGAATTTTCCGTGGATCTAGAAAATTCAACTCCTGATATCGCTGATATAAAATCAAAAATTACACCTAAAACAGTTGCAATCTGCCTTATCAGTCCTAATAACCCAACGGGTGCTGTCTTTGACGAGAACTCACTCAAACAACTAATCGATGTAGCAAATGAGAACAGCTTGTACATTATTTGTGATGAAATTTACGACCAGATTGTATTTGATAAAAAATTTGTAGGAATTGGTAAAGTTGCAAACAATTCTCCTGTTATTATCTTAAATGGATTTTCTAAAGTACACTTGATGTCTGGATGGAGGATAGGATACATCGCATTTAATAATTCACCACAACTTGATTCCATTAGAGAACATTTACCAAAATTGGCTCGTGTTAGAATATCAACAAACCATCCAGTCCAGTATGCTGCGTTAGAATCTCTACGAGGACCGCAAGAATACGTATCTGAATTTGTAACTGAGTTAAAAAAACACAGAGACTTGGTTGTTAGCAGATTAAATTCAATGCCAGGAATTTCATGTTCTAATCCAAAAGGGGCATTTTACGCATTTCCAAAAATAGAAAACAATCCATTCAAGTCAGACAAAGAATTTGTCTTAAATTTATTGAAGTCAAAGGGAGTGCTTGCTGTTCATGGCTCTGGCTTTGGCACCAAATATGGCAGTGGCTATTTTAGATTGGTATTTCTTCCAAACATGAAAATCCTAAATTCTGCCCTAGACAAAATTGAAGATTTTGTCAGCGGTTACAAGTCTTAGCATATTTTAGCTTTGAAGAAATTATCTTGGCTGGACATTTTTCTTTACAAATCCTAACGTTATCATAAACGCTCCAAACGTGATTGCTCCTAGTGAAACTTTTTGGGCATTAATTTCTGAATTGAAAAAAAATTCAACAACAAAATCAGGGCTCCAAATAATAATATCCCTAATTAATGTCACCGTTGCAATAACTAAAAATAAAACACCCATAGCTGTTAACCAATTTCTTCCACGGCGAGGATATTCTTCACTCATGACTATTTTTTCTATTTGTATATCTTAAACAAGTTTAATTCCAGGATTTTTCATTTTGTTTCTAATCATCGCATTTAGTAGTAGTGGAGTTGACATTTCAACAAGATATGACAATACACCAGGACCCAAATAAATTGGGCGTAACCCCTCGATTTCGTTAATTAAACCATTGACTACCTCGACTGAATCTTTATCATCACCAACAACAAAAATATCATAATCTAAAGATAAGGTAGGATTAACAAGTTTTTTTTCTGAAATCACATGAAACGCAGAAACTAATTTCGTTTTATCTTTCATATGTTTCTCAACCGTTTGGTGTGAAAATGCCTTATTGTCTTTGATCGCCATGCATTCAAAACCGACATCAGTTTTTGTCATTGGAACAATAGGTGAAATTACAACACATTGATCGCTAACCTCAGATAACAGCTGTGAGCAGGTTGCATCAATATTTTCATATGGGATTGATAAAATCAAAACCTCTGATTCCTTTGCAACTGAAAGATTATCCTTTCCTGAAATTGTTCCATTAATGTTTCCATAAGCATCTTTTGCTAGACCCGAATATTCATTTGCAGCAGTTATCGCCCGTTCTGCATCACGAGAACCAATTATCACTTCATGTTTTTTACACCATCTTATTGCAAAACCTTTACCCATTCCTCCGGTGCCACCAATTATACCAATTTTCATGAAGTGGATCTAACAATGTTATTATTATCTCTATGTAAGAAATCAAAGCAAGCTGAAAATGATAATATTCCTACGACATGCACAGGCCGAGAATAATACTAAACGCATTCTTGCGGGTCGTACTGAAGGTGTACCTTTGACTAAAACAGGTATTAAACAGGCAGAACGTATATCAGAATATCTCAAGCCTCTTGACATTTCTGCTATCTATTCAAGCCCGATAGAACGTGCAAGCCATACGGCAGAAATAGTGGCAAAAAATAATTCATTGGATCATAACTTAGATGATAGACTCACCGAAATAGACATGGGTAAGTTTACTCGTATGAATTATGATGATATGTTTGCAAAATATGGCAATATATTTTTGAAGTTTTATGAAAATGATCCGGTAATTTCTGAGCATGAAGTTGAAACATTTCCAGATGTTCAAAAACGTGTTCTAGATATGGTCGATCATGTGCTGAAGAAGCATAAGAATGAAAATGTTATTCTTGTGACTCATATGGATCCAATAAAATCAATGCTTGCTAAAGTGATGAATCTATTACCAGAAACTTTGTTTGAACTGATTATTGCAAATGCTTCTCTCACTATAATCAAAGAACAAGACAAAAAATTCTCCCTTTCAGCAATAAACGCAATGAATATTGATCGATATTATCAAACTTGGTAAACCAAATCTTCCATAAATTTTAAATTATATCGGTCAGCCACTCAAAGCAACGATAATGAGCAAAATATTTCATTTATCAATCATAATTGCGACTTTGTGCATAATCCCAACAATTAGTCTGGTCTTTGCAGCTGAAACTGCTGGTGAATATATGGATAGGAAGGCTGAAATCTGGAATCTATTCTTCCGTATGATGACAATCGCATTTGTAGTAGGAGGTGTTATAGCCGGAACTATGGTATGGCAGGTCTGGAGATTTAGGGAATCTAATCCAAATGCAAAGCCAACGGAATACGAAGAAAAGGGTGAATTGTAAAATATGGCACACTCAAACTGGGCAGAATGGATATATCTTGGTGTAGTAACTGCGCTTTTGATTTATGTTGGTGCGGAAGCATGGAATGTTGAGAGAATTATAGAACACACACCAGAAGATGCTGAACTCATCAAAGTAACTGCTCAACAGTGGCTTTGGAGTTTCGAGCATGAAGATGGTACAAAGGAAGTAGGTGAGCTTCATTTGAAAAAGGATCATGCATACAAATTTGAAATTAGAAGTATAGATGTTAATCATAATTTCAATATACCTGAATATGTTGTATTACTAGATGCAATTCCAGGAAGAATTAACACAGTCTGGTTCTCTCCTACCGAGGCTGGTGAGTTCGATATACAATGTAGGGAATATTGTGGTTTAATTCATTATAACATGCGTGCAACACTTATTGTGGAGGATGTTAAGTAAATGGTTCTAGAACTTGCAAGACCACGTCCTATTTGGCAAATAATGTTCTCAACTCATCACACGGATGTTGGACTCATGTACTTGACTTTTTCTCTTCTTGCTATGTTTGTTGGAGGTGCGATGGCTATTGCACTTCGTGTTGAGTTGTTTGCGCCTGGCGCACAACTCATTCAAGATTCTATGACTTTTAACAGATTGTTTACAGCACATGGAACTACTATGATCTTCCTGTTTTTGCTTCCATCTGCATCTGCCGTTGGGAACTATCTAGTTCCAATCATGGTAAGATACAAAGACATGGCTTATCCAAAACTTAATGCAATTGCATTCTGGATGATTCCTCCAGCAGCAGCACTTGTATGGCTTGGAATGGCTGACTTTGGATGGTATGCAAACCCGCCCTACTCTGTAATCAGTGCTCCCGCACCAGCAGCAGAGATGTGGATTTTTGGACTAAAAGTGTTGGGAGTTTCATCAATTCTTAGTTCTATCAACTTTGTCGTAACAATAATGAAGTGTAAACATCCAGACATGTCACTTGGGAAGGTACCACTGCTCGGTTGGTCATTTTTATCATCATCTATAATTGTACTTGCTGCAATGCCAACATTTGCAGCTGCACTTTTGATGCTATTAACAGACAGACTTGGTGCTACAGGATTTTTCAATCCAGGTGTGGGTGGTGATCCAATTGCATACCAACACTTGTTCTGGTTTACTTTCCATCCTGAAGTGTACGTGCTTGTCATTCCTGCAATAGGTATGATGTATGAGATCATACCTAGGTTTTCACGAAGACCTATCTTCAGTCATTCTTCTGGAGTTGCAGCTTTTATCATTCTCTCTATAGTTGCATTTGCGTCTTGGGCTCACCATATGTTTGCCACAGGAATGTCATTTACCGAAAAGACTGTATTTATGGTTGGAACATTGGCAGCTGTACCTGCTTCGGCAATGCACGTTTTCAACTTTCTTGCCACTATGTGGAATGGTAGAATTAAGTTTGCAACACCAATGATGTGGGCTGTTGGTGGAATCGCATTGTTCTTCGCAGCAGGTGCTGGTGGCGTAGTAAACACAGCAATGCCATTAGACTTTATCACACATGATTCTTACTGGGTTGTAGGACACTTCCACCTGTTTGTATTTGGAACAATTGCATTTGGTACAATTGGATTCGTCTATTACTTATTCCCATACATAACTGGTAGAATGTATAATGAAAAGTGGGGAATTGTACACTTTATCTTGGCATTTGTTGGTGCCTGCATTACATTCTTCACCCAACACATATTGGGACTGTTTGGCATGCCGAGAAGAATTTATGATTATCCAGAAATTCCAGAATGGATATCCATGAATGCGCTGATTAGTATAGGCGCTATGATCATACTTGTGGGTATGGTTATATTTTTGGCTAATCTGATTTACAGTGCAGCTAAAGGCAAACCTGCCAATTTGGAAGATCCATTTGGACTTGGAGGAAAATATTACTATCCGTTTGCACAGCGTAATCCACATCATGGCGATGGTGGATATTAGGTGATAAGATGAGCGAACACGACGAAACAGTTTACAGAACTTCTCCTGGAAGAGTTGGAAAACTTATGACAATATTGGTTGGTTTAGTTGTAGTGGGTGGTGTGATCTTCTTTTCTTTGGGAGATTACTGGATTTCTGAACTTTCCCCAGCAGGAATGACTTTTGCTGGCATCACTGATGAACCTGCTGCACCTGCTGTAGCGCAAACGGGTGCTGACATACCAATAACGTTAGACTTTATTGAATCAAAGGACTTTAGGACATTGGCTTTTAATGCATTGCCTGGTGAACAGGGAAACAACCCGACAATTAATGCCAAAGTTGGCGACAGAATAATCTTTAATATTTTAAATGCCGGAAAATCATTCCACGCATTCGGTGTTACACTGGATGAAGAAGGATTTGGTGGAATATTAGGAAGTTCAGCTGTTGCATCTCCAAACAGTCCATTAAAGCCTGGTGAAGGTGGAACTTCTGAATTTATTCCGGGCGAACCAGGAACATACTATTACATCTGTACTGTACCGGGTCACAGAGAAATGGGTATGGTTGGAACAATCATAGTAGAGTAACTTGAAGTTAAAATACTTAGCATTAACATCCTTGGTAGTTCTTTATTCTCTGATGGTTATAGGTGGATATATCTCTGCAGCAGGACTTGGATTAACCTGTCCAGATTGGCCATTATGTCCAAATGGACTTTTGCCTGATGATGAATACTTTATTGAATGGTCACATAGATTGATTGCTGCAACTACTGGAGCATTGGTAATAGCCACTGCCGTGGGTTCTTGGGTTACAGCGGGCTCTCATTGGAAGATTAGAACTACTGGAACTCTGGCAGCCATATTTGTCGTAACCCAGATAACATTAGGAGCATTGGTAATAGACACGCTGCTGCATGCCGTATTGGTATCCATTCATTTTGGTATTGGAATATTGCTTTTTGCCATGGTCCTATTGACTACATTGTTTGCATTCAGACTAAAACCAAAATCTATTCAGACTACTGCTTAAATCTTGATCTAAGCTTTGACCAATATACGTAAACGAATATTATTGCAGTCATCATTCCGCCCATTGTAACTGCAGTAATGAAAATAAACCCAAATGTATTCTGGGAGCTTATGTTAAATGTGTAAGTAAGTGGCTGTCCATCATTGGCAACATCATATAGATCAACTCTAAAAACATGGTTTCCTGACATTTCAAAAATATAATCCATTTCCATATGCCCATTTTGATACATCTTAGGCATGACAGCATCAATTTGCTCCCCATCATAAAAAATCCTAATTCCCATCGTAAATTGATCTAATTCTTGGAAATCAGTGTCTACAACTTGGAAAAGAACTTGAATTTTTTCATCAACAGCTGGTATCTCGGGGAGCGTGGCGATTTGAATTCGATGATCTCCTATCCATTCTTCTCCTGAATTAAACAATGGGTGTGCTTCAGCTCCAGGGATCAGGTTGATCATTGGCATAATTGCAAAAAATAAAAAAATGAGTTTTAGCATTTGCATTTTCTTTCTTACAAACTATAATCAATATATTGTAAAAGAATTTGCTGGCGGTATTTGCCAAAAGCTTTAAATCTTCACTGTAAAGATTCACATGCATTGACTCTAGTTAGTAAATCAATCGAGATCAAGGCTCCAGTTGATACTGTATTTACTTACTTTGCAAGACCAGAACACGTTTCTGACCAATTAAAGGATCAAGAACGTGTCGGAATGACAGTGATTCCTATGGATATCAAAGAAGGCATGGGAGTAGGAACCACATTCAGAATAATAGGAGATTTTGATGGAAAGCGTCTAACGTGGGATTGTGAGACTACACAGTTTGACAGAAATGAAAAAATCTCTGCAAAGATGATTAAGGGAAAATTCAAGAGATGGGAAATTACAAACGAGTTCAAATCATTGGGTGACAACCTGACTCGTGTAACAATGACTGTGGATTATGAAATGCCACTAGGTCCATTAGGAGGAATTATTGATAAACTCAAGTTTGCAAAGAGTGCTGAAAAAGGAATGGAGAACGCCCTTTACAACGTTAGGGGCTTGCTGGAAGGAAATGGTTCAATACCTGTATACATCACTCTTGATGCATACCAAAAACTTCTATCAGAAAAGAAGAAGATGAATAACATTCCAGTTTCTAAAGTACTCACTTCAATTCTTGAAAAGTATGATCAAAACCAACCAGAAATTAAGAATTAAGTTCCTAGCCCAAGTTTAAATAAAGATAGTACTGTTTTGTTTTTTTATGGGTCTATAGCGCAGCCAGGTAGCGCACCGGACTCTTAATCCGGCTGTCATGGGTTCAAATCCCATTAGACCCGCTGAATTTTTTTCTGATCACCTATATATCGCCACTTCAAATTTTAATAGAAAACCATGAATGATTTTTCAGAACAAGAGAAAGAAAGTTTCTACAAGGCGATCTATTCCAGAAGGGATGTAAGATCCAATTTTACATCTGAATCAATTGATACTCAAGTTTTAATGCGAATTCTTGAGGCTGCTCATCATGCACCATCAGTTGGTTTTTCTCAGCCGTGGAATTTTATTTTGGTTAGAAACGTTGAGACAAGGAAAAAAATCAAGGAATCTTTTGAAAAAGAAAAAGCTAGAAGTTCTAATCTGGTTGAAGAACCAAGGAGATCAAAATATCTGTCTTACAAGCTTGAAGGGATTTTAGATTCGTCAATCAATGTATGTGTAACATATGACCCTACAAAATCTGGTTCTTTTGTAATTGGTCGTACAAGCATACCTGAAACTGGAATGTTCAGTGTTTGCTGTGCTGTCCAGAACATGTGGCTTGCAGCAAGAACAGAGGGAATAGGTGTTGGCTGGGTCAGTATTCTATCAAATGAAACCTTGAGAAATGTATTACATATTCCAGACCATGTTGTACCAATTGCATACCTTTGTTTAGGTCATGTAAGCAAATTTGAATCAAAGCCGGATCTTAAAAAAAGTGGTTGGCTTCCACGACTAAAACTAGATGATGTCATCTATCATGAAGAGTGGTTGCAAGAAGAACCTAAGATAATATTATCTGATTAACTGTTTTACTTTTTGATTCATCTTATTTAGTGAGTTTTGCACTGCATTACTTCGCCTTTTGACTCCTGCTTGATACATGTTTATTTTATTCATCCTATGTGCAGTCATTCTTTTTTGTTCTGATATTCCGGAAGAACCTTGAGATTTCCTTGCCTGAAGTGAAGACGTAAGTGTTGTAGATTGAATTAATTCCATAAGAAGTTTTAAACTAACTTCCTTACTTTTTATCACTTTTTTTACCTCAGATTCACTCAATTTAGAAATAGGCTTGCCAGATTTATGCGCAAGTTTAACAATTTGCCCAATGATTTGATGGGATTTCCTAAATGGTATATTATGATGAACTAATTTTTCAGCTAGGTCAAGTGCTATAAGATGTCCATCTTCCGCCGCTTTTCTCATATTTTTTTTATTAATTACAACTGTTTTCAACATTGATTCCATAATCAAAAGTGCCGATATCGCAATTTTAGAAGCAGACCAGATAGCTGGATTGATCTGTTGCAAGTCCCTACTATAACCTGATGGAAGTCCCTGTATTGTTGAAAGCATAGATGTTAAATTGCCAATTACATGTGATGTTTTTCCACGTGTAAGTTCTAGAATGTCAGGATTTTTCTTCTGTGGCATTACGCTTGATGGCGAGGTAAATTCATCAGATAATTCCAGGAAAGAAAATTCTGAAGTAGACCATATGGAAAAATCTTTTGAAATCCTGCTTAAATTGGTCATTAGGATTGCAATAGCCGCAATATATTCAACTGCAGAATCCCTTGTGGTCGTTGCATCAATCGAGTTTTCAACAATTCCTTTCAGTCCTAACATTTTTCCAGTGCTAATCCTGTCAATAGGTATACTTGTACCACCAATTGGTCCTGCACCCAATGGATTTTCATTTACCCTACCATATGTGACGTAAAGCCTATCAAGATCCCTAAACAATGCGTCAGCATAAGATAGAAGATAGTGAGAAAATAGACCCACCTGAGCTTGTTGAAGATGCGTATACAGCGGAACTATAGTTTCTTGGTGTTTTTTAGCTAACACAACAAGTGATTTTATGGTATCCAACAAACATTGGCATGTAATATTGATATCATCACGGATTTTCATACGTATGTCTAATGCTACTTGATCATTTCGTGATCGTCCAGTATGCATTTTTCCGCCTGCATCAATTCCAATTTTTTTAATTATTAGAGATTCTATTAACTCGTGAATGTCTTCAGAGTCAGTTTTCTTGTCAAATTTTTCTTTTTTTAAATTTTCAAGCCCCTTAAGGATTTTTTTTATTTCATTTCTTGTTATTATTTTATTCTCGTAAAGCATTATGGCATGTGCTTGACTTCCCAAAATGTCGTAGTGTGCAATTTCTACATCATCATTTATTGATGACACATAATCCAACGTTATCTTTCCCAAGTTTTTTCCTAGCCTTGACCGATACATTGTATATACAGGTAAAAATGGCTATATATAGCATAAATAATTTTATTGTTCATGGCACAAGAACTGAAGCAACTAAGAGTGAAAATTTTCGATGAGCTATCAGCAATTGTAGACCCTGAGATAAACGTGTCAATTACTGAATTGGAATTAATTGATGAAGTTGATATTCAGGATAGTGGTGTAAAAATTGATCTGCATCTAACCAGTCCTTTCTGTCCGGCTGTGTTTGGATTTAAAATTTGTCAAGATGTACATGACAATCTTTTGAAGATTGATGGTATTGATGACGTTAAAGTAAATGTTTCAAATCATTTTATGGCAGAGCAGATTAATAATCAGGTAAACAATAGTCCAAACCCACACAAAAAAGAATAATTATTTTCTGTATCCTAACAGATATCCTCGCAGCAATTGGATTCCCATTGCTGGATCAACGCCTTTTGGGCATACTTGACTACAGGAACCAGCAAAATGACATCCCCATATACCATGACGCTCATCAATAATTTTAAGACGTTCATCTTTGCCTTGATCTCTATTATCCGCGATGTAGCGATATGCTTGAGCAAGTCCCTGTGGTCCAATAAATGTAGAATCCGCTGCCATAGTAGGACAGGCAGAATTACACAAGCCACATTTTATACAGCTTGAAAATTGGATATATTTTTCAACATCTTCTGGAGTTTGCAAAAATTCTTTTGTTCCAGAACTAATTTCCGAGTCTTCACGAATTATGTATGGTTTAATTCGTTTGTGAGTTGAGAACATTCTTTCAAATCCAACTACCAAGTCACGTATTAGCGGAAAGTTGTTCATTGGTTCAACAGTAACCACATCTGAATCCAATTCAGATATTTTTGTAAAGCATGCAAGCCTTGGTTTACCGTTAATGTTCATACCGCATGAACCACACATTGCTTGTCTGCACGAATAGCGTACACCTATCGAATGATCATGGTAGTTTTTTGCTTCTAAAATTGCATCCAATACAGTGGTCCACTTCTCATACGATACTGGAAATTCTAAGAATGTTGGAGCATGATCCTTGTCAGGATTAAATTTAGAAATTTTAAGAGTAATTGTTTTAGAAGATGACTTTACTTCTTCGTATTTTTCTTGTGAACCTAAGTCACTTGGACTTTCAAATCCTTTTGGTAATGCGCCACCTCTAGTCATGCTTCCACCATTCCCATGCTTGCCATAATTATTGTTCTAGAACCGTATGCAATAAGAGCAATCATTGCAGCCAAACATCCGTATGTAACTGCACGTTCGTATGCATTTCCCTGTTTTAACTCAAGTAAGATTATACGTAAACCATTGAATCCGTGTACTGAGATGAGTATTAGCATAGCCTCTAACACTACAGCATAGGGAATAGATTTGTAGTTTGCAATCACACTCTCAAATTCTAGGGAATTTGCGAATGATCCATGTGTGAATCTAATCATAATATGAATAATTACAAATCCAACAGCTACTAGAGCAGTCAAATAATGAATTTTCATTATATGACTTTCACGCATTATACTAGACATCATACATCACTCCCAAACCATACATCATAGCTAGTGCAGCGAGACCAATCGAAACATAAATGCATAATTTATTCTTCATGTTTAATGAGCTTGGTGTGTAAGGATAATCAGGTCTGCGTGGTTTACCAAGTCCGAATCCTGATTGCGCAATCATCAATCTAATTCCATTGCCTGTATGAAATACACACATACCAATAACTAGCGTCAAGAATATGTGACCCTCTGTGGTTTGTGTTAATTCTAACATAGAATTCCAAGCTGCTTTTCCATCAAGCAGACTACTTGTTTCATAAATATGACCAATGAAATAAAATAACAATCCAAGACCAGTAATTCTCATTAACCAATATGCTACACGTTCTATTCCATACCTACCTGGGTTGGCCATTCCCCTGATACCTTCTTTACGATCTTTGTTCATCTAGTATTTTCTCTCCACCGGTTTGTAATTAGTTATTGTAACCGGGTGTTTTTTCATGATCGGTTCCTCAGGATTATAATATGCTAATGTGTGATGCAAGAATTTCTTATCATCTCGTTTTGGAAAATCAGTTCTGGCATGGGATCCACGAGATTCTTTCCTATTGATTGCTCCAATCAAAACTGTTTCAGCTACTCTAAACATCGAATCTAATTCCATTACGTTTGAAAAGTTTGTATTGTATTCCTTCGCTTGATCGTCTACGTGCTTCCAAGTCATGGTCTTTAACTCACGAACTTTTTTCAGTCCTTCTAACAAGTCAGTTTGATTTCTATACACATAGGCTTTATCGTTTAATGTATCAGTAAGTTTCTGTCTTACTTCATATGGGTTGGCTTGACCTCTTCCTCTAAAAATGCCGTCATAGATTCTTTTTTCTTCCGCGTTTACCAAGTCGGTTGGAAATGATGCTATAGAGGATCCTTTCTCTATGTAATTTACGACCTCGTCTCCCGTTATTTTCCCCCAAACTAGACATTCTGAAGTGGAATTTGCTCCTAATCTGTTTGAACCATGAATGCTGACACATGCTGCTTCCCCAGCAGCCCATACTCCTTGCAGTTCTGAGGCACCATTTATGTCAGTATGAATTCCACCCATCATATAATGGCAAACAGGGCGAATATCTAATAGATCTTTTGCTGGATCCACACCTGAAAATTTTAGTGATATTTCACGAATGCCACCAAGTTTTTGTTTTATTACTTCATCGCCAACATGCCTAAGGTCAAGCTTCATACAATCTACTCCTGTTTCATGCTTGAATCCACGACCCTCCTTAATCTCAGTCATTATTGATCTTGATACTATGTCTCTTGGAGCAAGTTCCATTAGTTTGGAAGCATATTTTTTCATAAATCTATCACCATCCTTGTTGAGAAGATAAGCTCCCTCTCCTCTAGCACCTTCCGTTATCAATATGCCGGAGGGCATAATTCCTGTTGGGTGAAATTGGACAAATTCCATATCCTTGAGAGCAAGCCCTGCCCTGTACGCCATATCAATACCATCAGGCGTAGATGAATATCCATATGTTGAAAAACTGTAAATTCTGCCCGCACCGCCAGTTGCGATGATTAATGCCTTGCCCTTAATGACATGGAAATCACCATTAGACAATTCAATCGCTGTAATACCAGCAAATTTTTTCTCATTATGTATAATAGAAGTTACAAACCACTCGTTGAGAAATTCAATATTATCAAATTTTTGACATGTATCATACAATGTTTGCATTTCAAAAAATCCAACTTTGTCTGACGCGTATGTTGCCCTAGGAAAACTATATCCACCAAAAGCTCGTTGACCAAGTTTACCATCCTCTCGTCTGGACCATGGCATACCCCAATGTTCAAGTTGATAGATTTCATCAGGCATCTCTTTACAAAGCCGTTCTGCAGCATCTTGGTCTGCCAGAAAGTCACTACCCTTTACTGTATCATAGATATGTGATTCAATAGAATCACCCTCATCTGGGAACAGTACTGCTGCAGTTCCTCCTTCCGCAGAAACGGAATGAGAACGCATAACTTGTACTTTGGATACTACTGCAATCCGTATCTTGGAATTTCTTCGCGCAGCTTGAATTGTAGCTCTTAAACCAGCAAGACCAGAACCAACAATAATCAGATCGTATTCAATAGTATTAGTCATCTTGACATCACATCTGATATTCCGCTAAATATGAGTGTAAATTCAATTAAAGATCAAAACAAAGCGTTAATATATATCACTAGTGATATCGCCAGTGATGCAATCTGAATGGATTCAACGTGTTGGCAGTTCTGTTCCAAGGGGATTTTCACGACATTTCATACTTGAAACACTCAAAAAGAAACCACATACAGGAAAAGAGCTTATTGATTTTGCTATAAAACAAACTGAGGGGAAATGGAAACCTTCCCCAGGTCTGATTTATCCACTACTAGGAAGGCTATTGGATGAAAAATTGATACAGGAAACTACTGGCGGCAAATACAAAATAACAAAAAGAGGTACTACAACAGCAGACGATCTAGAAACAATCAATAATATTGTAAAAAATCAACTTGACGTTTTATTCAGAATTGGTAATGTGGGTAGATTTGTAGCGCTTGATATGATAGAACGAGTTTATACCTTAGGCTCAGTGCTAAGTGAGAATGCAAGTCAAATGTCAAAAGAGGAGATTGAAAAATATAAGAAATTCTTAAAGTCTGAGATGGAAAAAATGGAAAATCCACCTAGTAAAAAAGGAAAGAATGTCAAGATAGACTAAATCATAAATAATTCAAGCAAATAGACGATCTGTGAAAAGCATAAGAAAACTTCTACAAGATAAATCAAAGCCATTAGTGATACCTGGAGTTTATGATGCAATAGGTGCTAAAATCGTAGAAAAAGTAGGTTTTGAGGCAATGTTCCAGACTGGATATGGAACTTCTGCTACTCTATTTGGTATGCCTGATTATGGTTTTATTGGGTCTACTGAAACTGTTGATAATGCACGTAGAATTTGTCGTGTAGTATCTGTTCCTGTTATAGTGGACGCAGATACCGGTTATGGAAATGCGCTTAGTGTATGGAAATTAGTTCGCGAATTAGAAAATGCAGGAGCATCAGGTATTTTTTTGGAAGATCAACGATGGCCAAAAAGATGCGGTCATATGCAAGGAAAAGAGGTTGTAACTAAAGAAGAATACACAGAAAAATTGCAAGCTGCATTAGACGCTAGAAGTAATAAGAATTTCATAATTGTAGCAAGGACTGATGCTAGAGCAACTGAAGGATTAGATAATGCTATTGAAAGAGGATTACATTACAAAAAAATTGGTGCAGATGTTATCTTTGTTGAAGCGCCAAAAACGATTCAAGAGATGAAAAAGATTGGAAATGATATTCATGCACCTCTTGTGGCTAATATGATCGAAGGTGGTACAACACCATTAAGTTCTGCAACTAAGCTTTTTGAGATGGGATTTAAGATTATTTTATACCCACTTTCAGTTTTATTTTCCAATACATATGCAACGCTTCAAATTTTGAGAGAATTAAAAAGATCAGGAAACACTAGAAAATTAAATAAAAAACTTGTAAATTTTGATCAGTTCAATGATCTTGTGGAATTAAAAAAATATAGAAAATTAGAAAAACAATATAAAAAATAAAAAAACAGAGTAAAGGGTATTAATTCTTTCTCTTCACTTCGATTTCTATAGTAGAAACATTTCTTGTTCTTCCATCTTGAGACTCCAATGCTTCAGAGCCAAGCTTGATGTTTCCTATAGTGTATCCTGCGTTTTCTGTCTTACGTGATATTATTTGTGACACGTCTACAGCACGACCAATACTCATTCCTCGTGCCTTGATAGTTACAGATGGAATATTAGCCAACTGGATTAGTGTAGATGTGACATAAGCCATCAATGGTTTCTTACCAATGTATACGGTATCTCTTGGTCCAGAAGACTCAGTTCGCTTTGTTGTTTGAGTTTGTTCGGTTGTTACAGTTGCAGTACTTGCTTCATTTGCAGTATTTGCCTCATTTGCGTCGTTTGACATAGGGCAATTATGATTTAGTATAATTTAAACCTAGAATCACTGATCTGGTAAAGCAATCATTAATTGAAATTTTTACATACTTTGTGCAAAGTATGTATATTAATGAACGAAGATGTGAGAACCCATCAAATTTTAGATTCTGGTTCAATGGAAGATAAAATCATTGTTTTAGAATCTTTAAGCCAATCCAGCGATCAAGAAACCATCAACAAAATAATATCAAAACTTGATGATTCGGAAATAGAAGTAAGAGGTGAAGCATTTAGCTCTCTTTTCCTTAACAAAAATGATATCTCTGAATTTTTGATTGATGCTCTAAGTTCAGAAAATAATAACATTAAGGGATTTTCAGCTCTCGTCTTGGCTAACAGAGGAAATTCAAATGCAATCTCTATTCTTGAATTGTTAACAAAAGATTCCAGTGGCATGGTTAGATCTTGTGCTCTCGGCGCATTAGGACATCTTAGGGCAAAAAAAGCTAGCAAGGAAATTCATAATTGTATATTTGATACAAATATTGAAGTTAAAAAAAGTGCAGCATATGCAACTATTCTGATAGGAGAAAAGTTTTCAGAAAAAGAAAAAAAAGAATTAAAAAAATATGATGATAGTGATTTTGAGAAAATTTTAAGATATTAAAAAATGGTGGACCGGAAGGGATTTGAACCCTTGACCTCACCCATGCCATGGGCGCATCCTACCAGGCTGAACGACCGGCCCAATGAAAAATCAGCATATGTTTATACCTTTTAGGATTTCTAATTGATTTTTGACTATTCCTTAACTAAGGATTCTAAACAACACGCTTCATCGTTGCCTCAATAACTGGAATTTCTGGACTAACCATTTCTTCTGCAGCAGAGGCTGCATTCTTTCTTTTCTTTGTATTTTCTTCTAACATCTCATTAATTTGAGATGGATTTACTAGTTTTATTTTTTTAATAGTAGCTATTTGTTCATCAACTGTTCTCGGCTCTGATAAATCCATTATCAACGTCCCTTTCTTTTTATTCTTCATAATTTTCTCAATTTTCTTAAAAGTAATTAGGAAAGCATCAGCAGTGGTTGCAACAAAGATAATGTCGAATTTGTCAAAACCTAACATAGCATCATTAAATTCTATAGGTTTTCCGCCTAATATTTTAGAAAAACCAGTGGCTCGTTCAATTGTCATACTGGTAACCTCAAACGTATAATTATTTTTATTAAGAGTTTTAGCAACAATGCCAGCTGTTTCACCCGTACCTATAAGCAGAATTTTCTTCGAACCAACATTATCCATGGCTTCTTCAGCAAGTTTCACGGACATATCCCCAATTGATATTACTTCTTTACCAATTTTGGTAGTGTTTCTAATATTTGCTGCAACATGTAAAATGGTATCAAACAATTTATCCAATATTTTACCAGAAGTTTTAGCTTCTTTTGCAATTGATATAGATTTTTTTAGCTCTTCAACAATTTCTTCTTTTCCTATAACTAGTGAGTCCAAACCAGACGCTAATCTTAGAAGATGATCATAAACATCAGCATCTTTGTAAATCTCTAGAGTTTGGTCCCAGTGATCAAGATCAAATTGGTTTAGTTCTACTAGCGATGACCAAGTTGATAAGATCTTACTTACATCAAGTTTTTTTCCTTGTATCTTTGCCGGAGTTCCGTCAGTTTCGAAGTTTCGTCTCGCATCAGGTATTTCTCCTGTTTGTATACCACCTACAGTAAAAACTTCAACCCTACTAGCAGTCTGAACAATTACGCATTCCGACACACCAGCATTTTCTATAAAAGATTTACATGCAGCAGTAACATCTTTGAATGAAAAATTTGTTAATTTATGAAGCGGAATATTCTTAAAAGTAATTCTTGCATTCATGATTTGAAAATTATTTTCAGTCAATTCATGTTACCTTTTATTCTCGAAGTGTATCTCTACCGCCTTTTGCAGTTCTGAAAACATTCATTCCCATGTTATAGTTGTCATATAAATAATTTAATTTCTTTAGGTCAAGTTTAGCCAGTTCAATTTCCTGCTGAGTGGCTTCAGGATCGTTCAAAAGTTTATCCAGTTTCTGTTTAGCTTCTTCGATCAAATCCGTTATACCAGTTTCATAATTTGTGGTTCCACCAAATTCAGGGCTAAGTACATTTTCTGGGTTGTATTGTGGTGTTTGATCTTTTGGAGTCTGCACTTTTCTAGTAATCTCTTCTATTTCATCTCCCGTAAGAATAGATTTTACTGGTCCAGTGTCCATTAAGAAAAATTCTGGTTCCCCCATTTCTCTTCGAAATATACGATCCTGTTCGTGTCTATCAGAAAATTGTCCTGTCGGTCTTGCTTCTCCAGCTTCAGCCTTTGCTGCTTCATATTCTGCCTTCCAAACCGCTTCAGATGTTGCCCTTGCCGCTTTTGCTTTTTCCTTTGCCGCTTCATATGCTGTTTCTGTTGCCGCTACAGCTTCCGACGCCGCCACTGCATCTGAAATTGTTGTTGATCTAAGTGTGCCATCATCAGGTTTTGCTTGCTCCGCTTCTTCCTTTGCTGCTTCGAATTCTGCTTTTGCTACAGCTTCTTCCGCCTGAGCTTCTGAAAGTGTTGATGGTTCTGATTCTTCTTTCTTATCGGACACAAAAATTAACTAAGTCTGGCTAAATTTTAACATTTATCATTCCAAATTCTATTTTTTGTAATATTATAAAAAAATCAAATTAGGCATAACTTATTTTTGTGAAACTTATTAACCACTAATGTCGGATCTAACGAATATGGCTATTGACAAAAAGGCTACTTTGACATATGTCCAATTAATGAAGGAAGATCTAGCAGTTTTTAGGCTTGTTCCGGAAGATGGCATAATTCCAGATTATGAGACGGGTCAGTTCATTACTCTTGGCATGCCCATACCTAGTGAAGACAATAAGCTTATTCGAAGAGCATACTCGATCGCTTCACACCCTGAAAATAAAAAATTCATAGAATTGGTAATTAGGTGGGTTAGAAAGCCACTACCAGGTCGTGTAACAACTGCGTTATTCAACTCAGGTGAGGGTAGTGAAGTGTCATGGATTCCACCAACTGGTGCTGCTCTACAAATTAGTGAAAAGTTAGCGGATGGCAGCAAGGATAACAGAAGAATTGTTTGTGTAAGTGGTGGAACTGGAATTGCACCATTCATGGCATTTGCTAGGCATCTTCATGCAGTAGGTGATCATAGACAGCTTGTCTGCTTACATGGTTCTAGCTATGTTGACGAATTAAGCTATAAGGATGAGTTGACTGCTCTGGATCAAGAAAGTATAGACAGAGGTTCTGACAAATGGAACTTCAAATACAGAGCCGCAATTAGCAGACCTCAAGAATGGTTCAATAGGTCATGGACCGGTCAAACAGGAAGGGTTGAACAATTTTTAAAACCAACTGATAGTGGCAGATCACCTCTTGAAGAACTAGTTGGGGAAAAAATAACTCCGCAAAATACAATTTTTTACGTTTGTGGTTGGCAGGGAACAGTTGATGGTGTTTTAAATTATGTACGTCCACTTGGATTTCTATTAGAAAAAGAAAAAGACAAATCCAAAGATGGAAACTTTTCCGTAAAGTTTGAATCATACGGCTAAGATAACTAAAAAAATAATACTGCTGAATTTAATCTACTTTTGGGAACGTAGGTTAGCTTGGTATACTGCCAGCCTCGGGTGCTGGAGATCATGGGTTCAACCCCCATCGTTCCCATGGCAAATCAATCATTGAAATATGACTATAATTAATAATGCATAATTGACGATTTGTATCTATCTTGCACATTTGAATCCAATGACGAATGCTCACGTTGAGATTATTGAAGAGCAAAAAAAAGAAAACAAAGTAGTTGTAATGCCTGTGCGTTTTTTAAATGGGGAAAAAGAGATCAACAGCAAAAGTTTTCCATTTAGCTTTGAAACTAGAAAAAAAATGATTGAATCAGTATTTGGTGACTCGGTGACAGTTTCGTTAAACTATACATTCTTTGCACCGTTCAAAAAATATTTTCCACCACTCATTTCACCAAAATCATGGTCATTAAGAAAACAAATCCTGCAGGAAATTGAAGATGATTACTTTACATACACTGGAGACAAGGCAGAGGGTCTTATGCTAAAATTATACAGATTAAATCCAAAAGTGGGAACTAGAAAGTCAATATCTGCAACATCGGTAAAAAATGAAATGTATGCAGCAACCCAAGGAGATAAATCATCATGGGAAAAATTTGTGCCCTCAAGTGTTACTAAGATAATAAACGAAAATTGGGAAATAGTCAAAAAATTTGCTTCTGAAGAAGACATGACTACCAGAGTAGCTGGAATGAAATTTCCGAAAGAAGGTTACAATTCAAAATAGATTAATTATAGACTACTGTTCAAAATTTTGTGAAATTTCCTCTTTCAAAATACATTTGGTTTGATGGGAAACTTGTGCCTGTAAATATGGCCAAAGTTCCAGTCACCACCCATGCAATACATTATGGTACGTCGATATTCGAAGGAATTCGGGCATATTGGAACTCAAAAAACTTGCATGTTTTTAGATTAAAAGATCATGTTAAGCGATTTAGAAATTCAGGAAAATTTTACAATATTAAATTAAATTTTTCTGATAAACAAATAGAAAATGCTGTAATAGATCTGTGCAAGAAAAACAAAATTAAAAAATCATGCTACATTAGACCGTTTTATTTTGTAGGTCAGTATGGGATTAATTTTCACGTAACCCAAAAAGCACCAACGCATACCGCCATCTTTGCTTTTCCGTTCGGTGATCTATTCAATAAAAATGGTATAACTGCAACAATTTCAAAATGGAGAAAATTTAGTGATATGTCAACACCTACGCAGGCAAAGATGGGCGGTAATTATCTAAATTCTATTTTGGCAACACAGGATGCAAAACAAAGGGGTTTTGACGAAGCAATTCTATTAGATCAGTCTGGAAATGTAAGTGAAGCACCAGGCGAAAACATATTTCTGGTAAAAAATAATATGTTGGTAACTCCATCGCTTAGCTCATCCGCACTAGATGGAATTACACGAAGATCAATTATCACTTTAGCTAAAGATATGAAGTTAAAAATTAAAACACAAAAAGTTAGTAAAAAAGAATTAAAAATGGCTGATGAGATTTTCCTTTCTGGCACAGCTGCAGAAATTACCCCAGTCATTAAAATAGATAAAAAGAAGATAGGTGAAGGAAAAGTTGGAAATATAACTAAATTGTTTATGGCTACTTATTCAGACATCGTAATGAATAAAAGCGAAAATTATTCTCACTGGTTAACTGCGGTGTATTAATTGAAAGTTATTCAGATAGGAGTTGGAGGATGGGGAAAAAATCATTCTAGAGTACTTTCAGAATTTGGCGTGCTTTCTGCAGTATGCGACGCAAACTCAGAGCGTGCAGAAGAGTTTGGGAAGAAATATTCTGTTAATTTTTATGATTCGTTTGAAAGTTTATTGGAACAAGAGGAATTTGATGCAGCATTAGTTTGTACACCAACATTCACACATTCAGATATTACTACAAGATTAATTGAAAACAAAAAACATGTTTTCGTAGAAAAACCAATGACGTATCTATCTGAAGACGGCCAAAATCTTATTGAACTTGCAAAAAGAAATAACGTAATCCTCACTTGTGGATATATAGAAAGATTTAACCCAGCTGTCGCTTCTGTAAAAGATTTTATTAAATCACAAAAATACGGCGATTTAATCAGACTTGAATTTTATCGTGAACACAGAATGCCACAACATATCAAGGATGTTGGGGTCATTTACGATACATCTGTTCATGATATTGATACAGCAATGTGGTTATTTGATGAAACACCAGAACTTGTTTTTGCCATTGCAGGTAAAATTAATCATGAACATGAAGACTTTGCTACCATAACACTTGGTTTCAAAGATAATAAAACTGCAACAATTTCTTCTAATTGGATTACTCCGATACGTGTGAGAAATTTTAACGCTGTTTGCACGGAAGCGAGAATATTTTCTGATTTCATAACTCAAGAAATTCGAGTTGAGACTGATAATGGTACAGAAACTC
>JACKQG010002947.1_pt1 | contig 21486 bp, 22 predicted proteins | sample 8237621 | NCBI WGS metagenome assembly JACKQG01 (sample SAMN15677084, study PRJNA649215) | marine metagenome | biome: marine; feature: Black Sea; material: saline water; isolation source: suspended particulate matter (SPM) from the Black Sea western gyre | collected 2013-06-09/2013-06-10 | depth... | reverse complement strand
CCTTTTCAGATACGACTCATAAATTCATAAATCACTTTGTAGCCCCGCCCTGAAGGACGGGGCTATGGATATGCACAATTTCGTTTCCTCAGAATGTAGCATTAAAACAGTTGATAATTAGAACAGAGCTATTACTTATTCTTCTTTCGATTGCAATTTTTCAATCTCAGCCTGAGTTAGTTTCCTCCACTCTCCAGATTGCAAATCTCCAGCACTAATGCCAGCAAAAGATTCCCTGTGCAAAGCCAGAACTTCATAACCCAGTGCAGAAAATATCCGTTTTACTTCCCGCTTCTTCCCATGTGTTAACAACACTCTAACTTCACATTTTTGACCGTTTTTACTCCATTCTAAATCACTGTTGTCCCCACAAACTTCTAAGATATTACCCTGACCAATCTCTTCATCACCGATACGAACACCTTTTTCAATTTTCCTAAGATCATCATTCAGAATAGGCTTATCAATGGTTATCCTGTAAATCTTTTCCACTCCAAACCGGGGATGTGTCAATTTATTGGCGAGAACACCATTATTAGTCAGCAGGATTGCACCTGTGGTATCTTTATCAAGCCGCCCCACGGGGAAAATTCTTTCGTTAATATCAACCAGATCCATAACTGTTTTTCGAGAATGAGTATCAGATACGGTGGAAATAACATCCGCCGGCTTATTAAGCAGAATAACGATATCCTCTTCAGGCTGGCATAGAGAACGTCCATCCAAACACACGTCATCATCACGATGGATTTCGATAAAAGGATTCAGAATTTTGATATTATTAGCTGTAACTCGACCAGCTTTGACTATCTGTTCACATTTTCTTCGGGAGGCAATACCACAATGGGCTAAATATCTATTCAGTCGCATTATTAAATACGTCAGTGGGCGTGTGTTCTGATGTTAATTCCGATATGTCACGAATTTTTGGCAAATCGGATAGTGTTTCAAGACCAAATGATACAAGAAACGCATCTGTTACAGAATAAAGAAGGGGTCGTCCCGGACCATCAGAGCGACATTTGATTTTAATCAGATCCTTCTCCAGCAGAGTTTTTACCGAGCTCCCACTTTGAACGCCCCGGATGCTCTCAATTTCCATACGACTCACAGGACCTTTATATGCTATAATTGAAAGTACTTCAAGACTGGCACGCGTGAGGGAAGTTCTTCCCATTCGGGTGTGGAGACGTCGTATCCACGGATCAAATTCCGGTCTTGTTACAAGACGGTATCCTCTCGCTACCTTTTCGACAAAAAAAGGATTGCCATTTCTCTCATATCTTTTATTAATTAAAGAAATCACCTCCTGAAGCTTTGGAGCATCTCCATTAAAACAGATGTCAACCTTTGATTGGCGAAGAGGTTCAAGAGACGAAAAGAGCAATGCCTCAACGATTTGAATCTCTTCCTGCTGGAATGCCTCTTTAGCCATCAGGCTTCAATCCTTCCAAGGATAATATCTTCAAACACAGATTTTTGTTTCACTCGTATTTGTCCCTGGCGAATCATTTCAAGGATTGCCAAAAAAGTGGTGATAATCTTATGACGGGTATTGAGAGACGGTAAAATTTCCGAAAATAAAAGTTGACTCCGATCCACAAATTTCGCCAGTAAAAACGAAATCTGTTCCTGGATATGAATCTCTTCCCTCTCTACCTCATATGGAAGTTCCTGTGGCATTTGATCTAGGAGAGTTTTAAAGGTTTGAACCAGTTTATACAAGGATATCTCTTCAAGATAAAAGGAAGGCTCCTCACCAACGGTCTCTACTTCAGCAGATATCATTCTTGAATGACACAGATCGTGTTCACGAGCCAATGCAGATAAATTCTCTGCAGCTTCTTTGAATTGCTGATATTCAAGCAACCGTCTTACCAGCTTCGTTCGCGGATCTTCAAACTCTTCCTCGCCTTCACCTATGAGTTGAGGCAGCAACATCCTGACTTTAATTCGCATCAGGGTCGCTGCCATCACAATAAATTCTCCGGATACAGAAACGTTTAATCCCTGAAGGGTAACCAGATATTCCTGATATTCTTTTGCAATTCGGGCAATGGGGATATCCATAATGTCCAGTTCATCTCTTTTGATGAAAAATAGAAGCAAATCAAGAGGACCCTGGAAATTATCCAGTTGAATATTATAACTCATGATTGCCAGTAGTTGAGACCGACGTTTTTCCTTGCTTTTTTGAGATATGTGACAGCCACATCACGAGCTTTTTCCGCCCCTTCCTGCATCGTTTTTAACACGTAATCTTTATCCTTAAGAAGTGTCTGTCTTTTTTCACGATGTGAGGTAAAATAATTCCAGATGATATCAATCAACTCCTTTTTTACATCGTTATATCTTAGTCCCGGAGTCAGAAATCTCTGCCTTAATTTTTCCTGACCTGAATCATCTAGAAATAGAGAATACATCTGGTATAAAATACTACTATCGGGATTTTTCGATTCTTCCACTGGGGTTGCATCAGTAACGATACCCATAACTCCTTTTACCAAATCATCTTTATCGGAAAAAATGTCAATAGTGTTTTTATAGGATTTCGACATTTTTTCCCCATTGGTTCCTGGGATTAAACCAAAATCCTCTTCGATCAGCGGTTCGGGAATCACAAAGGTTTCACCAAAAGTAGCGTTAAAACGAATAGCAATATCCCTTGCCATTTCCAGATGTTGTTTCTGGTCCTTACCCACAGGGACTACTTCACCCCCAAATAGCAGGATGTCCGCTGCCATTAACACCGGATAACTGAAAAGCCCATGACTTGGGACTACCCCCTTAGAAATCTTATCCTTGTATGAATGTGCCCGTTCCAATAGACCAACACTCGTTACAATACTGAGAATCCATGTCAATTCTGTGACTTCAGGAACATCAGATTGAACCCAGAAGACAGACTTATCAGGATCTAAACCCAGTGCTAAAAAATCACAGGCTGCATTGATGGTATCTCTTTGTAACTGATCGCTATTGTTCATTGATGTTAAAGCGTGATAATTTACCAGAAAGCAAAAAAGTTCATTGTTTTCCTGATACTCAATCATCCGCTTCATCATCCCGAAATAATTGCCAAGATGAAGATTTCCTGACGGTTGTATTCCACTCAATACTCTTTTATTTTTCATACCAGTAACTTTCTTCAAATTAATCCATATATAAATAAGGACGCCAGGCTGATTGACTCCTTTTTACATATTGCTGGATATAATAAATCCGATTTGGTTTTTGAGGACGTCGTATCAGGGGCATTTTCGCCTCCTCAGGAAGCCGATTTCCCTTTTTGTTGTTGCAGACGTGACAGCAGCAGACAAGGTTCTCCCAGATATCCTTACCCCCCAGTTCTTTGGGGATTACATGATCCAAAGTCATAGGTACACTTTTTCGTCCACAATATTGACATTGATGTCGATCTCGCTTTAAAATATTTTTTCTTGAGAGGATAATATCATTATTCTTAATGTTTATGTATCGATCCAATTTTATTACACTGGGAAGTTGTAATGTAACCGAAGGAGAGTGGACAAACTCTCGATAATTTTCAATGACTGATACTTTACCGAGATATTCCAAACAAATAGCTCTTTTGGCAGTGCAAATCAACAGAGGTTGATAGTTTTGATTCAAAACAAGAACCTCTCGATTTAAAATACTATTTCCGTTTCGCTTTAAATGTCTCAATTGCAATATCCTTCAATACTTTTCACAGAATAAAGATTCTGGTAAAGTTGCTTATTAAATCCAGGGGAAAATTTATTGAAATTTTCTGTTTTTACAAAACCTGAGCTATGGATAAACTCACTTTCGCCCAAAGATAATGCTACATGGTCCACATTACCTCCTTCATCACTGAAAAAAATGAGATCTCCCCCCTGTATATCGGAAAGTTCAATTTCTTTAAATCCATAAAATTGTACCTGTTGTTGGGCATCCCTGGGAAGTTCAATGCCTCCGGCTCTCATAATCGTCTGGATAAAGCCTGAACAATCAAATCCCTTCGGTGTTTTACCGCCCCAAACGTATGGAATCCCGAGAAAACGCTTTGATTCTGTCATAAGAAATGTACGTATATCCTTACCAACTTCCTCTTTAATAACAGCATTTGTCCAACCAAGTTTTCCGTCAGGAAGTATCACGTAATACCAGTTATTCTCTTTTTCGGATATTTTCAACACATTTCCATATACAATACCCCTTATAACGGTTGAAGACTCATTTTGGTCCTCATAAACGGCACCAAAGAGATCATCTATCACAATTTCAGTCTTACAACTCACGTATGCTTCAGCTCCTTCTGCAACAAAAAAATTACGAATCCAACCTTCATAACCATCCCATTGCCTGATGTTTAACCATTTCCCCTGTTCACCGAAAACCATCAACGTCTCACCAAGTAGCGCTTGTGTCACCACACTGGACTTAAAATCGGGCTTTTCATAGACGTTGGCAACAGATACATTCGTGTAACTTTCCTTTTTCATCTCTTAAATCCTAAAATAAAACTATGAGAATTTATTTTTACCTTGTTCCTTAATCAAGTTAAAAGCTTTAATCCTCAATCGATAAAATAAATGACGCAAAATATTAGTTTTACACAATCCGCAAACTGATGGACATTTCGTGTCGTTTATTATTTCCCAAAACAGAACAATCACCCCTGCCCCGTGAAATGTTTACTCAATAGGGAAGCATAACCGTATCGGGGCAAAGAATAGCCTATCCCGATTTGTCGGAAACCGATATTGAAGCATATTTCACCGGGGAATGATTTTTATTCTGGATTTTGAGTATTGTGTTTTTTATTAATTTTTTAGGAGTACAATGATGAAACAGCCCGCCCCGACTCGTCGGGGAAGTGTAATCATTGTGAAACGTTAAGTTGGCAGATAAAAATCTGTTGTATTTTAGGAAATCTCAAACAACGTAATAAAAATAACTGTAGTTTAAAAATGATTTCTCCCGAAGTGTCGGGATCCATCATTTTACTCCAAAAAACTTTTAAAATTCTATCCGACAAAAAACTGAATGATTACTATTTGGGGGGTGGTCATTTTCCTTGTTATTCCATTTTTAAAACAGTAGTTTTTATTATCTTTGACAGTTCGGTTCTGGGAGGGAAACCCGTGAAAGTCGGGTACTGCCCCGCAACTGTGATCGCTTTAGAGCTTCCAATCCCAACACATTGGGAGAGCCATTGTCCCGCTAAAGGCGGGATGAGAAGGCGGAAGTAATCCAAATTGTCTATCCTCACTATGTGATGGACGGAAAAGGCGTAAGTCAGGAAACCTGCAAAACCGAAATTCTCGTAATTACTCTCGAGGGAGGAGGAGAGGATCATGAAAACACTCCGCAAATTCATTTCAATCTTTTCACTTATAGTCTGGCTCCATTACGGAACCATTCATTCAAACTCTTTATTGATCACAGGTCAGGTAACGGATCAGACTGGCAGACCTATTCCCTATGCAGAAGTATTTGTCCCCAAAGAAGAAATCGGAACAACCACAAATAGAGATGGCCTATTCGTACTAAAAATATCAAAAGGAGAACAGATAACGTTAAAGATCAAACATTCCGCTTATAATCCCCTGGTTCTGGATCTGGCAGACAAAAATGATTTTATTACAATCAAACTCAAACAAAAGGTCTATCAGTTTAACCCCGTCACTATTGAAGGAAATCTATATGCCAAGGAGAAACTATCACTTCCTGTCAGTCATCAATTAATCTCCATTAACGATTTTCCAAATTCAGGTAACAGTATTGCAGAAAAACTTGATCGTTTTGGAATTCAACTCAAAGATTACGGTGGAGCAGCTGGACTAAAAACCATCGCTTCCCCCACAGGTTATGGTGAACATATCCTGGTGATGATCGAAAGCATTCCACTCAATTCACCTCAAAATGGAGGGGTTGATTTCAGTGTTTTACCAAGAGAGCTCTTTAGTCACGGTGAATTTTACTGGGGACACGGATCTTCTCTTTATGGATCGAATGCTGTTGGGGGCACTCTCAACCTGATGGTTAATCAGAAACAATCCTCCAGTTTCAGCCTTTCTTCTGGCTCCTTCGGTGAAGCGGGAACCAGCGGAAAGATCTCTACAATGTTGGGACCCGCGAAAATTTCACTTTATGGAAATAACTATAAAAATCAAGGAAACTTTCGTGAAAATAATCACTTTTACCAAACATCCTTTGGAGGTCAAGTTCAACTCCCCTTAACCCAATTATGGTCTCTTTCATTTTTCACATTAAACAGTAACACTGAGCGAGGTGTATCTGGATCTGTACAGTGGCCATCACCTAACGCTCAAAAAGACAATCTACAGGGAATTCATCTGGCATCACTCCGGGGCATTTCCTATTTCGGACAAACGGAAATCCATATAGGTACACTTTCTTCAGATGAACACTATGTTGACCCTGACTGGATGACCAACACTCGTCATCGCACCTCATCACATCAACTCCGAACCATCCACAGATTCCCACAATGGAAAATATTCAGAAATACATTGACGCTGGAAACAGTACGACATCATATAAATAGCGATGACACCGGAATTCACCAACGCTCTCGTTCTGCTTTCGGATTATTGAATCAATTAACGGTGCAACGCTATCTCTCATTATTTACTTGTATTCGAATGGATTTGTCAAGAGAATCCAAACCTGTAACTTCTGGAAGTATTGCTCTTATATGGAAACCTGAAAAAAGACTCATTAAATCTATTCTGATAAATAGCGGTACCAGTTATCGCGAACCTACATTTAACGAACTGTACTGGCAGGATCCGTGGGGATCTACAGGCAATCCAGATCTCAAACCGGAAAATGGTACCTCAATGGATTTTGCTGTCAGGATAGATCCCCTGCAGTCTTCCGCTGTTGAAGTTGAAATGAGAGGATATCACTTTTATACAAAAAACCTGATCCAATGGACAGAAATTGAACCCTTGGTTTATTCACCAAAAAACCTTTCAGAGTCTGTATCCTACGGAAGCTCGGTAAAAATGATCATTTCTCCCCGCACAATTCCTGTAACCCTGACGATTATGACTGATCAAAACAAAAGTCGGGTTCTCTCAAAGGAAGATGGATATGGGAAAAGGTTGCTTTATGTCCCTGCTGTTTCCCACTGGGCTGAAATCAGTTATCAATTTGGATCCATAAAAGGAAATGTCTCATACAGATTCCTTGGTAAGAGATTATATAGCTACAATTCAGGGGGAATCCTGAATCCGTATGATCGGCTTGATCTATCTATTCGCATTGGCGGTCCGAAACTTTTCTGGTTTCGGCCAAATTTGGATTTTGGAGTAAGAAATCTTCAGGACCGGAAACAGGAATCGGTGCATGGTTATCCTGAGCCGGGAAGAACTTATTTCGCAAAGATATCAACTGAAATTTCTAATCCAAAAAATTCCATTGAATAGTAATATAAAACAATCGCCCGGGTGATGGCAATAACGGCGTGGTGGAAAGAGTCAATTGCTCATCTTCAAACGTACTTTCCAACAGGCTTCGGAACGCATATAGAATATTTATCATCGTGTAGGAAATTTCAAAGTTGGAGATGACCCCTTTGAACTCCGCATTCAAGACGCCAGCGGCATTTTGTAAATCGATATCCCTGTAGCTGTTATATCCCGCATAAACCACAGGGTCCCAGATATAACTGTTCCGTCCAATCCAAAAATTTGACCAAATCCTGATCCTTGCATCCAGATGGTGCTGGAACAGGTACTCCTGAAATGTGAGAGAGACAGTTCCCTGATGCTGTACACCACTCCCCCACCCTTCCTTATTATTTATAATACTGATACCATCTGTAGTAAGCCACCAGTTCCGGAAATAATTAAGTTTTCCATGCAAGGTGATTCCCTGGATTGCATCAGAGGATTTCTTTGTAAGCACGATATTTGAATCGGAAAGTTCAGAATAGAAATAGTGAGGAGCTACTCTTGAATAGAAAATTTCTGCTTTCAACATACTGCGGTTAGATTGTTTATGAATCCCCAATTTAGCCACTGTCTGCTTCTCACTGATGGCAGATTCATCCGGAGTAAATCCTCCCATCTTTAAGTTCGTCATCTGAAGTGGGGTAGCACTTAATGTATGATCAATATCAAAAAAGAATGTGAACCATGGAGTCACCCAATCTCCTGAGACGTGATAGATGAAGCCGACCTCATTTGGCTGAATAAACCCAATTCCTGAAGAAATCTGACATCCCAAATTATCTGACGATTGTTTCATTCCAAACGAGATTACACCTTCTATCCCGTTTGAAGATCCAAGACTATTCGAACTGAGAGCTGAATATTTAATGATTGCATTACCCAACAAAGACTTCCTCTCATCAAGATGATATTCAAACCCACTCTGAGACCAATACGATAATAAGTCTACAGACCAACCCGAATTATCACCGTAACTTTTTAGCTTTAGTCGTTGTGAAAAGGCAGAAAGATTTTGAAAAATTTGAAGGGATTCTCCTTCCTTTTGATAGCTCACTCCATTTGCGAAGATACGATCCTGTCGAGCGAATCCCTTTTCCCATACAAGAAGAGATAAAGTAGGAATTGCGTCTGTTGTTTTGTAATACGCTGAACCGATATTCCATTCCGCACCATCTTTTTGAGGAAGTTTGATATGGATCTTATAATTCTGCTGAACAGTACCACCATAATTTTCAACGGGACCTGTTAAACCATACTGGTCCTCAAAATTTCGCTTCAATGCCTGAAGGCTATAGTTCTTTCCACCGATATTGTGGAAATTTACGTCAAACGCAAACTCATCCAGATAGTAATCTCCTTTACGGTACCAGATGGAACTTTCAATTCCTGACTCTTTCTCACTTCTCTCTGAATTATTCCCAAATGGAAATTCGTATCTTGGTATCCAGTTGGAGAAGGTACCATCAAAAGTACGTGGATTGTCGTAAGCATCTTCCCACCAGCCCAAGAAACCATACCGGTGATAAATCCCGTTCTGTCCACTCCAGTCAAAGGGAAGGTAACCTTTGCTCTCAGATACTTGAGAAAAGGTGAATGATATCAAAATAGGGAGGATAGTAAACAAAAACTTCATATAGTCTCTTAAAACTTATTCATACCCCCGTGATTATGAAAGGTTTTATAGCGTGAGTCCACTCCGAAAGATATTTATGCCCATTTTTCTATTTTATTACGAAAACCATTAAAATGGTTATTTATCTTGTATGTTATTGTTAACCCACGACTTAAGTCGTGGGTTACTTTGCACCAAAAAAAACATCAAGAACCGTTTCAACGGTTTTTTTCATCAATTAATTACCTTTCGGGAGTGGATTCATAACGCTAATAATCCATCCCTGTAACACTTTGTCCAATCAGATTACTTTATTCTGAAAATGTACTTAATTCTTGTTCCTAATCAATTCTTGAAAATACACGCGGCAGAACCATAAAAAAAATGATGGCGTTTGATATCTGGTGCAATACTGTAAATCCAATACCAGAAAGATAAAGTACCATCGTCTGTTTCCATTCAAACCCTGCAGCCACGGGATAGCTCAATGTTGTCAAAGAATCGTATACAAACGTCAGAACAGCTCCAATTGTCCCAAGAAATATCATTTTAGTCAGAGTCCAGTTGCGAATTTTTAAGACATACTGCAGTAAACCACCTGCCAGTCCAACTATTGCCATAGACACAATCTGAGCAATCAGCAGAGGTAAAAATAGGAGTCCCGAGCCCATCGGATTCAAAGTACTAAAAACAAACTCTGCCAGAATTCCCACAATGATTCCCCAACTGACCCCCAGGTACACTCCGGAGATAAAAACGATAGCAGTGATTAGTTCTATATTAGGAACAAGAATTAACGCATATCCCGATCCCACAGCTAACGCTGTGAACATCGCAGCTTTTGCCAAATTTGTTGTAGATGTCCCACGATAGTTAAGTCTTTCAGAGTTGTCCATAAAAATGTCTACCGAATGGCCTGAAATGGACTAAAGATGATTACTTCTTTTTACCTTTAAAAAGAGGCACACTAAAGTAGTTTCGCAGACTGGTCCAATCGCCCTCTTCCACATCTTCATTGATGATCTGCTCAAATAAATTCACTCTGGTGTCCAGATAATCTATATGCTGGAGTAACAAAGCCTCTTTGAGCTTCGGTTTTGATGAGTATCTTCTATCATAGATACCTTCGTGAGTAGCAATTAGATGTTCAACTTTTGTTAACAGATCGTTAGGAAAATTTTCAATCTTTCTTGTCCCTTCACGAACCATATCGCGACTAAGGTAAGTATGTCCAAGGAAATTTCCCTCATCAGTAAATGATGGAATGAGAGAATCAGATAGCTCTTTTACCTTTCCGATGGCATGTAGAAATATCCCTGCCAGCAACAGGTCAACATCAGCATTGTAATGCTTAGCCAGTGTAATTCCCACTTTTGCCAGGGAGAGAATATGCTCCAGATATCCCGAACGGTAGGGATAATGTCTGGATATGGAAGCGGGCAGGGTCATCAACATTTTCTTATTTCCCCGATATAAATCTGATATCAACTGTTTTAAATAAGGATTTTTTATATTTTTGATGATGTTACCAATATCAGCCCACATTTTTGCTGGATCATTTGGGGAAGTAGGTACTAATTCCTCTTCTTTAAACCCATATCTACTGTATCTCGCGGGGGTAACCTTGTTAAGGCGACCAATAACAACCTGAAGTTTATCCTGATAAGATTCCACCCGCCCTCGAACTGCCAGGGGATCACCTTTTTTGAACTTGCCGGAAAATTCTTCTGCCCGATCCCACACTTTAGCTCCAACCTCACCCGTCTTATCCTGGATTACTAAATCGAGATAGAGCTCTCCCGCTCGAGTTGTCCGTAGTTGTTTTACTTTACAAAGGTAAAATCCCTGTATATCCATATTCACTTTGAATTTATCGATGTATATGATCTTCTTCATGATGAAGTGAATTAACGATTTCCTCAGGAAAATGTCAAGAGGAACTACAAAAAAATAAACCCTCTTATTGCTTAAGAACTAATCAACCACTAAATTGATATATAAAGATGAACAAATCGAAACAGAGATATTCATTGATGAATCACACCTCCGATATTGGTGTAGAAGTGACAGGAGAGAACTTTTCAAAACTGATGGAAAATGGTGCTTTTGCCCTCTTCGACCTGATTACTGACCTATCCACCGTTGATCCAACTTATCAGGAAACGATCAATATTCCTGAAGAAAATGCCGAAGATCAATTCAGAACCTGGCTGGAAAAACTTTTACTTTTACACAATATTGATAGTTATCTTCTTACTAAATTTGAGGTAAATATTAATCCAGATGGAAAAATCGTCGGGAATGTTTGGGGAGAACAATACAAAGCTGAAAAACATACTCTCTTTTCAGAAATCAAAGCAATCACTTATCACCAATTTCAGGTAATTCAAACAGAACAGGGGTGGTCAGCCAGTTTCATCCTTGACGTATAACGATGCAGTCACTTAACAAGATCACAGATTATATCTGGGAACTTCCCAAAACAGGAAAGATGAAAGTTCCCGGACGGATTTATGCCAGTAAACAGCTGATTGATGAAATCATTCAAGACCCGTGCCTTGAGCAGGTACGGAACGTTGCCTATCTCCCGGGAATTGTAAAATATTCTCTGGCTATGCCTGACATTCACTGGGGATACGGATTTCCCATTGGCGGAGTCGCTGCTATGGATTTTGACGAGGGAGTCATTTCTCCGGGTGGAGTTGGATATGACATCAACTGCGGTGTTCGAATGATCCTCACCGATTTGAAATATGATCAAATCAAAGACAAAATCCGTCCCTTGCTTGCCCAGTTGTTTCGAGATATTCCCACAGGTGTGGGATCAAAAGGAGCAATTCCAGATCTGAGTAAAAATCAATTGCATCAGATTCTGACGAACGGATCTGAATATGCCGTGAAAATGGGGTACGGTAACTGGCAGGATGTGGAACATATAGAAGAAAAAGGATGTCTGGCAGGAGCCGATCCCTCTTATGTCAGCGAGTATGCAAAACAGCGGGGAAAGAAACAGATGGGAACGCTTGGGTCCGGAAATCACTTTCTCGAAATTGGATATGCAGAAGAAATTTTTCTTCCGAAGGAAGCTGATGTATTTCATTTAGAAGAAAACCAGGTTGCCCTTACTATTCATACTGGATCCCGGGGATTGGGATACCAGATCTGTGATGATTACCTGAAAACTACCCAACGAGCAGCAGAAAAATATAACATTCCCCTTCCTGACCGTCAGCTCGCCTGCGCTCCCATTCAGTCCCCGGAAGGAAAAACTTACCTTGGAGCCATGCGATGTGCAGCGAATTTTGCTTTTTGCAATCGGCAGGTTATTAAACACCTCGCTGAAGAGGCTTTTATGAAAGCTCTTTCGATTTCTCCCAAAGAACTCAATATGCGAACCGTGTACGATATCTGTCACAATATCGCCAAAATCGAAAAACATACCGTAGATGGGAAGGAAACAACCGTTTGTGTTCACCGAAAGGGGGCAACCCGGGCATTCGGTCCCCATCATCCTGATCTGCCACTAACATACAAATCCATTGGTCAGCCTGTTTTTGTCCCGGGAGATATGGGACGATATTCCTACCTCTGCATCGGGACTGAAAACGCTATGAAAGAGACGTTTGGGTCATCCTGTCATGGAGCGGGTCGGATGATGAGTCGGAAAAAATCCAGTAAAGTGAGCCGATCTATGGATATGTTCGCTGAATTAAAATCCCGAGGAGTAGAGATTATCGCCCGGGGAAAACGGACTATCGCAGAAGAGATGCCTCACGCCTATAAAGATGTGGCGAATGTGGTGAATTCTATGGAAGGAGCAGGGATTGTCAAAAATGTGGCAAAGTTTAAACCTGTTGGTGTAATTAAAGGCTAATATTCCCCCAACAAATTACAGACTACAAATTTTTTAATAATTCTTTTCTAAGTTCTAATACTACCTTCACATAATTTTCCGAGGGATTGTAGGAAATGATTGATTTCCAATTGGGACTGTTTTTTGAGAAATCACGGCTACCGCTATCATATCCATGTTTAAGAAGATAATTAGCAACACTGGCTAACACATCAGACCAATTTTGAGGATCAATTATCCCATCATTATTAAAATCCACCGCATATCCATTATAACTGGACGGAAGGAATTGTCCATATCCAAAAGCACCAGCATAAGAACCAAAAACCGTCAAAGGTGAAATATGATTAAAATAACAATATTTTAAAAATTCTGTCATCTCTTTCACTGCCCACTTTTCCTTTCTTGGAATTCTGTGTGCAACCGTGTGAAGCGCATTAAAAACAAGGTACTGCTTTTCATTACCTCCATATTTACTTTCTATGCCAACAATACTGACAAGCATCAGAGGGTCAACGTTATAGTAGTCAGTAATATTATCGATGAGAGCTCTGTGTTTCCAGTAGAATCTTTTCCCACCTGAAATCCTCTCTTCCGTGATAAATATCTTTCTGTACTCCTCGTAGGGCAGTTGTTCTTTTGGATGATTCCATCGGAATTCTATTTCATCATCAATTTGAATATCCAGGTGTGAAAAAACCTGACTTACATATTTCGCAGGGATTCCTTCAATTTGAAGCTTTTCCACCACTTCAGAATAAATCTCTTTCGCCAGATCATTTTGAGCTATCTTTTCCACAAGACTCTTTTTCACAAAAGTTGTCCATTCAAGTTGCCGGTGTTGGGCACCAACCATTCCAACCATCACAAGAAATAATCTAATATAACTACAAGCCTTCCTCATAGTTGACTCCTAATCAATATTTGTTCTTATGTAAGCTTTCAGTAAACCCGTTATGATGGAGACTAACTCCATTCAACAAAACCAGTTTGGTCACAATAGAGTGGGACGAAAACTGGTTTACTGAATATTTAAATCCAATGTAAATATCCGGTGGACCCATCTCCAATAATAGGAAGAAACAGTTGATGATAACTGGAAATGTTCATTGGTCGCATTGGAAAAATCCGGGATAAAGAGTGATGATTTTCCGAAGGATAAGACGATTTTATCCCGACATGTCGGGACGACAGTTTCTTTTGGTACTTTTCTTACGTTAAGAAAAGTACAGAAAAAGATGGAGTCGGTTGTTGCATTCATTATGAACATAGAGCTAAAACGTTTCTTTTCTCATAGAATAACAGTAGAACCCCAGTAAATAAAACGAGTCCACTGAATATTTACGTTCTTATCAATCTCACATCTCATAGATTTTTTATTTAACAGTAACAAGGTTTTAATCATCGGGATTTTGATTGATCTGCCTGAGATATATTAAACTCACATTTTACCCCGCATCCTGCACATCCGTCAGGCATTGTTTTGGACCCTTTCACATTACCAATCAAGTAGCGAGCCACCATAAGGATTGCAAATGCTACAACAACAAAAGTGAGGAGATAATCAATTACGATACCCAATTGAAAACACTCCCTAATTGAAACACAATAAATGCTAGAAGCCATGCAAGAGTAAAAGAATATCCAATTGAAAAAATGGTATACTTCCAACTGGCGGTTTCACGCTTTATAGCTGCCACAGTAGCCAGACACGGTGTATACAACAATGTAAATATGAGAAATCCCAGCGCCACGCGAGGCGTCATCCCGGAATGACGAAGGCTTTCAATAACCCCCCTACTTTCTTCGCTGACATTTTCACCAACTCCAAAGAGAACACCATAGGTCGACACCACGATTTCCTTAGCCACGAACCCGGAAAAAAGAGCCACTCCCTCCCGCCATGTAAATCCTAATGGCGCCACTAACGGTTCCAGTAATCTCCCAACCCTACCTATCCATCGCTGTTTCATCGTTTCAGCCATTTCAGCATACTGCAAATTTGTCAGTTCTTCATCGTATTGATACAATATGCTATTCCGTAGAGAATCTCTCTGACTTTGAAGCAACTGATACGACTCACTTTTTTCAAAAGGTATCATTGTGGAGGTATATTGAGATTCACCTATGGTTACCGATTCTTTAAACTTTTGTTCGATTTGAACCGTTTTTTGTTCTAACCAAATTCTTATCTCTTCCCTTTCTGTCGAGTAATCTCTGGAAAGTGTCACATTCCTGGGAAAATATCCCAGAGTCCAGATAATGATTGATCCTACCAGAATAACCGTCCCCATTTTCTGGATAAATACATATCCACGCTCCCAGGTGTGAAGTAAAAGCGAACGAACAGTCGGAAGTTGATATTGCGGCAGTTCCATCACAAAAGGTCTGGACATCCCGGTTAGAATTGTTTTGCTAAACAGTTTTCCAGAGGCAATAGCAATGACGATTCCAAACAGATACAATGAGAAGATAACCGTGGCTGCGTGGGTTGGAAAAAACGCCCCTGCCACCAGCACATAAACAGGCAAACGGGCTGAACAACTCATGAACGGGTTCAGAAGGATTGTCAGGATACGATCACGTCTCGTTTCCAGAATACGAGTCCCCATAATGGCTGGCACGTTACAGCCGAATCCCATCAGCAGGGGAATAAACGCCTTTCCATGCAACCCGATAGCGTGCATAATGCGATCCATAATGAAAGCTACGCGAGCCATATAACCCGAATCTTCAAAGAGAGTAATAATGAAGAATAAAATGAAAATATTCGGTAAAAAAATAGCTACGGCACCCACCCCGCCAATTACACCATCTACAAGTAAACTTGAAATCATACTTTCCGGTAACATCCCGTTTAAAATATTCATCAATCTTGTGACACCGTAATCAATCCAATCTGTTGGATAAGCCCCTATATCATAGGTAATCTTGAACATGATCCACATCATCAGGGCAAACACCGGTAGTCCGAGCCACCGGTTCGTTAGAATCTTATCTATTGAACGACTATAATCCCGGGGAGTAACTTTTGTTTCACGCACGCATTCCTGGATGGCTCCCTGGATAAATCCGTAGCGAGCGTGTGATATGATTGCACCACTGGTATCGTTATAGATAGTCTCAATATGTTGAATTGAGTCCTCAATGTTATTTATAATTATTTCGCTGTTTTTTATTTGTTTAAGTTTATTAATCGAAGTATCATCACGCTCTAAAAGTTTAATGGATTTCCATCGCAAACGATCCTCAGCGATAGATCTATTAGCTAGTTCTTCAGAGATAGCTTGAATTTCTTCTTCAATTTCATGGGGATAAGGTATTTGAATACGTCGTCTTTGTGGCGATTTGAGCGCTACATCATTGATGGTCGCCTTCAACTTATCTATACCAAATCCAGTACGTCCAACTACCGGGACAATGGCTACACCTAATAAGACACTTAACGTCTTTGTATCTATTTCAAGTCCCTTTTCTTCAGCTATATCCATCATATTAAGAGCAATGACCAACGGTGCTCCAAGTTCGATTAGCTGGGTTGACAGATACAAATTCCGTTGTAGATTAGAAGCATCTACAATGTCCAGTACCACATCGGGTGATTCATCAATGATGTAGTTGCGGGCTATAGTTTCTTCAAGAGAGTAAGATGATAAGGAATATGTACCTGGTAAATCTATGACCTGAAAAGAGTGATTCTGGTATGAAAGACGACCTTCTTTCCGCTCAACGGTTACACCGGGCCAGTTTCCTACACGCTGACGAGCACCCGTCAGTGCATTAAAAATTGTTGTTTTTCCACTATTGGGATTTCCCGCTATGGCTATGGTTAAATCAGCCATTCTACCATTGACAATAGGGTGAGTAGTGAATAACAATCAGTATTCAGTATCTGATTTCTTGTTTTTATTTCAATTAATGCGAACATTGTTTAGTCACTGTCGTTCGAGATTATATCCACACAGATTTTTGCTGCATCTTTCCGGCGAAGGGAAAGGTGATATCCCTTCACAATAAGTTCCATAGGATCCTGAAGAGGAGCAAATTTATCCAGTTCTACGGTATCATTCACAAGGATGCCCATTTCCATTAAGCGGATACGAAACCGTTCAATACCACCAATTTCCACAACCCGTGCTTTCTCACCCGGCTTTAAGTCACAAAGACGGGATTTATCTAAATTTTTGTCAGAGATGCGATGTCTGGGTATCACCTTCGATTTCGATTGAAACCTTTTCCTAACCATATATTCCCCACCATTTAAAACCCCCGGATTAATTTCCCCGAGGATTATGATTCTGAACAATCAGAACAGATACCAAACAATTGATGATTGTGTTTAAGTAAGGTATATCCGTACTGTTTTGCCACTTCCTCCTGGACCTGTTCAACTTTTCTACTGATGAATTCTTCAATCCGACCACACTTAACGCAAATTAAGTGATCGTGATGCTGCGATTCCAGTTTGTGCTCATATCGCCATTTTCCCTCTCCAATATCCATACGGTTCACAAATCCATACTTGTGCAGAAGATCCATCGTACGATAGACTGTAGCCCTGGATATATTTAGATTTTTCTTTTTCAGAGCAAAATATATTTCTTCAGATTCTCTATGTTCGTCTGATTTGAATACCTCTTCAAATACCAGGAGTCTCTGGGTAGTTAGTTTCAAGTGCTCCTTTTTTAGAAGTTCTTTAAATTGTTTTGTCATGATGTTACTCATATTTTCCATAATGAGACTCATTCTCAATAATAAATTAAATGAAATTATACGAAAAACAAAGGGGAAAAATTAAAATCTATAACTTTCTTAAATTAGCGTATTTCGCGATGAGTTTCTTCCGGATATTACCCCGAAAGTGAACGGTGATCTTCTGGTTTTCACCCGACCCATCTACGGCTAAGACCATCCCTTTACCGTACAATTTGTGTTCCACTTTATCTCCTCGTTGGAGATCATCAAATGCCGTGACCGTCCTGATCGGTTTCAGGGTATATCTATCGGAGCCTTTTACTTTGATTGACCGTCGGAGAATAGCCGATTGGAAAGTGATTCGTTCGATAAATTCATTAGGAATCTCTTGGAGGAACCGCGACGCAATACCAGTCCCGCCTACACCGCTGGACTTGCGTCGATTGGTGGCATAATGAAGATAGACTTTCTCTTTTGCCCTGGTGAGACCGACATAAAACAGGCGTCTCTCTTCTTCCAATTTATTTTTATCTTCCAAATTCCTTGAGTGTGGTAATAACCCATCTTCCATCCCGACAATAAAGACTACAGGAAATTCCAATCCTTTGGCACTATGGAGAGTCATTAATGTAACCGCATTGGATTTATTATCCCAATCATCAATATCGGTCAAGAGAGCCACTTCCTCCAAAAATTCACGTATTCCAGCTCCCTCTTCTCTCTCACAAAAATCGTGGATACCATTCACCAACTCTTGAATATTTTCAAGCCGCTCTGTCGCTTCCTTGGTCGCCTGCTCCTTGTAAAAACGAACCAGACCCAACTCATCCAATAAAACCGATACCAGTTCTGATGCAGAGAGTGAATCCCGAAGCTTCTGGTACTTTTTGATGGTCTGGTAGAATTCCACTAATCCTGCTACTTGCTTCCCCTTAAGACCCACCGCATCAGGGGTCTTTAAGGTGTCAAAAAGGGTTAATCCATGTTCCGAAGCATAATTCTCACACTTTTCAACAGTTTTAACCCCCACTCCCCTCGGAGGAAAGTTAATGACACGCTTTAAACTTATTCGATCCAGTGGATTAATGACCAACCGCAGGTAGGCTAATAAATCTTTCACTTCTTTTCGGGCATAGAATTTAATACCTCCCACAATGATATAGGCGATTCCCCGTCGGCGCAGACTCTCTTCAATAGATCGGCTTTGAGCATTAATCCGGTATAAAATAACGAGATTTCTGAAGGTTCTTTTGTTTAACATTATCTCCTTTTCCAGGAGCTCCATAACCCCCTCTGCCTCTTCCTGATCATCAAAGGTTTCCATCAGACCAATACTTTCACCCTCTCCCAGATCTGTCCACAGCGTCTTTGGAGCTCGATATTCATTGTTCTTTACCACAGCTGTGGCGGAAGAGAGAATAGTCTGAGTTGAACGGTAATTCTGCTCAAGGGTAAAAACTTTGCTTTCGGGAAAACTTTTCTTGAATTCAATAATATTTGAGATATCCGCTCCCCGCCAACCATAAATCGATTGATCATCATCACCTACTACACATAAATGTTTATTCTTTTCTGACAGCCACTTGATGAATTTAAACTGGGGATGATTTGTATCCTGGTATTCATCCACAAGGATATACTTAAAATGATTCTGGTATTTCTTTAAAACTGACGGCTTCTTTTCGAATAACCGCAGTGGAAACAGAAGAAGGTCATCAAAATCAAGAGCGTTATTCATTTTGAGGGTTGTTTCATACTCAGGATAAATCCTGATAACTGCATCGTCAAGAATAGAGGTAATATTCTCGTTCAAATCCTTCCAGTTTTCCATCCGGTTTTTCATCAGGCTAATCTTTGATCGAATGGCAGTAGAACTAACCTCATCTTTCTGAATTTCAAGAGATAACATTAGCGATTTTATAACAGTATCCTGATCATTATTATCGTAAATGGTAAAATCGGATGAAAATCCAAGAATGGAAATATCTTTCCGCAAAATACCAGCGCAGATGGAGTGAAATGTCCCAATATTGACTTTGACAGACGAAGTACCCAGAATGCGCTCCACCCGGTTTCTCATCTCATCTGCTGCTTTGTTTGTAAATGTCACTGCCAGAATATTCTCGGGTTCGTATCCAGCTTCTTGAATAAGATATGCAATCTTATGGGTTAGAACACGAGTTTTACCACTGCCCGCTCCGGCAAAGATGAGAACAGGACCGTCAACATATTCCACAGCTTCTTTCTGGACATTATTTAATTTTAATATACTCACGAATCCTCTTAGGTTTTTCGGTTATAAAAAATTATTACTTCCGACGATTTACCTGCCGACGTACTTCCTGAAATTTCCTCTTGGCGGAAATATGCTCCCTTTTCGTGCGAGAAAAAGTGTGTCTGCCATCACCATTAGCCACGAAATATAGATACTCCACATCAGAAGGATTTACCGCTGCCAGGATAGATTCTTCTCCAGGATTGTTGATGGGACCAGGAGGTAAGCCGTAGTAGAGATAAGTGTTATACGGTGATTCAATTTTCAAATCTTTATTTAAAAGCCGACGCGGACCATCTTCAATAATATATTGAATTGTCGGATCAGCCTGGAGTTTCATATGTTTCCTCAACCGATTATGATAAACAGCGCTAATTAACGGACGCTCCGAATCATAAATTGCCTCTCCCTCAATGATACTGGCTAACGTTAGTACCTCAAAATCCGTAAACTCAAACTGTGATGCAAGAACCGACAGGGAGTCATCGAAAAAAGCTAAACATTCAGATACCATCTTTTGAATGATGACTTCAGGTTCTTCATTTTCTTGGAAGTAATAAGTATCAGGGAAAAGATATCCTTCAAGAGATTCAACATTGATACCCATCGAATTGATAAAGTGATCATCTCTGCACAATCTGATGAATTCTTTCGAATTAATACCAACTGTTTCCTCAAAGATTATCGCAGTACTTTCAACCGTCAATCCTTCCGGGATGGTGACCCTTTTCACAATAGGATTTCCAATAACCAGTTGATGAATAATACTGTAATTTGTTTTTGCATTCTTTAGAGAAAAGACACCAGACTTGATGGATCTTTCATATCCCATCATTCTAGTTGCGAGAATAAACGGACTCACATGATCAATCACAGATTCTGATTTTAAAGTCGATGCAATATCGGAGAGGGTTGAGCCGTTTTTCACTGCTATTTTCACAACATCGTGTGGATTCGCTTGTGGCCATAACACCATAAGGCAGTAGAATATCACAATGGATATAACTGTCACTGAGACAACTACTCCAATGATATTATAAACATCTTTAAGCTGAAAATTAGGGGGCATTTTCGGGTGGCGAATATAATACTATTTTTAGTTTAAAACAATCAAAATTCCACATTCCATCGTCGGTAATTTGGCTTTGTATTCTTTGGTAAGCATCGTATATTTGCGACGGTCATGGCGAAGAAATCTCAAAAAAGTGGATTGCATCTGTTTGAAGGTTGGACTTTTACAAGAAAAAATTATTTGATTTTTGGTATTGGAGTTGTCGTTATTATAATTGGTTATATTGTGATGACAACAGGGGAAGTAAACAGTTTTCAATCTCTGACTCTGGCACCGATTTTGCTTTTTGTCGGGTATGTGGTCATTATTCCTATTGCGCTGATTTACAGGAAAAAGTCGAAAAAGTCTTTGGGATCGTAGTTCAGTTGGATAGAACGCCGGCCTGTCGAGCCGGAGGTCGAGGGTTCGAGTCCCTTCGGTCCCGCTACTTTGTTGAAAAAGTTGAATCGAACTGACCTCAATCGATTAATTCATTTAAATGGTTAGAACGTCCCGCCACAGGCGGGAAAG
>JACKQG010002945.1_pt1 | contig 21488 bp, 16 predicted proteins | sample 8237621 | NCBI WGS metagenome assembly JACKQG01 (sample SAMN15677084, study PRJNA649215) | marine metagenome | biome: marine; feature: Black Sea; material: saline water; isolation source: suspended particulate matter (SPM) from the Black Sea western gyre | collected 2013-06-09/2013-06-10 | depth... | reverse complement strand
GGGGCGCCTGCGGTTACGCAGCCATACGCTGGGGGGGGGCCGGGGGGGGGGCGGGCCACAGCGGGTTGGTGGTGTTGGGGGCGGGGGGGGGGGCGCGTATCGTTATGGCCGGGCCCTTCCCGTTCAAGCCCGCCCCCCGTGACCTGCTGCGGGTACCCGCTCCCGGGGGCGGGTGGATCATAGACCAGCCCCCCCGCCACACCGCTGCCGATCCGGCGGGCACGGCAATGCAGGTCGCCGCGGGCGTGATGGCTGGGATGTGCGCGGTGGTGGCCCACGAGTGGGGGCATTACCTCGGGGCGCGAGCGGCGGGCGCCGTGGTCTACCCGGCGCGGCGCGTAACGGCGGTGTTCATGTTTGGCTTCGACCGCGAGCGCAACGGCAGGCGCGAATTCATGGCGATGAGCTACGGTGGGTTCGCCGCCAGCACGGCCATGATCGTGCTGTTCGTCACCCGGCTGCCTCTCGACGCGTTGTCGGGACAGGTCGCCATGGCGTTCGCGGCGGTCGGCGTGTTGCTCACGGCCACGCTCGAGTTGCCCGTGGCCTGGCGGGTTGCCCACGGCGCAGAGCTGCCCCGAGGCGCCGTCTACGTCGAGGGGCGTTAGGAGGCTGTTTTCGTCTTGGCCGTAACTTTTTTGCCCACCGCGGGGCGCTGAAAGCCTGATTCTATTGGCCGTTCTGTCGCCGGTGGCCGCGGGGTCAAAAAAATCACCCGAATTCCCTGAATGTTCTAGACAGGGGGGGGGAGTGTACGCTGCGCGGGGCGGTCGGGGCGTGGTCGATCTTCGGGCGGCCGGTACTCTGCTGGCCGATAGATCGAAGGTGCCCGGATAGCGGAGGATACAGGCATGAGGAAAATCGGTTTGATACTGGGCGTCGTAGTCGGCGCGGGTCTGTGTGTTACATCTGTATGCGCAGCCGGAATTACCCACACAAACTCGTACAAGGCACCACTGGTAGTCGCCTTTCCTGGTGATCTCAGCGAACAGGGCTGCGGTGTTGAGTATTCAACGACCGCAACCTGCAGTGGGCCGGCGTCGGCAGCAATCGATACGTCCTTCTAATGAACAACCGACACCGCGCGGGCCGCGTTGTTGCGGTGGGGGTAACGGTCGCGCTGTCGTTGGTCACGTGGTTACGGCCGGCGGGGGCGGGATTGTCCTTCACGGGCAGCGAGACTGTTCTACTGCCCCATGCGTGGAACGAGGTGATCGAGGAAGGCGGTGTTTTTGCTGCCATAGGCAGTACCTTTGAAGCACCCGATGACAGGGTTCTGCGTCTTTCTACTGACGGAGGTCGCACCTGGACGGCGGCTGGGGAAACCTGCTCATCGGCGGGCGTGGGTACCGCGTTGGCGGGCGCACCGGGGGGCGGCTGGGGAGTAGCTGCGGTAGTTGATGGCGAACTGGTTTTCTGCAGGTCAACCGATGGAGGATTCACCTGGGAGGCAGAGATCGTACTGTCGGAGGAAGCCGAAGGGACAGTTGCGAGTTATGGAGGATGGTCGAGACATGATCTGGAATCAGGCGGCGGGGGAACATGGCTGGCAACATGGCTGCAACGGGATGAGCTGGCGGGCACCAATTTTGTCATGGCAGCAAGGAGCGGCGACAGTGGCGCGAGCTGGGCTGCCCCTGTTCACCTGACCACACCGGCTTATGAGGGGGCTGGAATCAACTGGGGTCGTCCTTCGGTTGAGACTGACGGCACGGACACCTGGCTGATATCCTGGGAGATCACTACGGGGCCGGGGGAGCGCGAGATCGCGTATGTACGATCCACCGATGCCGCCGCCAGCTGGGGGCCGATAGAGTTTATCAATACTAACCACACTGCCACCGTTGGGCACTACAGGCCCGATCTCGCGACCGACGGACAGGGTAACTGGGTGGCCGTGTGGGTAGGGGACTATCCCTATCCCCGCCCGGGCTGCTCCTGGTGCCTGATCGGAAATATCAACGTAGCTTACTCGAGCGATAACGGTGCGAGCTGGTCAGATACCTCGCTCTTGCACGGTTCCTTTCTGCGTTCACCCGGGGACGACGAGGAACCTCGTGTGGCAGTGGACGGCCTGGGCCGCTGGCTGGTCGCCTGGCGGAGCAATGACGCCCTGGGTGGGCGAGTGGGTCGCACCGACTGGGACCCGCTGGTGTCGCACTCGCGCGACGCGGGCCGAAGCTGGAGCGCGCCGGCAGCGGTCAGCCCTGCAGCCGGGGGCAACGGTGAGAATACCGGCTGGGCCCCCAAGCTGGCGGCAAGCGACTCGGGTGACTGGGTGCTGATGAGCTGGGGCTCGGCACCGGGTAACGTGTACGTGTCAACGCGAGACTGCACCCTGGCTCCGGCGTCGGGTTGTACGGCGGGCGACAAGTCGGGTTTGAAGATCAAGCACCCGCGGCGCGGGGCGCGTGCTGGTCTGTCCTGGAAGTGGAAGAGCAACTCGGGGGTCGCGGTGGCTGACTTCGCCGATCCGACAACGGGCAGCGACTACCTGCTCTGCGCCTGGGAACAGGTGGGCGCCAGCCCGACGCTGGTGCTGGAAACCGACGTGGCGGCTGACGCCGATTGCCAGGGTTCCCCCTGCTGGACGGCGCGGGCGGGGGAAGGGTTTTCTTACCGTGATAAAGAGCACTCCAGTGGCGTGGTGGGCAGGGTTGGACTGAGGGCGAAGCGCGGCCGCGGGCGGATAAAGTTTCAGGCCGGCGGGGTGTCGTTCCTGGCTCCCGTTCTGCCGCTGAGCGTGGACCCGGGTGTAACCGTGCAGCTTCACAACCGCTCCAACGGCGCGTGCTGGGATGCTGAATACAGCTCGCCACGAAGGAACAACGACAGGCTGTTTGTGGCCAGGTAAGGCAGGTAAGGGGCGGGCCGCAAGGCGGGTGGTAGAGAAGAGGCTGCACTGTCGCCACTCAGGCGCGGAGGCTTGTAACTTGCCGGCGCGTAGGGCGTCCTTGCGCAGCCCGGCCGGATTTCCGTCGCCTTACCCACCCGATCAGGGGACCGTGGCCCTTGACGCTGGCGCGACCGAAGGTTTAGTGTCGTAGCCTGCTGCCATGGGCCCAGTGGTATAGTACCCGGGGCCGGGCGGCAACAGGAGAAAAAGGGGATGAAATCAGTTGCCGTTTTGGTGTTGCGCGTCACGTCGTGCGCCACTGTCGTGTTATTGGTCGCTGGTCTCGCGGGTGACAGCGGCGCGTTGACCCGCTCATCGCAGCTCAACCGTGGCGCGAGCAGTGCCGAGAAGTGCGAGGCTTACAAGCTCAAGGCGGCGGGCAAGTACGCGTTGTGCGTGCTCAAGGCAGAATCAAAGGCCGTAAGCCGTGGCACTGCCGTGGACAGCAGTCGGTGCGAGAGCAAGCTCGATTCGGCATACGCCAAGGCCGAGTCGAAGTACGGCGTCGCTTGTCCGACAACCGGCGAGGCGGCCTCGGTGAGGGAGCAACTGGACATCTGTGCGGTGGCCGTGCCCGGTGGCACCGACCCCGGCGGTACGACCACCACGACCACCACGCAGCCGGTCAGTACGACCACCACGACCCTGGCAACGAGCAACCCGTTGATTGATTCCTGGCTGCTCGGCAACGGCGTGACAGGTTACAACGGCATCGTCGCCGACATTACCACCGGGCCCACCACGGCGGGCGCCTTCGTTGAGGTTACGGCCAATGGTATTCCGAGTTACTCGATCGGGCCATGGGCGGCCAATCCCAATGACGCCCAATCGCAGGGCTACACCTTCAGCATCCCGGTGACCCCCCAGCTTGACGCCACGCCGGGCGCGACGCCGCTTGGGACGATTGCCACCTGGACCAACGGCGTGCCGGTGTTCAACGCGCTTGATGCTTTCAGTTACCAGAACGAGAACACCTGGCACCGCGACGCGCATTTCTTCGAGATCAATTCTATGGATTCGGCCAACGGCCACCCGGCGCCGGGCGGTGTGTATCACCATCACTTCTACCCCGTGAGCCTGCTCGCCACCCACTATCCCAACCATGACAACACCGTGGTGTCGCCGATTATAGGCTGGTCTTTCGATGGCTACCCGATCTACGGCCCCTACTGCAACGCCAGCACCGACGGCAGCGACGGTGTGGCGCGCATGCGCAGTTGCTACCAGCTGCGCGCCATGGCCGATCGCAGCACGCTGCCCGACGGTACGGTATTGCCCGCCAACCTGCACGGCCCCGCCCTGGGCGCGGCCACCGGCTTGCCGGGTAACCAGCCTCAGACCTACGACCTGGGGTCTTTCGTGGAGGACTACGAGTGCGTGCCAGCCAACGGCGACCTCGACGAGCACAACGGCCACAGCGCGGTCCCGTTTATCGCGGGCGGTTGTCGCCGGCGTGGCGGCCGTGTAGGCTCCAGCGTCCGGGGACCAGTCCCTGCCCGAGGAGAACTTCCGCGATGCCCATTGTTCCTACTGACGAGCAGCTCGGCGAACTACTCGCCGACACCCGCCAAACGCCCGTGGTCATGATCAACCTGCTCAGGTTTAAAGCCGAGGCCGAGGGTCAGAAGGCCATTGACGGCGAGTCGGGTGAGCAGGCCTACAAGCGCTACGCCGAGGCCATGCGCCGCCTGGTCGAATCGGGCGGCGGCCGTTTCCTCTGGATGGGTAAGGTCGACCAGGTGGTGATAGGCGACACCGGCGAACGTTTTGACGCGGCGGCCCTGGTGGAGTACCCATCGCGCAGCGGCTTCATAGAGATGGCTATGAAAGCCGAGCAGACTGGCATCTCCGGCGACAGGGCGGCGGGGCTCGACAGCCAGTGGCTGTTTGCCTCGACCACCGGGTTTTCGCTGGTCGAAGATCGGGCCAACGACCAGGCCGACGACTGAAGCGCCCCCTCAACCCAAGCCGATGAGACACGACCGCAGACCATACCTGGTTAAGAAGCTGCTCTTCACTCTGGCCGAAGCGCGGGCCAAGCACTTCCTGCACCCCCAGTTCGACGAGCTGGGCGAGGGCTGCTGGTTCGTCAACCCGCGCTGTTTTGATATCAACGGCAGCGATATCCGCCTGGGCAAGTACGTGCACCTGATGGGTACACCAGACCAGGTGGTGCACATGACCGCGTGGACCGACGGCGCGCGCAGCGGCGCGATCAGCATAGGCGACTACACGGTGGTGCTGCCCGGCGTCCGCATAGGTTCGGCCAGCAACGTGACCATCGGCCGCAATTGCCTGCTCGCGAGTAAGAGCTACATCACCGACGCCGACTGGCACGACCTCTACGACCGCAACAGCGCGCCCGGCGCCAGCGAGCGCGTGTTGCTAGAAGACAACGTGTGGCTGGGCGACAGTTCCATCGTTTGCAAGGGCGTCACCATCGGCGAGAACAGCGTCGTCGGTGCCGGCGCGGTGGTTACGCACGACGTACCAGCCAACTCGGTGGCGGCCGGCAACCCGGCGCGGGTCGTGAAGGAGCTCGACCCCGAGCGAAGCTTTGGCCGTCGCGAGGATCTGTTCAACGGCGAAGTGCCTTATAACGACCTGCTCGACTACTACGAGCGCGACCTTCTCGGTCCCAACACGGTGCGCCAGTGGCTCATGTCCAAGCTCGCGCCCAGCCGCCGACACTGAGCGAGCTGGAATGTGGCTGCCGCAGCGTGGCGGCCATCGTGCCGCGTCCGCGAGAGCTCAGCGCGTTGTGCGGGCCTGTTCAATTATGTAGGCGTGGATGGCGCGCACGTCTTTTTCGTCGAGCACGTCTTCGAAGCTCGGCATACCGCCGGCCAGGCGCGCGCCGCGCAGCACCACGTCGCCGAATATCTTGTGCACCGAGGCATCCATTCGCCTGAGGTCGGGCACCACGCCCGTGCTGAATGCCAGCGGTCCGTGGCAGAAGTTGCAGCGTTCCATGTAAAGCCGTGATCCAAGCGTGAGCTCGGCCTCGTCGTAGTCCATGTCGGGCGGCTCGGGTATCGATATGTCGAGCCTGGCGGGAATGGTCACCTGTTCGGGTCCGTCCAACCTGAACACCAGCAGGCGGCCGTCGTTGCCATACTCGGGCACTATGGAGCTACGCGCGTCGCCGGTGGGCACGCCCACGCCTCCCCAGCCAGCCATAATCGCCACGTACTGCACACCTTCAACGGCGTAGGTCACCGGTGGTGCGATGATGCCGGTCATCACCGGCACTTCCCATAGCTTTCGGCCGGCCTCGGCGTCGTAGGCGGCGAAGCGGCCGTCGCCCGTGCCGTGAAACACCAACCCGCCCGCGGTTGCCAGCACGCCGCCGTTCCAGAAGTTGGGCATCTCAACGCTCCAGCGTTCGCGACCGGCCACGGGGTCCCAGGCCTTGAGGTAGCCGCTTGATACCGGGAGAAATCCCTCCTCGTGGAGTATCTCGGCGTAGCGGCCGAGGTCCATGCCCAGGTTCCAGGCACCGGGGTGGTGGCGGTAGTCGTCTTCGTTGAGATACAGGCCCGGGTTCTCGATGGCCGGTATGTACACCAGCCCGGTGTCGGGGCTGAAGGCCATCGGTTGCCAGTTGTGACCGCCGGTTGGTGCGGGCAGCACGAGCTTCCAGTCGTCGGTGAAATCGAACTCGGGGTCTTCCACCGGCCGGCCGGTGGCCATGTCCACGTGCGAGGCCCAGGTGGTTTCCACGTAGGCGTCGGCGCGCAGCAACTCGCCTGTGGCGCGGTCGAGAACGTAGAAAAAGCCGTTCTTGGGCGCTTGCATAATGACCTTTCGCTCGCGGCCGTCCAGCTCGAGCTCGGCCAGTATGAGGTGCTGGGTGGCGGTGTAATCCCAGGTGTCGCCGGGGGTGGTCTGGTAGTGCCAGGCCAGGCGGCCGGTGTCGGGGTCGAGCGCGAGTATGGACGACAGGTAGAGGTTGTCGCCGCCGCCGGGGCTACGGTGGGCGCGGTTCCAAGGCGAACCGTTACCGGTGCCCACGTAGAGCAGGTCGAGTTCGGGGTCCCAGGCCATCGAGTCCCATGCCGTGCCGCCGCCGCCTGTCTCCCACCACTTGCCCGACGCGTCCCAGGTCCCGGCCGCTTCTTCGAGTTCGCGGTGTTCAAAGGGCAGCGAGGGATCGCCTGGCACGGTGTAAAAGCGCCAGTCGAGTTTGCCGCTGCGCGCGCTGTAGGCGCTTATGTATCCGCGCACGCCGAACTCGGCGCCGCCGTTGCCGATGATAACGCGTCCCTTAACGATGCGTGGCGCGCCGGTGATGGTGTAGGGGCGCGAGCGGTCGATGGTGTTTACCTCCCAGTCGACCTCGCCGGTCACCGCGTCGAGCGCGACCAGGCGGCCGTCGTAGGTGCCCAGGTATACACGACCCTTCCATACTGCCACGCCGCGGTTGACGACGTCGCAGCAGCCGCGCCGGCTCCACTGCCGTGGCACCTCGGGATCGTAGACCCACAGCTCGCGGCCGGTTGCCGCGTCGAGTGCGTACACGACGCTCCACGCGCCGGTGGCATACATGACGCCGTCTATCACGATGGGGCTGGACTCCAGCCCGTGCTTGGTCATGGTGTCGTAGGACCAGGACAGGCCCAGGCGTTCTACGTTGTCGCGGTTGACCTGCGCCAGCGGAGAGTAGCGTTGCTCCGAGTTGCTGCGTCCGTGGGCCAGCCAGTTGTAGGGTTCGGAGTCGGCCGCGGCGATGCGCTGCGCGTTCATCGAGCGGGTCACGGCGGCAATGTGGCGAGCCGCCGCTCGCTCGGAATCGGGCAGGGGGCCGCCGCTCCTGTCTGCAGCTGTCGAACCCGCCGGCTGTAGAGCCTTGGGCAGCAGCGAGCAGGACGCGGTAAAGGTGGCCAGGATAAAGGTGACCAGGCTGAAGGTGAGCAGGGCGATGTTGGCGCTACTGCCCCCGGTTCGGTTGTGTGTGGTCAATTTGCGAAGTCTCCCCTTTGGTTGGTCGGCCTGTTGCGGGCAACGCGAAGGCTGGCAGCACGACGACGCGAAGCCACAATGTAGGTTCCCGACAGCGGACAGGCAAGGTGGGCGAGGCCCGCCGCTGGGCCGGGGAGTTCCCGGTCGCTTTGCTCACGGGCTCAGAGCGCTTGCCGGCGCCCGCCCCCTCTTGAACTGGCTGGCGCGCGGATATAGGCACATGGGCTGCGCAAGGCAACAGCGCACAAGGAGACAACAACGATGCCTATAGATCGCGACCAGGCCATGGCTTACGAGTTCCCCGAGGGAACCGGCAGCTACTCTAACGACGAAGTCATTCTCTACCACCTCGGCGTGGGCGCCGGCGTGCCCGCCACCGACGCGGGCGAGCTTGAGTACACCTACGAGAAGGACCTCAAGGTGCTACCCAGTTTTGTGACCACCGTGTTGTTGTCGGGCGGCGGGTCGATGATGTCGGTGCCGGGCCTGGAGTTTAACCCCATGATGCTGCTGCACGGCGAGCAGGACATCGAGATTCACCGGCCGCTTCCGCCCGAGGCAAAGATGAAGGGGCGCACGCGCATCGCCGATATTTTTGACAAGGGCAAGGCGGCGCTGACCATACTGGAGAACAGCGTCTCTACCGAGGACGGCGAGCCCCTGTTTACCACTCGCATGGCGCTGTTCATGCGCGGCGAGGGCGGTTTCGGTGGCGAGCCGGGTCCGCCGGCTGCCAACCAGGCGCCCGACCGCGAGCCTGACGCTGTGTTTGAATCCGAGACCCTGCCGCAGCAGGCGTTGCTCTACCGTTTGAACGGCGACAAGAACCCGCTGCACTGCGACCCCGAGTTCGCCGCCATGGGCGGCTTCGACGTTCCCATCATCCACGGCTTGTGCAGCTACGGTATTACCTGCAAGGCGGTGGTAGACGGCATGCTCGATGGCGACCCCACGCGCGTGGCCCGCTACCAGGCCCGTTTCAAGGGCGTGGCCTGGCCGGGCGAGACCTACCAGGTTCGCTGCTGGAATGAAGACGGGCAGATACTGGTCGAGGCCTGGTCCAAGGACCGCAACGAGGCCATCATCACCAACGCGGCGGTTACCCTGAGGTAGCCGCGCTGGAGCGTACGCGGCCGGCCCCGGGCCGGACCGCGCGCGTGCCGGGTTTGACGGGGTGAAGATAGACGGGCCACTTTACTCCGACCTGGCCGACGTCGGGCAGGAGGCTGTGGGCAGGCAGGAGGCCGGTTTTGATGGCGTGTACTCGCTCGAGGGCAGCCGCGATCCGTTTTTTCCCCTGCTGCTGGCCTCGCAGGCTGCGCCTGCACTGGACATCAGCACGGGCATCGCGGTAGCCTTTCCTCGCAATCCCTACCACGTGGCCTGCCAGGCCTGGGACCTGCAGCGTTTTTCGGGAGGCAGGTTTTCGCTTGGCCTCGGCTCGCAGGTGCGGGCCCACATCGAGCGCCGCTTTGGCGTCGCCTTTGACCGACCGGCGGCCCGCATGCGCGAGTACATCATGGCGGTAAGGGCGTTCTTTGATTGCTGGCAGGACGGCAAAGCTCTCAAGTTTGAAGGCGAGTTTTTTCGCCACACGCTGATGACGCCCATGTTCAACCCGGGGCCGCTCGACTGCGGCCCTCCTCGTATCGTGCTGGGTGCGCTTGGTCCGCCCATGACCGCCGTGGCGGGACAGGTGGCCGATGGCCTGCTGGTTCATCCCTTCAACACGGTGCCCTTCCTGCGTGATGTGCAATTGCCAGCGGTGAATAAGTCACTGGCCAAGGCAGGTCGCCGCCGCGAGGATTTTGTTTTCAACGTGACCGCTATCTGCATCACCGGCGCCAACGAGGAACAAATGCGCGCTGCCTACGAGGGCGTGCGTAGCCTTCTGGGCTTCTACGGTTCCACTCCCGCTTACCGTCGTCCGATGGAGGCCGTGGGCTATGGCGAGTTGCAGCCCGAGCTCAACAAGCTCACCCGCGAAAACCGTTGGGACGAGCTGCCGCAGCTGGTAGACGATTCGCTGGTCGAGCACTTTGCCGTCATCGGAGAGCCGCAGCAGTTAGGCGCCCGGCTGGCAGAGCGATACGCGGGCTTAGCCGATAGCCTGGGTATATACGCTCCCTACGCGGCCGAGCCCGGGCTGTGGCGGGAGGTTACGGCCGGCACCCGGCGGGCGTTCACAGAACATGAGGGTAATAATGTTTGACAGATATTACCTAGTTTGTTACCGTAGGTTGAAACGGGCGAGGCCTGCTGAGGCCGATGAACCCGCGTCCTTTAAAGCTGCGCCCTGTAGAACATCACTTCGAAAAACAGAGAGGTAAGAGCAACGACATGCAAGCGCCGATACTGGCCCCGCTGTTGGCACCGCCCCTGCGGTCCACACTCAATCCCCGCTCCCCGGAGTTCATCGAGAACCGGGACGCGATGCTGCTTAAAATCGATGAGGTCAACTCGCTGCTCGACGAGGCCGAGGCCGGTGGCGGTGCCCACCACCACGAGCGCCTGGCCGCGCGCGGCAAGCTGCCGGTAAGAGAACGCGTGGCGCTGGCGCTGGACCCCGACAGCCCGTTTCTGGAGATCAGCGGGCTGGCCGCTTACAACGCCGACTACACCGTAGGCGGTGGCGTCCTCATGGGCATAGGCATCATAGCCGGCGTTGAGTGCATGATCTTCGCCAACGATCCCACCGTGCTTGGTGGTGCCATGACTCCCTACATGGGCAAGAAGTGGATGCGGGCGCTCGAGATCGCCCGCGACAACAATATTCCCTACGTTAGTTTCGTGGAGTCGGCCGGTGCCGACCTGCGCATGGAACCCGACGACGACAAGAAGAAAAGGCGCCCTGCCAAGATTTTTCACTTCGCGGAAACCGGCCGGTTTTTCTACGAGATGATAGAGCTGTCCAAGCTGCGCATTCCAACCGTGTGCGTGGTGTTCGGATCCTCTACGGCTGGCGGTGCCTACCAGCCAGGCATGTCCGACTACAACGTTGTCATCAAGAAACAGTCGAAGATTTTTCTTGCCGGCCCGCCGCTGGTGAAGATGGCCACCGGCGAGGACTCCGACGACGAGTCCCTGGGTGGCGCGAAAATGCACGCCGAGATTTCGGGCCTGGGCGAGTACCTGGCCGAAGACGAGCAGGACGCGCTGCGCATGTGCCGCGAGATCGTCTCGCACCTGAACTGGCGCAAGCCCGGCCCCCCGCCGGCACTGCGCGATGACCCGCCCGTGCTCGACCCCGAGGAGCTGCTGGGCATCATAGACCCGGAGCTCAAGCGCCCGGCAGATATACGCGACATCATAGGCCGCGTGGTAGACGGTTCTCGCTTCGAGGAGTTCAAACCGCGCTACGGCGAGACCATGGTCTGCGGCTTCTCGTCCATACACGGCTACCCGGTGGGCATACTGGGCAACAACGGGGTCATCTACCCCGAGTCGTCTGAGAAGGCCGCCCACTTCATCCAGCTCTGCAACCAGATCGACGTGCCGTTGCTGTTCCTGCAGAACCTCACCGGTTTCATCGTCGGCCGCGACTTCGAGGAAGCCGGCATCATCAAGAAGGGCTCGCAGATGCTCAACGCGGTTTCCAACTCGACGGTGCCGCACCTGACCGTGATAGTGGGTGCTTCGTACGGCGCGGGCACCTACGCCATGTCGGGCCGCGCGTTCAACACCCGCTTTACTTTCATATGGCCGAGCGCGCGCATCGCCGTGATGGGTGGCAAGCAGATAGCCGGTGTGATGTCTATCGTCCGCAGGGCGCGTGCCGCGCGCAAGGGCGAAGATTTCGACGAGGCGCTCGACGAACAGATCCGCACTGCTGTAGAAGACATGCAGGAGAAGGGCTCGCTGGCGCTGGAGGCCACCGGCGCAATAAGCGACGACGGGCTGATCGACCCGCGCGACACGCGCACCGTGCTGGGCATCTGCCTGTCGGTGGTACGCAACAAGCCCGTGGAAGGTACCGAGGGCTACGGGGTATTCAGGCTATGAGCTTTGCGACGTTGCTTGTTGCCAACCGCGGCGAGATCGCCCGGCGCATTATTCGCAGCGCCCACCAGATGGGCATTCGCTGCGTGGCCGTGTACGTGGACGCCGACGCGCTCGCGCCTTTCGTGGGCGAGGCCGACGAGGCGGTACGCCTGGACACGTCATACCTCGACGGCGCGGCTGTGCTCGAAGCGGCCAGGGCCACCGGCGCTGAAGCCCTGCACCCGGGCTACGGTTTCCTGTCGGAGAACGCTGCTTTTGCAGCCCAGGTGATGGCCGCGGGCCTGCTTTGGGTGGGGCCGTCGGTCGAGTGCATTGAGCAGATGGGCGACAAGATCGCGGCCCGCGCGCTTGCGGTCAAGGCGGGCGTACCAGTGCTACCGGGCTCAGAAAGTACCGACGACGCCGACGAGGTGGGTTACCCGCTGCTGGTCAAGGCGGCCGCCGGTGGTGGCGGCAAGGGCATGCGCATTGTCGAGTCGGCAGAGGGGCTCGAAGAAGGCGTGGCCTCGGCCAAGCGTGAGGCGGCCAGCGGCTTTGGTGACGACAGGGTTTTTATCGAACGCTACGTGGCCCGCGCACGCCACATCGAGATACAGATACTGGGTGACGAGCACGGCAAGGTTGTGCACCTGGGCGAGCGCGAGTGCTCCATACAACGTCGTCACCAGAAAATAATTGAGGAGTCTCCTTCGCCGCGCGTCGACGACAAGCTGCGACAGGCCATGGGCGAGGCCGCCCTCGGCCTGGCCGGCGAGCTGGGCTATCACTCGGCGGGAACCGTGGAGTTCCTGCTCGACGACGATACGGGCGAGTTCTTTTTTCTCGAGGTCAACACCCGCTTGCAGGTGGAGCACCCGGTAACAGAACTGGTCACCGGCCTCGATCTCGTGCGCGAGCAGTTGCGCGTGGCCGCCGGCGAGCCGCTGGGCTACGGCCAGGAAGACATAAGCAGCAACGGCTGGGCGGTCGAGGCACGCTTGTACGCCGAGAACCCGGCCAACGATTTTCTGCCCGAGACCGGCACGCTGTCTGCCTTTGGGCCGGCCGCTACTCCCGAGCTGCGCTGGGATAGCGGTGTGGAGAAGGGCTCGGTCATCGGCACCGACTTTGATCCCATGCTGGGCAAGGTCATAGCCCACGCGCCCACCCGCGAGGAAGCCGCGGGCAAGCTGGCGCTGGGGCTGGCGCGAACCCACCTGGGCGGCGTCGTGACCAACCGCGACTTTCTCGTGGCCGTGCTGCGCTCGGAGGATTTTCTCGCGGGCGATACGACCACTGATTTTATTGACCGCGTGGCGCCGGCCCGTACGCTTGAGCCGTCAGAGGCCGAACTGACCCACGCTGCGCGCGTAGCCGCCCTGTGGGTGCAGGGCGTCAACCGTTCCGAGGCAACAGTGCTGGCCACGGTGCCAAGCGGCTGGCAGATCGGCCGCCTGCCCGACCAGCGGCTCACGCTTGATCACGGCGAGGGCAGCACAGTCGTGCGCTATCATTCCCGGCGCGATGGCAGTTTTTGTTTTGACGACGGCAGCGTCGCGCACGTGCACCACTGGAGCGAGCAGGGCATAGACGTGGAGATTGCCGGCCGCCGCACTCGCTCCCTCGTGACCCGCGCGGGTGTGCAGTTGATCGTGCACTGCGGCGCTGGCGACATTGTGTTCAGCGAGCAGCCGCGCTTCGTGCTGCCTGGTGCCGAGCAGGACGAGGGTGGTTTCGTGGCCCGCATGCCCGGCAAGGTGATAGAGCTGCGCGTGAAGGTCGGCGACACGGTGGCGGACGGCGACATGGTGCTCGTGCTCGAAGCCATGAAGATGGAGCACCCCATGCGTGCCAGCGAAGACGGAGTAGTCGTGGAGGTGATGGTTGAAGAGGGCGAGCAGGTAGAGGCGGGCACGCTGCTGCTGGTCGTGGAGACTACCAGTGACGAGACCGCCGCGGGCGAGAACGACGCCGACAAGACTGGCTGACCCAACGGAGAACAATCATGGCTGCCCCAATACGCATTGCTAACTGCTCAGGTTTTTTCGGCGACCGCCTCAGTGCTGCCCGCGAGATGGTAGAGGGTGGCCCCATAGACGTGCTCACGGGCGACTGGCTCGCCGAGCTCACCATGCTCATCCTCGCGCGCACGCGCATGAAGCACCCCAGCGGTGGTTACGCGCGCACCTTCGTGGCACAGATGGAGCAGGTGATGGGCAGCTGCCTCGACAAGGGCATCAAGGTTGTCACCAACGCTGGCGGCCTTGCCCCCGAATCCTGCGCCGAGGCCGTATCCGAGGTCGCAAACAAGCTCGGGCTGGCGCCTAAGATTGCCTACCTGCGCGGTGACGACCTGCTGCCCCGCGTGGGCGAGCTGGTCGAGGCCGGCAGCCTGCTCGAGCTCGAAAGCGAACGCCCGATCGAAGACGCGTCGGCTTTTCTCACGGCCAACGCCTATCTTGGCTGCTGGGGTATCGTGGACGCGCTCAACGCGGGTGCTGACATAGTAATAACCGGCCGCGTCACCGACGCGGCGGTGGTGTGCGGCCCTGCGGCCTGGCACCACGGCTGGAAACGCGACGACTTCAACGAGCTGGCTGGCGCCGTGGTGGCGGGCCACGTCATCGAGTGTGGCGCCCAGGCCACCGGTGGCAACTACTCGTTCTTTACCGAGATCGAGCAGATGCTCGACGTAGGTTTTCCCTGGGCCGAGATCGCCGAGGATGGCTCGTCGGTCATCGGCAAACACGACGGTACCGGTGGCGAAGTGTCGGTGGGCACCGTCACTTCGCAGTTGCTCTACGAGATCGGTGGACCGCGCTACCTCGGCCCCGACGTGACCACGCGCTTTGACACAATAGAGATCGAGCAGCAGGCGCCCGACCGCGTGCTTCTGCACGGCACCCAGGGCGAGCCCCCGCCTTCGACCCTGAAGGTGTGCATCAACCGCGCGGGTGGGTTTCGCAACGACATGAACCTGTGCCTGACCGGCCTGGACATCGAGGCCAAGGCCAAGCTGGTAGAAGAAGGTTTCTGGAACGCTTGCCCATACTCGCCGGAAGACTTTGCCTTCGCCTCCACCAGCCTTCTGCGAACCGACAGCAACGACCCGGACGCCAACGAAGAGGCGGTGGCCATGTTGCGCATCAGCGTCAAGGATCCAGACGAAAAGAAAGTCGGCCGCGCCTTTGCCAACTCGGGCATAGAGATCGCGCTGGCCAGTATTCCCGGCTTCTTCGGCGTGGGCGGTCCCGGCGGCGGGCGTCCCTTTGGTGTCATGGAGGCGGCGCGCGTGGCGGCCGACATGGTGCCGGCCGAGCTGGTGTTGCCGGGTGGTGAGTCGCAGCAGGTGTCGTCGGTGATACCCGGTGCCGAGGTAGAGGTAACTCCGGCACCCGGACCGGAAGCCGTGGTGCCGGGGGGCTCGACCCGCCGCGCTGCGCTGGGTGAAGTCTACGGCGCACGGTCGGGTGACAAGGGCGGTAACGCCAACCTGGGCGTGTTTGCGCGCAGCGACGCGGCCTGGGCGTGGATCGATGGTTTCCTTACCACCGAGAAGTTCAAGCAACTGCTGCCCGAGGCAGCCGAGCTCAAGGTGGAGCGCTACCGACTGCCGGCGCTTCGTTCGCTCAACTTCGTGGTGCACGGCTTGCTGCAGGAGGGCGTGGCGGCTTCCACCCGGCAGGATCCGCAGGCCAAGGGGCTGGGCGAGTGGCTGCGCGCGCGCGTGGTCGACCTGCCCGAGGAACTACTGGCTTGACCGCCGTCGCGGCCGACGAGTCGGGGCGGCTGCGGTTTTCCGGAGTTCGCGCGCCGCCGCCGGTGTTGTCAAAAGAAGACGAGCGTGCGCTCAGCGCCCGCCAGCTCGATCTCCTCGAAGAACTCGAAACCCAACTGCTCAGGGGCGGCGTGGCCGAGCTCACCATGGCCGGCCTGGCCGAGCGCGTAAACTGTTCGCTCAGGACGCTCTACGGTATCGCGTCCAGCAAGGACGAGCTGCTGCTTGCGGTGGTCGATCGTCGGCTGCGGCGCATAGGCCGGGCGGCGGTCGGAAAACTCGACGCGACGATGTCTCCCGTAGACGCACTGAGGGTTTACCTGGGCGCGGCCAACGAAGCGGTGCAACCCGAGGCCGTTACCATGTCGGAAGACTTTGCGCGGGTGGCTGGTGCACTGCGGCTGTTTGCCGACCACGAGGCATACATCGTGGCGGTCGCGCGCAGCCTGCTCGACCGTGCGGTGGCCGAAAAGCAGATCACGCCTGTCGACACGGCCGCGGTAGCCCACGTGCTGGGCAGCCTCGGGCGCGAGTTTGCCCGGGCCGAGGTGGCCGAAATAGCGCGCGAGTCGCCCAAGCGGACGGCCGACGTTATTACCGAGCTGGTGCTGCAGGGTCTGCTCGCCGGGCGCGGCGAGGCGTGAGGGCTCGATCCCCGGGGACTCGTGTCGCAGGCGGGGGGTGGCCCCTCTGCAAGGGGGGTGGGCAGTCCGGTTGCTGCCGCTTGCCGCGCGGCGCCTATTTAGACAAGTTGAGCTGAAACCGGGAGTCAACGGCATTCAGACCCTTGACTGAAGTCAGCTAAGCCCTTAACAATACTACATTCTCGGGCCCGTGGGCATTGGGGCTCCAGGGCAGGCAAGTGGCCGACGCAGTAATAGAGTATCTCGGACACGCGGGCCTCGCGGTCGAGTACGGCGGCAAGAAGCTGCTCTGCGACCCGTGGATGTCACCGGCGGGTGCCTACAACGCCAGCTGGTTCCAGTACCCGGAGTATCCGCACAAGGAACTCGGCCACCTGCTCACTCCGGACGCGGTCTACGTCTCGCACGAGCACCCCGACCACTACGATCCCTGGTTCCTTGCTCAACTGCCCAAGGACACGCCGATGATCACCGGGCGTTTTCACAAGCGGCTCATCGTGCGCAAGCTGCACGATCTGGGTTTTGAAAACGTGTACGAGTTCGACGATTTCGAATCCTGGGAGCTGGCGCCGGATTTCGTGGTCGAGGTCGAGGTGCCCAAGCAGAACTGCGCGCCGCACTGGTTTGACTCGTGCGCCTACATCACCGCCGGCGACCTGCGTATTCTCAATCTCAACGATGCCAACTCGGCGCTGGATTTCGACAAGATGCGCGAGCGCGGCATGGACGTGTTGCTTGGGCAGGCGTCACCGGCCATCTGGTATCCGCTCACCTACACCTGCTACGACGAGGAGCAGAAGCGGCCGCTGCGTGCCGCACGCCGCTTGTCGGCCGTTGAATCGTTTGCCAAGGACGCCCAGGCGCTTGCCCCGCGCCTGGCCATTCCCTTTGCCGGACCCCCGTGTTTCTTTGACGAAGACCTTGCGCAGCACTTTGTAGACGAGGACTCCATGTTTCCCACCCACCCCACGGCCGCCGAGCACCTTGAGGCTGCCGGCATCCCGGCAGAGGTCTTGAAGCCGGGCGACCGCCTGCGGCTGTCTACCCAGGGTTACGAGATAGAGCGCGAGCCGGCTTACGCCGACTTTGACTACGAGCGCGACCGCCGCAGTTACTACGAGGCCCACAAGGCTGAAAAGCAGGCTCTCGTGCGCGAGGTGCTCGCCGCCATACCCGACGCCGAGCCGGGTCTGTACGATCGCTTTCGTCGCCACATGGTGCCGCTGCTGCGCCGCAACCCGTTCTTCCTGGCCCGCATAAACATGCGCGTGCTGTTCAACGTGACCGGCCCGAACGGTGGCAGCTGGGTCGTCGACTTTCGTGACGACAACAAGGGCGAACTCGTTTACCCGCACGAGGGCGAGCAGTGCACGTATCACTTTGAGTTCGAGGCTCGCAACGTCGAGCAGGTGCTGCGCGGCGAGTTCTCGTGGGAAGACCTGCTGCTGTCGCTGCGCTTCAAGGCCAGTCGCGATCCGGACCGCTACAACCAGCACCTGTTTACCTTTCTCAAGATGGCCAACCAGGCTGCCTTGCAGGCTATCGCTGCCGGCGAGTCCCGGCTTGAGGACACGCCTACGACCACCTTTGAGCTCGAACACGAGGGGGCCCGTTACGAGGTGCAACGCTTTTGTCCGCACGCCGGCTCCGATCTCTCCGAGGCCGACATCGTGGACGGACAGATAGTGTGCCCGGGCCACCGTTGGCACTTTGAGCTGGGCACGGGCGAGTGCTCGGAGTCTGACTACCGCATTCACTGCCGCCGGCTCGGCCGCGCCCCCGGCGCTGCGGGCGACAAGGCCGCCTGAAACCGCCGTGATGGAAGGCGCTTGTTTATGCGGTGCCGTCCGCTTTGAAGTCAGCTTGCCCGCCCTCTACTGCGGCCACTGCCACTGCTCTATGTGTCGGCGCGCGCACGGCGCGGCATATGTAACCTGGGTCGGCGTGGCCAAGCGCGACCTGCGTGTCCTGGAGGGTGCCGGGCTGCTGGCCGAGTACCAGTCATCGGACAAGGGGCGGCGCAGCTTCTGCTCCAGCTGCGGCAGCCAGTTGTTCTGCGACATCAGCACCGAACCCGATACGATCGACGTCGTGCTGACCGCGATAGACAACGACTCGTTGCCGGCACGTTCCTTACCCGAACCACAGGCCCACGTGTTCTTCGACTGCCGGGCGGGTTGGACGGTGACGCCCGACGACGGCCTGCCTCGCCTGGGTGGCGCCGACGGCCTGCAGCCACTGGACGATGAGACTTGAGCGCGGGCGAGCAATCGTTACGCGTACCGATCAACGGCATCGACGGCCTTGAAGCACTGCTGGTAGATGAAGGCGCTGCCCCGCCAGTGCCGGTAGCCGCGCCGCACCCGCTTTACGGCGGCGACATGCACAACCCGGTAGTGGTGGCCCTGTGCTCAGCCCTGAGGACAAGGGGCAGGGGCACGCTGCGGTTCAACTGGCGGCGCGACGCCTCCGGCGACGCGGAGCAGGGAGTGGCCGACTGTCGAGCGGTGCTGACTTATGCTCGTGGTCTCGCTCGCGATGGGGGATCGTTGCCGCTGGTAGAAGAGCAAGCGGTGTTACTCGCTGGCTACTCCTTCGGCGCAGTGTCCATGCTGCAACTGGCGGCAAGCCTCGGCCTCTCCGGTAAGCTGCTGCTGGTGGCACCGCCCCCGGCCCTGTTGGCCGGGCTGGACCTGGAGTCCCTGGCAGCCGGGGTTCACGTACTGGTGGGCGCTAAGGACGAGTACGCGCCGGTCGCCGAGCTCGAGGCGTTGCTGGAGTCGCTGCCCGGCCCGGTGAGCGCGGGGCTGAGCGTGCTCGACGGCGTCGACCATTTCTTTGCCATGGGCGGACTCGACCCAATAGGGGACTTCGTGGGCAAGGCCCTGGGCTGACCGCTGGCACGGCCGACCCCGGGACTGTTTGAACAGCCGCGCGCGGCGGCTAGTCTGCGCGACCATGACCGTTGCCTACTTAGAATACGTCCCCGACTACCTGCCTGAGACCAACCAGGACCGTCTCGTCGAGCTCACGATCGAGTCCGAGTCGGTGCCGGCCCCCCTCGAGATAAACGATTACCTCATCCGCCACTGGTGCGAGACGCTTGAGGATGGCAATCCACTTTACCTCGACGAAGCCTACGCGCGTGAGCGCGGGCACGACGCGCGCGTGGCGCCGTTCGGCTCGATAATGACGGCGTTTACCATGCAGTTTCGCTGGCCGTGGCCGCCGTCCGAAGGCGAGCCGCAGCGCCATATTCACTACGAGGTGAAAGAACTGCTCGACCTGCCCATTGGCATCATAAGCAACATTGAGGTTGAAACCGGCGTGCGCGCGCGCGTGGGCGACCGCATAAGCGTGAGCCAGCGGCTGGTGTCGATCTCGCCGTGGAAGAAGACCCGCGTGGGCGAGGGGCACTTCTGGGTAATGGAGCGTTACTATCGCAACCAGGACCGCGAGCTGGTCATCACCGAAAAGATGGACGCCTTCGGCTACGGGCGAGGCGAGGTGGAGTTGCCCGCCGAGGGTGGCGGCGGCTGGAGCCCGGCCGTGGAGGAAGTATTGCAGGGGGAGAAGAACGGCTACTCGGTGCCCGAGTACCGCACGCTGGCGTGGGCCGACGTGAGCGAGGGGCAGGAGCTGCCCGAGCTGCGCATGCCGATAACTTTCAGCCGCTGCGTGTACCTGGCCTCGGCCACGCGCGATTTCTCGCCGCAGCACTCAAACAGCAAGTACGCGCAGGAGCGCTCGCGCACGCGCGACGTGTTCGTTAACACGCCGTTCAACCTGGGCATGGTCGACCGCTACCTCATCGACTGGGCCGGCCCGGAGGCCGAGATCAAAAAAATTCGAGTGTCGATGCGTGGCAACGTCTGCGCTGGAGACGACATGATAATTACCGGGCGAGTCACGAAGCGCTACGAGCAGGACGGCGAGCGCCTGGTCGATGTCGAGGTGATTATTGCCACCGAGGAAGGTCCGGTCACTCCCTGTTCGGCCACCGTGGCGCTTGCCTGATGGCCATGAAGCTGGGGCTCTACCTGCGCAACATGGGAGACGCTTCGGCGCCCGATACCGTGCGCGACTGTGCGCTGGGGGCAGAGGCGGCAGGCCTGGACGACCTGTGGCTTGCCGATCATATAGCCATCCCGCCCGACGACGCCGAGGGCTCCAACGGTCGTTATCTTGACCCGCTGGCCACGCTGGCGTGGCTGGCCGGGCTGACCGAGCGCATACACCTGGGCACCGGCGTGCTGGTGTTGCCCTACCGTCCGGCCCTGCCGACGGCCAAGTGGGTGGCGACCATACAGGAACTCTCGGGTGGCCGTATGCTGTTCGGCGTTGGAGCGGGCTGGATGGAAGCAGAGTTCCGCGCGGTGGGTGTGCCGCGAAATCGCCGGGGCGCGGTGACGGACGAGACCCTCTCTTTTATTGCGAGCTGCTTTGACAACGACGAGGTCGAGTCTAACGGACAGCCGTTGCTGTTCAGGCCGCGCCCGGCCGCGCCGCCGCTGTTCGTGGGCGGCAACTCGCCAAAGGCCCTGGAGCGTGCGGTTCGTTTTGGAGGTGGCTGGATGCCCATGGGATCTGATCCCGCCAAACTGGCCGGCCAGGTAGAAACATTTCGTCGTGATTCGGCGGCGGCCGGCCACCCCGATCCCGAGGTTGCCCTCATCACCGGGCTGGAGTTAGGCGACACCGCACAAGCGCTAGACCAGCTCGCAGGCTTTGCGGCAGTAGGGGTTACCCGCGTCGTGCACGCCCAGCGTTATTCGGATGCAGCCGTTTTCGTGGCAGCGGCCGAGGCGCTGGTTGACGCCGGCTCAAGGCTGGCAGGCTGACCATATGTCGGCCCGATGCCGCGGTTGTGCAGAAAAAATTGACCTATTTGACTGACAAATGTCACTGACATATGTCAGTGGGCAGTCGGGCAGCGTTTTCCAACAAGCGGCACCACGCCCCGGGATCCGGGGCCCTGTTTGGGGGTGACGCCGGCCGGCGGAGGTATATCTGATGCAGCTATCCGACGTTGACCTTTATAATCCAGACAACTTCCTGGCCGGACAGCCCCACGAGGCCTACGACCTGCTCAGACGCGAGGCACCGGTATTCTGGCATGACGAGCCCGACGGGCCCGGTTTCTGGGTCCTCACCCGCCACGAAGACGTCCGCTACGTGTCGCGCACGCCGTCTATTTTCAGCAGCACTCCGCACTGCCTGATCTGGG
>JACKQG010002944.1_pt1 | contig 21492 bp, 16 predicted proteins | sample 8237621 | NCBI WGS metagenome assembly JACKQG01 (sample SAMN15677084, study PRJNA649215) | marine metagenome | biome: marine; feature: Black Sea; material: saline water; isolation source: suspended particulate matter (SPM) from the Black Sea western gyre | collected 2013-06-09/2013-06-10 | depth... | reverse complement strand
ACCAAGCTCAGATCAAACTGATCAGTGGGCACCGGCTCCGCATGGAGGTAGCAGCCAAGATTCTAGATTGGTAAAGTTCTATGTTACTGCAGAGTTCCTGCTTAGGTCCGGCCCATTTGCCGACCCACACATCCACCTCGTCGGGGACGACCTGGCGGCGGTCGCAGGCGCCGTTGTTGCCGGCGTCGCGTTCCCAGTTGCCACTGCCAACCTGCACGCAGTTCTCCAGATCGGTACCCGGCGGAACGCTGGCGTCCACGCGCACGGTCAGCGTGATGGTGCGTTCCTGGCCGATCTCCAGTGTGCCCAGGTTCATGATCACCTGATTGCCGACCACGGTCGCCGTGCCGGTGCTCTCGGCCACAAAGGTCGTGCCGGGCGGCAGCGTATCGGTCACGGTCACGTTGCTGGCCGCGGCGCTGGCCTGTTCGCTATTGCCCACCCGCAGGAACCAGTGGAACTCGCGGCCCACCGCAGGCTGGTCGTCGCCCCACTTCTGCACCCACAGATCGGGCGTGAGGCTGCCGAAGTTGAGCGAGACGCGAAAGCCGCCGGCGACAGAGAGTGAGATGGTTCCCTCATTCCAGATCTGCGGATCGCCGTACGTGCTGAAGTCCACACAGTAGTCGCCACTGGCACCGACCGTAATGGACTCCATGCCCACCTTCCAGAGGTCCACGGTCAACTGCGTCCCTGGCGGCGCCTGGCCGCAGACGGTGTTGGCTACATGATCGTAGATCGCTGTGAGCGGCGAAGGGATGTTCAACGTGGCGGTCTTGCCAGCGGTCTGGCCCTCGATGATGTCGCCGGGTGCGATGTCCACCCATTTCTTGCCGTCCTCACCCGTGAAGCCACCGCCGAACTGGCCTTCGTCGTTGGCCCAGACCGTGGTCGTGCCCTTCACACCCCCCATGAGCTGACCAGGCGTGCTGAGGATCAGGTCCACCCGGGCATTGGGGGCTGTCTGCCCATGGAAGCCATCACTTGTGAGCTCGGTCCCCAGGGCGAAGTCGCTGCGCACGATGCCGGCCATGTGACCATCCGGCTGCACGTACCAGATGCCGATGTCGTTGCCCTGCTCCATGTCGAACGTGCCGAAGTCCACGAGGAAGTTGCCGGCGCCATCGGTCTGGACGTCCCGGCTCTGGCCGTCTTGCACCCAGACCTCAACGCGCACGTTGGCCGGATAGGGCACGCCGAAGACCTGGCCAGAGACGGTATTGGCCGCGGCATCCACGCTGCCGCTCATGTCCACCATGACCACCGTCGCCGACAGGGTGCCGGCCGTGACTTCCACCACGTCGCCGGTTTGGATATCCACCCGCTCCTTGCCGTGCTCGTCCCAGATGCTCGTGTTGAACCCCGTGCCGCCGCCGGTGTGGCTCTCGCCGCGGCCGATCTCCTGGCCGCCGCGCAGCAACCGCACCACGACGTTGGTGTCCTGCGGCGCCTCGCCCTGCACCCAGTCGTGGGTGCGGTTGGCGCGCACCAGGAGGTGGGGTTCCATGAACTCGTGGACCACGTCGTGGAAGTTCTCGTCGGTGTACCCCACCTGCACCAGCTCGCCGGGCTCGATGTCCTGGATGCCGGAGAAGTCGGCCACGAAGTTCCCCTGGCCGTCGGTGGGGACGTATAGGGGCGGCCAGCTCCACCACACCTGCACCCAGAGCAGGCTCCAGGCCGGGCCGGTGCCGGTCACCAGGTCGGCGTCGGCGTCCACCGTGGCGTCCACGCCGACAACGGTCACGGTGTCGGTGAAGGTGCCGGCGTCCATCACCACCCGGTCGCCCGGCTCAACCGTCGCCCCGAACTTGGGCCAATCCACCCAAAAGCTGCCGTCGGGTGGGTCACCGGTGACGGTGGTAGTGGCCTTGGTAGCACCGGTAGAATCCAACAGGGAGAGAGTCACCGGGACACCCGGCAGGGTCGTCTGGCCCCAGGTCCAGTCGTAGGTAGCGGCCACCAGCAGGTACGGCGTCCAGTAGTGCACAGCCTGCGTGTGCTCGTCGGGGTCGTCGTCCGTGTGATACTGGACTTCGCCCCCGTGGTTGCTGTGCAGGTCCACCTCGGCACTCAGGTCGGTGGTGTAGGCCCCGGAAGCATCGCTGGCGAAACCGCCTCTTTCGTAGTAGGGGCCGTTGACGTTCTGGGGGCTATCCCAGCGGCGCACCCGCAGGTGGGAGGCATTGGGCGCGGCCGAGCCGGAAACCGTATCGGCCGTGCGGTCGGCGGCGGCGGTGAGAGTGGTGATGGGCACCGTGGCCGCGATGCCTGTGCCGGCTGCCTGCACCGTATCGCCGGGAACGACGTCGGCGGCGAAGTCCGCCTCGAAGTAGCCGCTGCCGGGATCGGCCGTGGCTGTCTGAACGTCTTTGACCGCCCCTGTGGAATCGGTGAGAGTGATGGTCACCTCGGCGCCCGGCGCGGCCAGCCCCCAGATGTCATCCAGGGTCTGATTGACCTGGGCTATCGGCGCGGCGAGGAATACGGACGTATCGGCGCGGGGGGTGTCGGCGTGGATGGCGTAGCCCCAGCCCCGGTAGCGGCCGAGCCCGTCGGCGGAGAAGTCAGCGTTGAAACTGCCGTCAGGGGCGGTGGGCACGGTCCGCTCCAGGGAATGGCTCCAGGTGCCCTCCCATGTCTGGAAGCTGACCATGAGGTTCGAACTGGCCGGGCCGGTGCCCGATACCGTATCGGCAGCCACGTCCACCGCGGCGGTGATCTCGCTCACCGTGCTGGTGAGGGTCTCCCCGCCGACCTGGACTTCCACCTGGTCGCCGGGCACGATGTCCGCGCTGGTCACGTACCACCATCCACCGGTCGTGGCGTCGGCCATGGCGGTGCCGCTTTCTTTGAGGGTGCCATCGCCGGCACGGAGGGTCACGGTGACCGTCTCACCGGGGGCGGTGTAGCCCCACACGCCGTTCCAGTCCCCGTACACGGTAACCCCGTTTTGCGGGAAGAGATTGGCCATCGCCCAGAAGCCACCGGTCATCTCGTAACTCACGTCGGCCTGGTCGTCCTGGCCGATGTCGGCGGTGCCGGTCCAGTCGGTGGTGAAGTTGCCGGCGGCGTCGCTGGCGACGACGCGGCTCCTGCCGTGCACGGTGATGGTGAGGTTGGCCGGCAAGGGCACGACGGCGATGGTGCCGGAGACGACGTCGGTGGCCGGGTCCACGCGGCCGGTGATGGTGGGCAAGGTGACGGTGGTCTGGGCCCCGTTGACGAAGAAGTCAGCCGTGTCGCCGGGGGCGACGTCCACTGCCCTCCCCTGATCGAAGAAGGAGGTGTTCCCCAGCCAGCCCAGGCCGTCCACCAGGGCCACGGCCAGACCCTTGAACGTCTCTCCGGTTTTGAGGGTGGCGGTGACGGTGGCGTTCGCGGCGGTGTAGCCGAAAAAGCTGTCGAAGGTGAGGGAGAGGGTGATCGCGGGGGTAACCGAGAGATGCACGGGGCTGGCAGCCTCAGCCTGCCCGCCGCTCAGCGGCAGGGGGCTGCCCGGCCTGGCCGCGACGGCGCCTGGTCTCCCTCCAACCGGCCCGAAAGGCCAGCGCTGGAAGCCTGGCTGGGGCGCCCACAGGTCTTCAGGCCGGTCGGCCCGTGTCGTCAGCCAGACTTCCCGCGCCGTCCCGGTTTGCGGATAGTCACGCGGACGCAAGGGCACGGACCCCTGCGCCGCAGTCGAGCCCGCCAGCAAGAGGGTGATCAGCAACACACCCGCGACGGTGATGATGATGAGTTTACGGTACATTTGTGTAGCCCTCCTTTTGCGCAAGGCAACTTTCTGCACTCTTCCGCGTCGCCGTCTCCTCGCCGTGGGCTTTGAAGACAGGAAAACAGGAGCTACTTGCCGTCCGGCAAGAAAGGGCACGCGATAGCTAAGACGTTCATTAGGATTGCCAGACCGGGGTGGAAGTCGTTCCGATTTTTGCCGGCATTGCGAACGGAGAGGAGTGGAGAAAGCTTCGCAATAACCCTGCCCCAGCGCTTTCCCCATCGCTCATTGCGCATAGGGAGGGGCAAAAGCCGGAACGAAGACAGAGGAATACGCAACTATTTTATCACCAAACCACTGAGGAGTCAAATTGACGTCGGCGGAGAATCGCGTCGGGCTTTTGCAGCCCACTCGGTTTTGACAGGAAGTCACAGCCGCTTTATAATCCCCGACGCCAATGGAGGATACGACATGCCAGCAGACGACTTGGTGATGCGCTTGGGCGGGGAATCGGGCGAGGGGATCGTGACCTTGGGCGAGATCCTGGCCCGCATCGCTGCCCGCGCCGGTTTCGAGATCTACACCTTCCGCACCTACCCCGCCGAGATCCGCGGCGGCCACGTGCTGTACCAGATGCGGGTCAGCACGCGGCCCCTGACCTCGCAGGGAGACCGCCTGGACGTGCTGGTGGCGCTCAATCAGGAGGCCTATGATCTCCACCGCGAAGAACTCCACGCGGGCAGCGTGCTCATCCACGATAGCAGCGTGCAACCGGCGGAGGGCGCCAACCACACCACCTATCCCCTGCCGCTCTCGGACCTGGCGCAGGCGATCAGCTTCTCCCGCGGGAGGAACATCATCGCCGCCGGCGCCGTGGCCCGGCTGCTGGGCCTGAGCGCCGAGCACGGCCGCCAGGTGGTCGAGAGGCAACTGGGACGGCGGGCGGGGCTTCTGGAGCAGAACCTGCAAGCGCTGGAAGCCGGTTACCGCTATGCGGCAGAGCGGTTCCCCTCAGACGGGCGGATGACGCTGCCAGAGGTCGAGGAAACGCAGCGGCAGGAGCGGCTGGTGCTCTCGGGCAACCAGGCGCTGGCCCTGGGCGCGTTGGCCGCCGGTTGCTGCTTCTTCGCCGGTTACCCCATCACCCCGGCCACGGGAATCATGGAGTTCCTGGCCGGGGAGCTGCCCAAGGTAGGCGGCACGCTGGTGCAGGCCGAGGACGAGATGGCGGCCCTGGCCATGGTCATCGGCGCGTCGTTCAGTGGACAGCAAGCCCTGACCGCCACCTCCGGGCCGGGGCTGGCGCTGATGATCGAACTGCTGGGGCTGGCCAGCATGACCGAAGTGCCCCTGGTCATCGTCAACGTGCAGCGGGCCGGGCCCAGCACGGGCATGCCCACCAAGACTGGCCAGGGCGACCTCTTCCTGGCCCTGCTGGGCGGCCACGACGAAGCGCCCCGTTTCGTCCTCGCCCCCACCTCGGTGGAAGACTGCTTCTACCAGATGGTGCAGGCCTTCAGCCTGGCCGAGCGCTACCAGACGCCGGCCATCGTGCTCAGCGACCAGTCCCTCTCCATGCGGCTGGAGACGGTGCCCCCCTTCCACCTGAACGACCTGCCGCAGCCGGAGAGGCTGCGGCCGCCGCGCAATGCCGACGGGCGGGTGGAGGATTATCGGCGTTATGAAGTGACAGAGAACGGCGTGTCGCCCATGGCCCTGCCGGGGATGCCCGGCGGCCAGTACACCGCCGAGGGGCTGGAGCATCTGCCCAGCGGTGCGCCCAGCTACGATCCGCGTAACCACGAAGAAATGATGCGCAAGCGGTTCCGCAAGCTGCGCACGGCGCTGGCGGCGGCTGAAGACGAGGAGGTGGTGGCCCGCCGCGGCGCAGCGCAGCCGGAGATCGCCGTGCTCTGTTGGGGCTCCACGGCCGGCGCCGTGTGGGAGGCGGTGGATCAGGCCCAGCAGGAAGGCATTGCTGCCGGCGCGCTGGCCGTGAAGCTGCTGAGCCCGCTGCCAGAAGCGCAGATCCAGGATTTCGTGGCCTCGGCGCGCACGGTGCTGGTGTCGGAGGAAAACTACAGCGGCCAATTCGCGCACCTGCTGCGCGCCACGCTGGGGCTGGAGGTGCAATCGGTGACCCGTTACGACGGCGTGCCCTTCACCTCTGATGAAGTGTTGGACGAGATCAGGAAGGCCAACCATGCCCAATGACAAAAACCGCTACCGCAGCGAGGTGCGCCCCGTCTGGTGCCCCGGCTGCGGCCACTACGGCGTGCTGCACAGCTTCTACGCCGCCATCGCCGAATTGAACCTGCCGCCCGAACAGATCGCCATCGCCTCGGGCATCGGCTGTTCGGGCCGCTTTCCGGCCTTCGTCAACGCCTACGGCTTCCACGGCGTGCACGGCCGCGCCCTGCCGCTGGCCACGGGCATCAAGCTGGGCAACCCCGAATTGACGGTCCTCGCCGTGGGCGGCGACGGCGACGCCTACAGCATCGGCGCCGGCCACTTCCCCCACGCCGCCCGCCGCAACATCAATATCACCTACATCGTGATGGACAACCGCATCTACGGGCTGACCAAGGGGCAGCCTTCGCCCACCAGCCCCACGGGCATGAAGCTGAAGGCCTCCCCCTACGGCAGCACGGACACGCCGCTGAAGCCGGTGACGGCGGCCCTGGCCTACAACGCCTCCTTCGTCGCCCGCGGCTTTTCCGCCTGGACCAAGGAGCTCACGGACATCCTGGTGCGGGCCATCCAGCATCCCGGCTTCGCCTTCGTGGAAGTGCTCAGCCCCTGCATCACCTTTCACAACACCTACCAGCACTTCAAGGAGGTGCTGCACCCCATCGCCAGGGATCACGACGTGACCGACATCACGAAGGCCATGACCCTGGCCCTGGTAGACCCCACCCTCTACCATGGCATCTTCTACGAGTACCCGCGCCCCTGCTACGGAGACACCATCGCCGACCTGCGCGCTGAAGCCCAGCAGAGCCAGACCGAACTGGCCCATCTACTGCAACGGTTCCAGGCCTAGCGCCTGGCCGCTGCCTATCCTCCACCCCGCCGGAAGGCTGACAGGCGTCATACACCACTGGACAGGGTATGGTATAATATCGGACGAAGCTTTCTGCGGGCGGCAGCCGACTGCGCCGCCCCTCTTGTTTGCCGTGGGGGACGACCAGGCCAGCGAGGGGGCGGTGTTTCACGTGAAACACAGGGCGAGGCGGCGAAAGCCATGTTTCACGTGAAACATGGAAATGACCGACCCGGCCGCGTGCCCAACAACAGAGACGGGGAGCGGAGACGGACGTTGGCGATCTGCGACTACGAGGGAAGTGATTACCGCACCGCGTTCTGGGGCCAGGGGCGGGAGTACGAGGACCTGGCCGAGCGCATCGCCCTGCGCAAGCTGCTCCCTGCCCGCGGCGAACGGCTGGCGGAGATCGGCGCCGGCTTCGGCCGCCTGGCCGACCTGTACAGCGGTTTTCGGCAAGTGATCCTCCTCGATCCCGCCCGCTCCATGCTGCGGGAAGCGCAACAGCGACTGGGCCAGGATCCCCGCTTCCTCTACGTGCGCGGGACCGTCCACAATCTGCCCCTGGCCGACGGAGCCTGCGACACCGTGGTCATGGTGCGAGTGATGCACCACCTCCAGGACGTGCCTGGGGCGTTGCGCCAGATCGCGCGCAGCCTGACCGGCGGCGGCCATTTCGTCGGCGAGTACGCCAACAAGCGCAACCTTAAGGCCCTGGGGCGCTATCTCCTGCGGCGGCAAGCCTGGAGCCCCTTTGTGCTGGAGCCGGTGGAATTCGCCCCCCTGCACTTCGACTTCCATCCCGACTGGATGGCGGCGCGGCTGCGAGAAGCCGGGCTGACCTGCGAGCGGGAGCTGGCCGTTTCCACCTTCCGCCTGCCCCCGCTCAAGCGATGGGTGCCGCCGCAGACGCTGGCGGCGCTGGATGGCGCGCTGCAGAACGTTGGCGGGCGCTGCAAGCTGTCGCCCAGCGTCTTCCTGCGGGCCCGCGCCACGGCGCAGCCTCCACGCCCTTTGCCCCCAAACCCCTTCCGCTGCCCGGCTTGCCACAGCACGGAGCTTGCGGAAGAGGCCTACGCGCTGGCCTGTGGCGGCTGCGGCCGCCGCTGGGCCATTGACGGCGGCATCTACGATTTCGGCGATCAGTGACCAAAGAGAGGCCCCTCATTGAAAACGACAGACCTGGACACCGAACCCCTCGATCTCGATGCCGAGGAACAGAAGACATCCGAAGCGATAGAAATCCTCTGCGGGATCGGCCGGCAACAGGGAAGGGTCACCTTCGACGACATCCTTGGCGTGCTGCCCGAAGTGGAAAGCCACGTCGAACAACTGGACGACGTGCTCGTCGCGCTCTTCGAACAGGGCATTGACGTGCAGCCGGAGGCCGAGGACAGTCAGCGAACACGCCAGCGCCGGCGGGCAGTCGAAGTCCCCAGTCGCAGCGACGACGAGCAGGAACTGGACGTGGATGACCCCATTGGCCTGTATCTGAAGGAGATCAGCCGCGTGCCCCTGCTATCGGCGCAGGAAGAGGTCAGCCTGGCCCAGCGCATAGAGCAAGGGCACATGGCGCTGCTGGAATTGAGCCAGGCCGTGAACGACGAGGCGCGGCAACGGCAGCTACAGGAGGTCATCGAGGACGGCCAGGCAGCCTACGAGCACCTGGTGCGGGCCAATTCCCGCCTGGTGGTCAGTGTGGCCAAGAAGTACATGAACCGCGGCGTGCCTTTCCTCGACCTCATTCAGGAGGGGAACATCGGCCTCATCCGCGCCGTGCGCAAGTTTGACTATCGCCGGGGCTGCAAATTCAGCACCTATGCCACCTGGTGGATACGCCAGGCGGTCACGCGGGCCATTGCCGATCAGGCGCGCACCATCCGCGTGCCCGTGCACATGCACGAGCAGATCAATCGCCTCTCGCGATCGGCTCGCGCTCTGGCCCAGCAACTGGAACGCGAACCCACGCACGAGGAACTGGCCGAGGACATGGGCACTTCTTCCCGCAGGGTGGAGCAGATCATCCGAGTGGCGCAACGGCCCCTGTCGTTGGAGACGCCGATAGGGGAGGAAAAGGATACGTCCCTGGGAGATCTCATCGAGGACGAAGAGACGGAGGCGCTCACCGATAGCGTCACCCAGAATCTGCTGCGGGAGACCTTCCAGGAGATCCTCGATTCTCTGTCGCCACGGGAGGCGCGCATCCTGGCGCTGCGCTTTGGCCTGGTGGATGGCCACAGTTACACGCTGGAAGAGGTGGGGCAGAAGTTCGGCGTCACGCGGGAACGCATCCGCCAGATCGAAGCCAAAGCCCTGGGCCGGCTGCGCCACCCCAGCCGCAGCCGCCGGTTGCGGGATTATCTGATGTGAGCAACCCTACTCGTTGAACATCTCCCCCACAGAGAGGCCGCCGTGAATGCGGCGGATCACTTCGCCCAGCAGTTCCCCCACGGACAGAACGGTCAACTGAGGCCCCAACCGCTCCCGTTTGGAGGGAGCGATGGCCACCGTGTTGGTGACCACCAATTCCTTCAATCCGCTGGCGGGTAAGTCCTCCGTTGCCCGGCCCGAGAGCACGGCATGCGTGGCGCAGGCGTAGACCTCCCGTGCCCCCTCCCGCAACAGGAATTTGGTGCCCCGCATCAGGGTGCCGGCCGTATCCACCTCATCGTCCACGACGATGGCGTTTTTCCCCTGCACGTCGCCGATCAGGTTCAGGATCTCTGCCCCGCTGCCATCCAAGGCCCGCCGTTTCTCGATGACGGCCAAAGGCACGTTCAGCCGGCGGGCGAAGTCGCGGGCCCGCCGCGTCGCGCCCACGTCCGGGGCCACGACCACGGCGTCGGGGATGGCCTTCGAGGCGACGTGGTCGCCCAGCAGATGCAGAGCGGTCAGCTCGTCGGTGGGGATGGTGAAGAAGCCCTGGATCTGTCCGGCGTGCAGGTCAATGGTCAGGAAGCGGTCGGCGCCGGCCACGGTGATGAGGTCGGCCACCAGCCGGGCGGTGATGGGCACGCGGGGCTGATCCTTCTTGTCCGTGCGCCCGTAGCCGTAGTAGGGCACCACGGCGGTGATGCGGCCGGCGCTATCGCGCCGCAGGGCATCCATGAAGATCAGCAGTTCCATGAGGTTGTCGTTGGTGGGCGGAGCAGTGGGCTGGATGAGGAAGACATCTTTGCCACGCACGCTCTGCCCCAGCCGGACGAAGGTGTTGGTGTTGGCGAATTGATGGACGTCGGCCTCGCCCAGCGATAAGCCCAGGTAGACGGCGATCTCCTCGGCCAGCGGCCGGTTGGCCGTGCCGCTGAAGACCATCAATTCTCCGTACAGATCGTACCCGGTCTCGTGCTCCGCCTTGCTCATCTCGCATCCTCCTCTGCCCGCCACTCCTCCCGCAACATCCCCATGATCAGCTCATCCACGTAACGTCCCTCCGTGAACTGGCTCTGGCGCAGCCGCCCCTCGCGGCGGAAGCCCAGCTTCTCGTAACAGCGTATCGCTCGCTCGTTGAAGTCATAGACGTGTAGGAAGACACGGTGCAGGTTCAGTTCCTCGAAAGCGAAGCGCAGCAAGGTACGCATGGCGTCGGTGCCGTAGCCCTGGTTCCAGTACTCCTTCTCGCCGATGCTGATGCCGCAAACGGCGCTGCGGTTCTTCCAATCAATGCTGTGCAAGCCCAGGTTGCCGATGGGCACGCCCTCGGCGGTCTCGATGGCGAAGACGTGTCTGCTGTCGTCCTCCAGTTGCCTCTCGAACCACTGCTCCTCCTGGGCTTCCGAAAGGGGCAGGTACATGCTCAGGTACTGCCGCACCTCGGGATCGTTGAACCAGCCGAGGAACAGGGGAATATCGCTGCGCTCGATGGCCCGCAGACGGGTCTTTTCACCGACGATCATGGGATTCCTCCAGCTTTCAGCAGCCGCTCGGCAGCGGTGTAGGGGTCCAACTCCCGCGCCAGCACCTGTTCGACCAAAGCCTGCAGACGTTCGTCCGGCACGCGGGCGCGCAGCCGGGCCAGCAGCTCCGCCCGCAGGATCGTCTCCAGCTCGCCGGCCACGCGCGCCCGCTCCCGCCGCTCGAAGAGATGGCTCTCGTGCAGGTAGGCAGCGTGGGCCTCGACGGCTTCCAGCAGATCGTCCACCCCCTGACCAGTGAGGGCCACGGTCTTGATGATCGGCGGCTGCCAGCCGTCGCCGGCCCGGCTGCTCGTTCCTGTCGCCTGGGGCGCCAGCCCCTGCATCATCTCGATGGCCAGCACGGCGTGGTCAGCCCCCTCGCGGTCGGCCTTGTTCACGGCGAAGACGTCGGCGATCTCCATCACGCCGGCCTTGATGGCCTGCACCTCGTCGCCCATGCCCGGCGCGGCCACGACGACCACGGTGTGAGCGGCGCTGGCCACCTCCACCTCCGCCTGGCCCACGCCCACCGTCTCCACGATGACCCGCTGGAAGCCGGCGGCGTCGAGCGCCAGGATGACGCCGGCCGTGGCCTGGGCCAGACCGCCCAGGCTGCCGCGGGTGGCCATGCTGCGGATGAAGACGCCGGGGTCGCCGGCCAGATCGCGCATGCGGATGCGGTCGCCCAGCAGCGCGCCGCCGGAGAAGGGGCTGGTGGGGTCCACGGCCACGATGCCCACGGTCACGTCGCGACTGCGGTAGCGCTTGGCCAGCGCGTTGACCAGGGTGGACTTGCCCGTGCCCGGCGCGCCGGTGACGCCGACGATGTGTGCCCGGCCGGTGTGCGGATAGAGCGCGGCCAGCGCGGCGTGCGCCTCCGGCCCATCGTTCTCGACCAGGGAGATGGCGCGGGCCAACGCGCGCCGGTCTCCGGCGAGCAGTTTAGCTACAAGTTCCATATCGCATCAGCTATCGGGGATCAGGTCTCAGGGATCAGTAATCAGGTATCAGGGGGTACTGTTCTCCTGATCACTGATTTCCTGATCACCGATCCCCGTCCCCCGCGAGTTCCTGACGGATGAAGGCCACGATGTCCTGCGTGTTCGTCCCCGGCCCGAAGATGCCGCGGATGCCCGCCGCCCGCAGCGCGGCAACGTCCTCGTCAGGAATGATGCCCCCGGTGAGCACCAGGACGTCGTCCATACCCTGTTGACATAACAGCTCCATCACCCGCGGGCAGAGGGTCATGTGCGCGCCGGAGAGGATGGACAGGCCCACCACGTCCACGTCTTCCTGCAGCGCGGCCTCGACGATCATTTCCGGCGTCTGGCGGATGCCGGTGTAGATGACCTCCATGCCGGCGTCGCGCAGCGCCCGGGCCACCACCTTGGCCCCCCGATCGTGACCGTCCAGACCTGGTTTGGCGACGAGAACTCGGATTTTGCGTTGGGGCATTTCTGTGAACTCCTCGTGCAAGGTTGCTTGAAGTTTGGGATCGCGAGATCGCTGTATCCACCGCTGGAGAATGAAAGACGACAGACGAATGACGAACGACGGACGGCCTGTTCGTCGTCCGTCCCTGGTCGTTGGTCACCAGTATACCATCTCTCGCCGCCTCTGCAAAGCGCAGAGGCAGAGATTGACGCCAGACTCGATCGCTTTCGAACCGCAGAGACCACTGAGCACGCTCAGGAAGTCAAAGGATCTCTGCGTGCTCCGCGTGCCCGGCGGTGAGGAAAGGACAGCAACACGAAACAAGCAGACTACCCGAAAGGAAAGGAACCCCCGAAGCCGGCAAGCCCGCGGGGATTCCTGGGGGAGAGGGGAAGTCGGGCATTATCCCCAATACACCTGCGGATTCACGCAGTTCGGCAACCGCTCGCCCCGCAGGCCGGCGAGGAGGTTGGCCGCGGCCATCTCGGCCATCTGGTTGCGGCTGTTGATGCTGGCCGAAGCGATGTGCGGCAAGATCAGGCAGTTGGGCAGGGTGAGCAGCGGGCTGTCCAGAGGGATAGGCTCCGGCTCCGTCACGTCCAGCGCCGCGCCGGCGATGTCACCGTTCACCAGCGCCTGGTAGAGCGCCCCGGGATCCACCACGGGGCCGCGGGAGGTGTTGATGAGCACAGCCGACGGCTTCATCAGCTGGAGCGCCCGCGGGCCGATCAGGTGCTGGGTCTCCTCCGTCAGCGAGACGTGCAGGGTGACGAAGTCCGCCTGGCGCAGCAGATCGTCGAGGGGCAGGAACTCGGCGCCCAACTCGGCGGCGGCTTCCTCGTTGGGGTAGACGTCGTAGCAGACGATGCGCATGTTGAAGCCGCGGGCGCGGCGGGCCACCGCCTGCCCGATACGCCCGAAGCCGACGACGCCCAGCGTGGCCTCCCACAAGTCGGCGCCCAGCAGCAGCATCGGCCCCCAGGTCTTCCACCGCCCCGCCTTGACGTAGGCGGCGGCCTCCACGACGCGGCGGGCGGCGCTGGCCAACAGCGTGAAGGCGAAATCGGCCGTACACTCGGTCAGCACGCCCGGCGTGTTGCCGACGGGAATGCCCCGTTTCGTCGCCTCGGCCACGTCCACGTTGTCGAAGCCGACAGCCATCTGGCTGATGACCCTGAGCTGCGGCCCGGCCGCGTCCATAAGCTCAGCGTCAATGGGATCGGTGAGCAGGCAGAGCAGGCCGTCCAGCCCCCTGACTTTACCCAGAAGGATGGCCTTGGGCGGCGGCATCTCATCTTCCCAGACTTCGGCCTTGCAGAAGTCCCGCACCTGCATCAGCCCCTTGTCGGGAATGATGCGCGTCACAAACACCTTGGGCTTATCAGACATGGAGCACCTCCTGATCCATCAGATCCATCAATCCCTCTGCCCATAGTATACCACAGAACGCTCGTTGTGCCAGGACTCACATTGCCAGGTCTGGTTTGACAAAATCGCCACTTTGCGGTTCAATGGGGACATGCAAAAAGCACCCGTGAGCAAGGAAACCATCCTCGTCGTGGACGACGAGCGGAATATCATCGAGCTGGCGCGCCTGTACCTGGAGAAAGAAGGATATCAGGTGGTCACCGCTGCCGACGGCAAGGAGGCGCTGGCCCAGGCAGAGGCGGCCCGCCCGGCGCTGGTGGTGCTCGACCTCATGCTGCCGAAACTGGACGGCTGGGAGGTGTGTCGCCGCTTGCGGGCCGAGTCGGACCTGCCCATCATCATGCTCACGGCCCGCTCCGACGACGTGGACAAGATCGTCGGCCTGGAGTTGGGCGCCGACGACTACCTGACCAAGCCCTTCAACCCCCGCGAGTTGGTGGCCCGCGTGCGGGCGGTGCTGCGCCGCGCCGCGCCGACGGCCAAACCGGACCATCCCCTCACCCTGGCCCAGTTGACCATTGACCCCGCCGGCCGCGAGGTCACCGTGGCCGGCCAGCCCGTGCCCTTGCGCACCAAGGAGTTCGACCTGCTGCACACGCTGGCCCAACATCGCGGCATCGTCCTCACCCGCGATCAACTGCTCGATCTGGTGTGGGGCTACGACTTCTACGGCGAGACCCGCACCGTGGACGTGCACATCGGCCAACTGCGCCGCAAGCTGAAGGGGAGCGGTGTGCACGTCGAGACGGTGCGCGGGGTGGGATACAAGTTGGTCGCAGACCCCAACGGTTTCCAGAACTTCCAAGGGTCTTGACAGGAACACGTGATGCGTGTTGCGTGAGGCGTGAAAACACGGAACACGCACCACGCAAGAACGGCCTTGTGATGATGCGGATGGGGAACTGGTCGTGATGTTTACTACACTACGCTCTCGACTGATCGGCTCCTATGTGCTGATCATCTTCGTGACCCTGATCATCGCTGCGGCCACGCTGCCGGTGCTGCTGCGCGGCTACCAGGATCAGGCCTCCTGGGCGCGCCTGGACGACCAACTGGAGCTCAGCGCCCGCGCTGTGGCCGATCTCTGGCGGCAGAATCTGCCCGCTCCGGAGATGCTGGCCCAACTGCCAGAGGATGCGGCGGGACCGGGGGGTCGGCTGTTGCTGCTCGACGCCAACGGGCAGGTGCTGGCCGACACCCGCGGGACTCTGGTGGGCCAGCAGATCCCCCAGGCCACGCGCCGGCGGCGGGCGGGCACGCAGCATTACTTCGGCGAGTTCCGCACTCCCCTGGGCCAGCGCATGCTCTACGTAGCCATGCCCCTGCTGCCTCGCCTCCTGCCGCAACACTCGCCGATTCTGGCGCAGATCGCCCCCGCCGGAGGTCTGCAGGCACTGGCCGACCTGGGACGCAGGCTGCTGATCGCCGGCGCGGTGGCCCTGGCACTGGGGCTGCTGCTGGCGCTGCTGCTGGCCCGTTCCATCAGCCGCCCTCTGGCGCACATCACGCAGGCCACGGAAGAGGTCGCCCGCGGCAACCTGGATCACCGGTTGACGGTCGAAGGCCCCGACGAGGTGCGCAGCCTGGCCGAGAGCTTCAACGTCATGGCCCAGGAGGTGAAGGCTTCCCGCCAGGCGCAGCGGGACTTCGTGGCCAACGTCTCCCACGACCTGAAGACGCCGCTGACCTCCGTCCAGGGCTTCTCGCAGGCGCTGCTCGACGGCACGGCGGCCGGCGCCACCGCGCAGCGGGAGGCGGCCCAGGTCATCCACGACGAGGCGGCGCGCATGAACCGCATGGTGGAGCAGTTGTTGGAACTGGCCCGCTGGGACGCCGGGCAGATCGCCCTCGCTCAGGACGCAGTGGATTTGCCGCAACTGCTGCGCACGTGTGCGGAGCGGATGGCCTGGCGGGCGCAGGAAAAGGGGGTGGCGCTGAACGTGGAAACGCCGCCGCTGCCGCCGCTGCGGGGCGACGGTGACCGCTTGCTGCAGGTCTTCAGCAACCTGCTGGACAACGGGCTGACGCACACGCCGGCCGGCGGCTCGATCACCCTGGCCGCCGAGGGGGTGGAGGGCCAGGCGGAAGTGGAGATCACGGTCACGGACACGGGGCCGGGCATCCCCGCCGAGGAGTTGCCGCGCATCTTCGAACGCTTCTATCGGGTGGACAAGGCGCGGGCCGGCAGCCGCCGTGGCTCAGGGCTGGGGCTGGCCATTGTCAAGGAAATCGTGGAGGCGCACTCCGGGCAGGTCTGGGCCGAGAGCGTCGTCGGCCTGGGCACGCGGTTCATCGTGAGACTGCCGGCCGCACAGTAGGTTCAAAGTTTCAGGTTCCGGGGTTTCAGGTTGCAAGACACAGAAGGCGACCCATTGCTGACCTTGAACCTTGGAACTTTGAACCTTCGAACCGAGAAAGGACAACTCATGGACACCGAACAATTCATCAAGCAAGCCGAAGCGTTCCTGAGCGAGATCGAGCGGGAGTTCTACCTGGTGGGTGCGGGGCGCAAGGAGCAACTGGAGATCGCCGCCATCTTCGACCGCTACCCCGGCCTCTTCAGCCGGGAGGCGGTGCAAGCGCGGTTGCAGGAGCAGGCAGGGGCCGTTGATCCCGTCGCCGCCCGCTACCTGGCCGGTTTCGCCGCCGACGGCTACCTGGAGGACGCGGTCAAAGCGCTGAGCGAGGAGATCACCAACCGTGAGTTGGCGGCCACGGTGGCCTGGGACGGGGAGGAGCTGCCCTACCGCCAGGTGCGCTCCGTGCTGGCCCAGGAGCCCGACCAGACCCGCCGCCACGATCTGCACCGCCGCCAGTTGGCGGTCACCGCGCAGCAGCACGACAGGCGGGCCGAGCGGTTGCAGCGGCTGCACGGCGAAGCCACCTCCCTGGGCTTCTCCGGCTACACCCCGCTCTACGAGACGCTGAAGGGGTTGGAGCTGCCGGCGCTGGCCGAGACGATGCGGCTTCTGCTGAAACAAACCGAGGCCGCCTACGCCGGGCGGCTGGAGGATACGCTGATCGCTGCCAGGGTGGCCCCTGACGCCGCCGACACCTCTGACATCGTCTACTGCTTCCGCGCCGCTCAGTTCGACCGCTACTTCCCCGCCGATGAGATGGCGCGCAGCCTGCAGCGCACCATGAGCGGCCTGGGGTTGGTCAAGGGCGACGATTTCGGCTTCATCCTGGACATCGAGCCGCGGCCTAAGAAGTCGCCGCGGGCCTTCTGCGCCTCCGTGCGCGTGCCCGACGAGGTGTACCTGGTGATCAAGCCGCAAGGCGGCAGCGACGACTACGACGGCTTCTTCCACGAGGCCGGGCACGCCACGCACTACAGCCGCATCGCCCCCGACGTCCCCTGGCCGCTGCGCTGCCTGGGCGACACCGACATCACCGAGACCTACGCCTTCCTGTTCCACTACCTGGTGCACAACCCCCGCTGGCTGCGGGACGTGCTGGGCATCCCCTTGAGCGCGGCCGAGGAGTTCCGCCGCTTCGTGCTCTTCAAGAAGACCTGGTTCCTGCGCCGCTACGCGGCCAAGTTGCGCTACGAGCTGACGCTGCACGAGGGCGATCCGGCGCAAACCTGCCAGGCCTACGCGGACACGCTGGCGGAAGCCCTACAAGTGCAGATCGCCCCCGAGAACAGCCTGGCCGACGTGGACGATGGGCTTTACGTGGCCCAGTACCTGCGGGCCTGGATCTTCGAGGCCATGCTGCGTCGCTTCCTGGAACGGGAGTTCGGCGAGGCGTGGTGGAACAGCCGCGACGCCGGCTGGTTCCTGCGCGACGGGTGGTGGCGGGGACAGGCGCAGCCGCTCACGGCGCTGGCACGGGAGATCGGTTACGACCGGCTGGACGCCCGCCCGCTGGTGGAGGAGCTGCTGGGGCTGTGGTGATCAGCCGATGAAGGCGATGGGTAGGGGCAGGTCTGAGACCTGCCCCTACGAGGGCTGCACCAGCACTTTGAGGCATTCTTTGCGGACCATCAACCCCAGCCCCTCGTGGATGTTCTCCAGAGACACGCGATGCGTGATGACCGCCTCGGCGTCAATCTTCCCCTCGGCCATGAGGCGGAGGCCCTTGGCCACGTGCTCCGGCCGCGAGTCGGAAGCGCCCACGATGCGCAGCTCGCCGTAGTGGATGGCGCGGCTGTCCAAGGTGATGTCCGCGTCCTCCTTGGGCAGGCTGGCGAAGAGGCTGATGGCGCCGCCCTTGCGCACCAGGCCGATGGACTGCTCGTGCGCCTCACGCGTGGGCCCGGCGACGATGACCACGTCCGCTCCCAGTCCCGCCGTGCGTTCCCTGACCACGGAGGCCACATCTTCGTGCGCCCCGTCAATGACGACGACGTCCCGCAGCCGGCGGCGCAGCAGCGACAGCCGCGGCTCCGAGCGCTGCACGATCATCACCTCCGCCGCGCCCAGGGCCTTGGCCAACTCGGCGTGCAGCGCGCCCAGCGGGCCGCCACCAATGATCACCACCCGGTCCCCGGCCCTGACACCGGCCAGCTCCTGGGCGTTGACGGCGCAGCTCAGCGGCTCGCTCAGCGCCGCCGCTTCGTCGGACACCGCGTCCGGCACCTTGAGCACGTTGCCGCCCCTGATGGCCAGCGGCGGAATGGCCAACCGTTCGGCAAAGGCCCCGTCAGAGGCCTGGCTGATGGCCTGGGCGTGGGGGCACACGTTGGTCAGGCCTAAATCGCAGATCGCGCACTCCAGGCAGCCTAGCGTCGTGGCCAGGGTGATCCGCTCGCCGGCGGCGAAGCCGGACACGTCGGCGCCGACGTGCACGATGTGGCCGACCATCTCGTGGCCGATGATGCGCGGGGGCCGCCAGCGGGGGTGGCCGATGGTGGCCAGTTTTTTGTCGGAGCCGCAGATGGCGCAGTAGTGCACCTCGGCGATGAGGTTGTCCCTGGTCGGCACCGGCTCGGGGCACTCTTCCACCCGGATGTCGCCGGGTGCATGGTAGACGGCTGCTTTCATGGCGTCCTTCACTCCGTGGGATAGATTGGGGGCGGGACTGCTCCACGTCCATTGTACCACGAATCGCGGCCCGGGGCAACGTGCTGACGGCTCCTGAAGAGCATTTGCCTCGTTCCAACACTGATGCTATACTCTGCCCACTGTTTTCCTTCAACAGGAACTTCCCCCCGCCCTGGCGATGGCAAGCGTTCGCCCCTACTCTTCCATTCCAAGGAGGCCAACAATGAACCTGAAACTGGACTACAAGAAGACCTTCCTGATCGGCTTCGGCTTCTTCGGCACCAGCGTCATGTGGGCGCTCTACAACACCTACGTGCCCATTTACCTGCAAGCGGGCAATCCGGCCTTCGACTCGCAACTGGCCGTGCAAACCTTCGGCTTCGGCCTCAGCGCCACCCTCACCGGGATCATCATGACGCTGGACAACATCGCCGCCTTCTTCATCCAGCCCCTCATGGGGGCCCTCAGCGACCGCACCTACACGCGCATCGGCCGCCGCATGCCCTACATCCTCATCTTCGCGCCCATCGCCGTGCTGGCCTTCGCCCTCATCCCCCTCGTCCCCCAGATGATTCCGGCATCCCTGAACGGGCAGGTGGGGCAGCTCAGCGGGCTGTTCGCTTTCTTCGTCGCCGCGCTGGGCGTGATGCTGCTGGGCATGGCCGTCTTCCGCACACCAGTGATCGCCCTGATGCCCGACCTGACCCCTTCGCCGCTGCGCTCCAAGGCCAACGGGGTGATCAACCTGATGGGCGGGCTGGGCGGCGTGCTGGCCTTCCTGGGCGGCGGCCTGCTCTACAAGATGTATCGTCCGCTGCCCTTCTGGGTGGGCGGCGCGCTCACGCTCATCGCCGTGGCCATCCTCTTCTGGAAAGTCAAGGAGCCCAAGAAGTTGGTGGAATCGGCGGCGCAGCAGGAGGAAGGGATGGGGGTCTTTAGCGGCCTGCGCCACATCCCGCCGGAGAACGTGCGCAGCCTGGTGCTTTTGATCCTGGCCATCTTCTTCTGGTTCGTCGGCTACAACGCCATCGAGACCTTCTTCAGCTCCTACGGCGTGGTCACGTTGGGGGTGAGCGAATCCACGGCCAGCATGATCCTCAGCGTAGCCTACGTCACGTTCATCCTCTTTTCCATCCCCAGCGGCTTCATCGCCACCCGCTTCGGGCGCAAGCGGACGATCATCGTGGGGTTGGTCATCTTCGCCGTGCTGCTGATGATCGCCTTCTTCACGCCGGTCGTGCCGGCGGTGGTGGCGCTGCTGGCAGTGGGCGGGCTGGCCTGGTCGCTGGTCAACATCAACAGCCTGCCCATGGTGGTGGACATCTCCACCTCGGAGGAGGTGCTGGGCACCTACACGGGGCTGTACTACGTGGCGGGGACGCTGGCGGCGGTGGTGGGGCCGATTCTCAACGGCTGGGTCATTGACCTGACGGGCCAAAACTACAACATGATCTTCCTGGTCACGCCGGGGTTCTTCGTGCTGGCCATTCTCTGCATGCTGGGGGTGACCAAGGGGGAAGCGAAGAGCACGTGATGCGTGAGACGTAAAACGTGAAACGTAATTCGTAAAGCGTAAGGACGGTCACACATCATGTGTTACGTTCACGCATTACGCTTTACGTTTTACGCATTACGCTTTACGACCCTGGACAGCCCAATCTCCTTCCATCTCCCATTCACTTGCGTCCCACTGCAGATCGTCCAGCGCGGCGGGCAGGTCGGCCAGGTCGGCGAGGACGCGGCCCAGGGGATGGGCGGCCACGGCCTGTGCGCACCAATCGGGCGTGTACGCCGTGCGCAGCAGGAAGAAGGGGATGGACATCATCAGCGGCAGCGCGCCGGGCATGGAGAAGGTGTCGGCCACCACCGCCAGTGGCGAGCCGTCGGCGGCGGCCCGGCGCAGCGCCTCGTAGTACGCCGGGCGGCGCAGGTCAATGCGATGCCGCTCATCCACCGGCCAGACCTGGATGTCGCCCAGAGCCGAATGCGGGAAACGCTGTGGCCAGGCGGGATCCATGTCGTACTGCCGCGTGTCGCCCAGCACGGCGACCTCGTGCTCCCGTTCGCCCAGCCCCAGCGCCCCCAGGTGACGGCGCACCTTGTCGCCCAGGGAGTTGGTGAGGATCACTGGTGAGCGGTGGGGGTGCTCGAGCAGGGTCAGGAGCACCTGGCGGGCGGCGGGTCGAAACACCGGCGACAGCTCCGCCGTGTGGCGGTGGAAGAGGTGGTTGACGCAGTCCATGATGGGGTCGTATTGCGCCTGGGGGAAGGCGGCGGCCACGGCTGCAGCGTAGGCGGGGTTCTCCCCCAGCATCACCAGCAGCGTGGTGGTGTTGAGGATGAAGGCCCCCTCGTCGCTGGTGGTGGCCAGCAGCCCGTTGACCCACCAGCCGTAGCGGTGCGGCGTCCGCAAGAGCCGCGCCCGCGTGGCCGCGTAATCGTCGGCCAACTGCTCCCGCGGCGCGCCGAGGATCTCGCGGGCCAGCGTGTCCAGCGACCTCGCGGCCAGCGCCGCCACCTGTTCCTCCTCGGCCGTCAGCGTGCCGTCCCAGTCAATGATGACTTTGAAGCCTTGTGTCATCGGTGCTCCTGTGTGCGGCAGGGGGTTTGATGCAGCGTGTTGCTTGATCCGTGATGCGTGAAGCGTGATCCGTGTTGCGTGAGGAAAGTCACGGATCACGCATCACTGGTCACGAATCACGTTTCATTCTCCACGTAGCGCAAGCAATAGACGTTGCCGGCCCCATCCCCCGTCACAATGGTCAGGCCATCAGGAGCGAGGGCGAGACACCATAGCGATCCCTCCAGCGCGATGGTGGCCAGGCTTGCATCGAGCCCAGTCGAGATGTCCCACACCTTCAGGGTGCGGTCATCGGACGCCGAGATGGCCCGCCGCCCGTCCGCCGTCACCGCCACGGAGCGCACCAGGGACTCATGTCCGGCCAGGGTGCGCTCCTCCTGGCCCGTGGCCAGGTCCCAGACCTTGAG
>JACKQG010002943.1_pt1 | contig 21493 bp, 18 predicted proteins | sample 8237621 | NCBI WGS metagenome assembly JACKQG01 (sample SAMN15677084, study PRJNA649215) | marine metagenome | biome: marine; feature: Black Sea; material: saline water; isolation source: suspended particulate matter (SPM) from the Black Sea western gyre | collected 2013-06-09/2013-06-10 | depth... | reverse complement strand
TAGAATATACCTTCCATTGTCAGGTTTATCTAGAAGATGGCAAAGGGTTTCTATGCGTATCAGAAATAAGGAGGGAAACTTCCTGCAGCAGATTAACTTACCTGGTATTTCATGGAGGCATTGTACCAATAGGAGGATTATAAAAATATGGGAACATTATAAAGCAAATGGAAATATACGAATAAGTGAGCTTGGTGTTATTAATGCGATAGCAGCAGATTGTGAGGATGGAACCAATCTATTTGAAATAGGCACTTTTGATGGTCGAACTTCATTAAACCTTGCTTTTTCATCACCATCTAACAACAGCATATACACTCTTGATCTTGCGCCGAAAATGGATACTCTGTTTCCGTTAGTTTCTAGCGAAAAGCATATGGTGGAAAAGGAGAAATCAGGTGGGAGGTTCAACAAATATAGAAAATCAGATAGCTCTATTATTTCAAAAATACACCAGTTATTTGGTGACTCAGCGTCATTCGATTATTCCCCTTACTATACGATCTGTTCACTGGTTTTTGTTGATGGTTCACATGCTTATGAATATGTACTGTCCGATACCTATGCGGCAATGAAAATGGTAAAAAAAAGGGGGGTAATCATATGGCATGACTACGGAATATGGGAGGGTGTGACGAGGGCGCTAGAAGAAATCGAAGAAAAAGAAAAATTGGGATTAAAAAATATTCGAGGCACAAGTCTTGTTTATTTGAAGACCGAATAAACTTCCGTAAAATTGGGTCAACCCGATCGCCTTTGGCGGCGGGGTACCCTAATTGTTATCAAACCGTGATCTCCAACATATCTCAGCCCCGGTTTCAAATGAGAAACGGACAGGATATTTAGAGAAAGTACAGCCCAGAGAGTTCATCAAAGCAGAGTAAGAGAACCACTACTCCTTGTGGTTGCGGCATTCATTTATTATAATTTTTCAGATGCAGGGTTTCCTATATGATAGTTGAATTTCAACCCACCCCGGAAACGGAGAAGAGTACATCTGGTAGTTGTAACCTGTTGGTGTGGAGCCTTGATAAGGTCCATATGACCTCTTGGGGGTCTTTTCTTAACAATTAATACCTACAGAAGAAAGGAGGAGTTATGAAGAAGTTCCAAAGAGTAGTGTCGGTGACTGTACTTTTCTTATTGCTGGCGGTAACGGCCTTTGCCCAGGGGCTTCCGCAAGCAAAAACACCTGAAGAAGTAGGCATGTCCTCTGAAAGACTCGCAAGGCTTACGTCGGGACTTCAGGAGGCTGTTGATAAAGGGACTATTCCCGGAGCCGTTGGCATCGTTATTCGCAAAGGAAAAGTAGCTTATTTTGAGGCCATCGGTTTCCAGGATAGGGATAAAAAAACGCCCATGGTCAAAGACTCGATCTTTCGGATCTATTCCATGAGCAAGGTCTTTACGTCCCTTGCGACCATGATGTTGATGGAGGAGGGTAAATTATTGCTCACGGATCCTGTATCAAAATTTCTCCCAGAACTCAAAGACATGAAAGTGGGTATACAAAGATCGAACGAGTATACGGGTAAAGAGGAATTGATCCTGGTTCCCGCAAACCGGGAGATGACTATCCATGACCTTCTTCGCCATACATCCGGACTCACGTATTGGGTTTTTGGCAAACCTTCCTTAAATAAGGCCCAGTGGAAAAAGAACAATCCCCTTGATTACAAACAAACACTTGCCGAGATGGTGACAAAAATATCTGAGAGTCCCTTATGTTACCAACCGGGCACGACATGGGATTATTCCCAGTCTACCGATGTCCTGGGCCGCGTTGTAGAGGTGATTTCCGGTGTTAGCTTCGACACCTTTATTGCAGAACGAATTGCAAAACCCCTTAAACTTACAGACAGTGGCTTTTGGGTAGAAGGTGCTGACCGGCAAACGCGGATTGCCGAACCACAGGTTAATCCTGCTACTGGCAAGAAACCGTCGGCCCTTGACGTAACAAAGAAACCAAAATGGCTGTCGGGAGGCGGGGGTATGGTGTCCACTGCCATGGATTACGCACGTCTTTGTCAGCTCTTTCTCAATGGCGGTATCCTGGATGGCGTTCGCCTGCTTTCCCCGAAGACTATTGAACTGATGACCTCTAATCATCTCCCGGCGACCATAAAATATGCCCCGAAGCTTCAAATGCAGCTTGGACCAAGTTTCCCCAGCCCGGAGGTGGGTAATGGATTTGGATTAGGCTTTCTTGTGCGTATTGCGCCAGGTATGAATCCTCAACCCGGTTCAGTGGGGGACTATAGCTGGGCAGGTTATCTTGGTACCTATTTCTGGGTAGATCCCGAAGAAGAGCTGGTAGCCGTGATAATGATTCAGACACGCGCCCAACGGGTATATTACCGAACCTTTATGAGAGACATGGTTTACCAGGCTATTATAGATTAGGGGGGGTTGTTTTTCCCGGAAATATGCGAGGTGTTATGAAAAGAAAATTCTCGGTGTTTATATGCCCTGTATTTGTCGGTATAGCTTTCATTTTCTTAACAACTTCGCTGATGGCCCAGACCCCTTTTGAACATATGGACCGTAATAGCGATGGTCGATTGTCCAGGTCTGAATTCAGGGGCCCCCCACCGGCTTTCGGTCGCCTGGATCGGAATAACGACGGCTATATTACTGATCGGGAAGCTGCAGGCACCCGACTTTCCGGTGGTATGGATACCGCCGGACAGGTTCGAACCAGACCCCCTGAAAAAAAATCGACGGAATTGATTTATGTGGATACTCACAATCATTTGGTGGGCCGACGGGTAATGGGGCGGTACGACCTTGAAAAATCGGCCCGGATTGCCATTGAGGCCATGGATGCGACTGGCGTGAAGCTCAATCTGTTGATGCCTATGCCACAGACTGTGAACCAGGATCTCCAACTTTATTTCGAAGATTTCCTGCCGATCGTGGAACAATATCCCAACCGGTTCGCCGCTTTAGGTGGTGGCGGTAGCCTGAATGTGATGATTCAGCAGGCGCTCCGGGAGGGGCATGTTACAACGGCAATGGAAAAAAAGTTCGATGCCAGAGCATCAGAGCTTGCCCGAAAAGGGGCGGTGGGCTTTGGCGAGATGACGGCAGAACATTTTTCTATGACAGAAAAGCATCCCTATGAAAAAGCCCCTCCGGATCATCCGTTGTTTCTAAGACTTGCTGACCTGGCCGCTAAACATGATCTTCCTGTTGATATCCACATGGAAGCGATTCCAGAGGAAATGCCGATGCCGTCTCGTTTTCAGTCACCTCCCAATCCCCGAATATTGAAACCAAATATCGCTGCCTTTGGTCGGTTGCTTGCCCATAATCGCAAGGCGAAGATTATCTGGGTTCATATGGGGTGGGATAACATGGGAAAACGAACAATTGCCTTGACTCGCAGACTGCTTGAGGAAAACCCGAATCTGTATATCAGTATCCGGATAGCCAGTGGTATGCAGGAAAGAAAGGTAGTAAAGCCAACGTTCCCCCTGGATAAGAATGGCCAGTTGAAGCAGGAATGGCTGGAGTTGTTTCAGAAATTTCCAGACCGTTTTCTCATAGGCAGTGATGAGATTATCAAACCGGCCAATAACCACCCCAGTGCCGGAAGTATCCGTTCGACCGCCAGCATGCTTGAGCAGCTGCCAAAGAAACTGAAGTCTCATATAGGTTATGAAAATGCCTATCGTTTATATAAATTAAAGAAATAAGACGAGAAGAAGTGATTGGCCATAATTCAAATTCCAAAATCAATAATCAAGAAGGGGAGGAGAAAGCATGAAAGATGACGCGGTCGTGAGTGGAAATAATTTGATGTTGTTCGGGGTTGCCCAGATTGTGCAGGTTGCCGCAGTCAAAATATAGGTAAATAACCTGCCTCACATAGGGCCTGAAGTAGCCACACTGCCGTGCAAAGCGCTCATCCCCGCAGAGGCGGGGTTTCAGCCTTCCATATGATTTATCATTGCATCTTTGATGTCTTCCCAATATGCATTTAAGTTGGGAATTACATGCCCCATCCCATTGATTGTTTTTAACACAGCATCTGGAATTGCATCAGCAGTGGCTTTTCCACCAGAGATTGGCACAAGTGGATCTGCATCACCATGAATGATCAGGGATGGAACTTTCAGTTTACCGAGTTTTGCTGTCCTGTCTTTTTGCACCATTATTGCAAGATATTGGCGGGCGGTTCCTTCAGGACAAAAAGACCGATCGTAAGATTGAGCAGCCAAAGCTCTGTGAAATTCTTCATCAAAAGGAAGTCCGGTACCATATATCAACTTGAAGAATTTCAACATATATTCGATAAATGTTTCACGTTCTTCTGGCGTTGGTGTCATCATTGCTTCCATGACTTCTTGTGTGGGAAGAAACTCTTTCCGGTTTCCGCAATGGCTGTAAATAGATGTTAGACTCAACGTACGAGAAGGATTGTTGATAGCGAATGTTTGAGCAATATATCCTCCCATCGACATCCCACAAATGTGTGCTTTGTCTATATTAAGTGCGTCAAGCAAACCGGCAGCATCGTTTGCCATGTCCTCGATGGTGTAAGGCGTTGTAACTTCTCGCCCTGAGAACAGCGCTCCAATTTTCTCCATGATCTCCGGCATAGCCAACTCATCATATTTTGTCGACAGACCAGCGTCTCTGTTATCGTATCTTATGACATGATATCCATTATCAGCAATCTGTTGACAAAATTCATCTTGCCAGTGAATTAATTGACTGCCAAGTCCGATAATCAATAGCAATGCAGGTGATGAAGGATCTCCAAAAGTCTCATATTCGATCTGAATACCGTTCGCATTTGCTGTTGCCATGTTTTTCCCTCTTTATCGGTTCATCTTAAAGTTTTGAATATCGCTCGCGTCTGAAAACTATGAATCCTTGACAGGCGTAAAATAAAGGGGGCGCCCATCCTCCTGGACCAGGTAAGTGGTCGTTGTGGGATAGGCAAATTTGATTCCCTCTTTTTCGAATTCCCGCATAATTTGTAGATTGACTTTTTCATCGAATGCCTTGGATTTCCAGAGTTTCGCGGGGTGATACCAGTACATCATTGAAATATTAAGGGAATCAGGATTAAAATCATTGAAGAACACGCGAGCCGGGCGCTTAGGGTTCATCCCTTCATGATCCTTGAGGATATCTTTTACTATAGCAACCGCCTTCTCAACCTTTTCTATCGGCGTATCGTATTCGATGGTAAGACTCGCTCTCCTTCTAAGGTTCGGCCGGAGAGAGACATTCTCAATTTCTACTCTTGCCATTTCCTCATTTGGAATCTTAACCTGAGGTCCACTCAGCAGACGAATTTGTGTGGAGCGCATTCCAAGCCGTTGAACTATCCCATCATGGTCTTTAACTTTGATGCGTTGGCCGACCTTGAAAGGCTTGTCAGCAAGGATCATGAGACCACCGATAAGATTCTCGAGAGTCGGCCTTGCGGCGAGAGCCAAGGCAAAACCTCCAACACCGAGACCGGTAAGAAGAGGTAGCAGGGAGACACCAAGTCCGATTAGTCCTTTGAAGATGATAACGGCCGCTACAGCCAGCGCGAATAAATAGCAAATTACTTTGGTCAGGCCGGCGTAAACCCCCTTTGGGTCTATTTTCGGTGAAGAATTAATAATGTTAGCCACAACGCCTCCACAGGCCACAGTAAACCACACGATAAAGGCTAAAGAAAGCACCCAGGCTAAGACTTCAGCGACCTGGTAAACCTCTCCGCTCATTCCAATCTGTTCGTCGATAATATAACCGATAAGCTGTACAATGACCGCTGCACTCGCCGGCAATATCAATCTGGTGAAGCCTATCCCCTTCTTACCTGCCTCGGATCGGCCTTTGGTCCATTTCCTGATCAAGACATGGATAAAAACTATCAACAAAAAACCAATTAACACGGTAAGCACCATGCCGATCCACTGCCACAGAGGGTGATCGGAATAAACGGTCCTTGCCCAGGATGGCAGCGCCATGATCACGCTCATGGGGATTAGACCTCTCGGAGAGGCGCTGTAATAATCATACAGTCCTCCGGCCGGGCCGATTTTTTTGAGTGCTGAATCCGGCAGATAAGGAAGATGCCTTACTTTAGCGAAAAACTCTTTTAATTGGGCAATCGTTTCAGGTGTAAACAGATATTCTCCCTGTCGGGGACCCTCCTTGACCTGGCCAATTGTGATATCCGTATGTGGGATTTTCCAAAGGGAGACGCCTTCGGACTTCATAGCCTGGGCGTCGGGGACTGCTTCGAAGGGCGGTAACTCTATCCTGGCCAGAATCTCCGCGAGTAGTATGACCGCTTCCGGCCCCGCATCGTCACGAAGTCTCTTACCCACTTTACTCAGATCGATGCAGTGTATTGCCCTGTTGCGCCGATCCTGTAACGCGCTTACTGTTTCCGGCGAAAAGCCCGATGTTGCTATCTTGTCCAGTATGGGCCTGGCATTTAAGAACAGGGCCTGGAAGCTCTTCAGTGTCGCCTGTGGGCTCGAAGTATCTGCCGCTTCCAGCGGATACTGTTTACCGACTGCGAGATTCGGTGTAGTTAAGCAAAGTGTGAGCACTATGAATAAGCAGGTGTAGATATTTTTCATGATGTATCTCTCCCGGTTGTCTCCCATTATTATGAAAATTATCTTATCGTGCACGCAACTATTACGCCTCAACTAACATAATATTCTTGGCAAGAACAATTTACTGAAAGTATCTGTTGGAGTCAACGAATTATGATGGTTTCGTGAAAAGTCAAAAAGCGAGCGATTTGGCGCAATTGCTTTAGATCTAACTGCTTATAATAATTTGTAATTCCTCAATACCTATCCCGCGATGCGCGGGACTGAATCCATGTAAAAAGGACTTTTTACATGGGTATCAATTATTACCGGTTAAAAATTACCCGGGACCTGTCTCAAACAAGGAGAGCCGGAGATTGATAATTCTCGTGAGTGCTGTCGGTCCATCTCATGGTATCTCTTTTTCCTTGACATTGAAGAAGGTACTCTCTTAAGCTATTTAGATAAGAAAATGAACATGTTGACACATTGATTGAAGTTCGATAGTGGGGTTGCGTTTTAAATGTATTGATGTCTCAGTCTTGCATGGGCTTGGCAATACGTGACAGGACCTCTATGGAAATATGAGCAGATGCCAAAGAAACTGAAGTCTCATATAGGTTATGAAAATGCCTATCGTTTATATAAATTAAAGAAATAAGACGAGAAGAAGTGATTGGCCATAATTCAAATTCCAAAATCAATAATCAAGAAGGGGAGGAGAAAGCATGAAAGATGACGCGGTCGTGAGTGGAAATAATTTGATGTTGTTCGGGGTTGCCCTGATTGTGTTCGGTGCAATCGCTGTCCTGGCCCCAGTGTTTGCCGGTGGCGCAGTGGTCATAATTATCGGAATAGTTCTCCTGGTGAGCGGGATCGGGCAATTCATTCATGGTCTGAAGGCCGAATCCTGGGGTGACAAGATGATGCCTCTGGTCCTGGGTGTGATCACCGGGCTGTGCGGAATCCTGGTCATTGGGCATCCACTGTTAGGGTTGGAATTTCTCACGCTGTTGCTCGCCGTGTTTTTTATCGTTGAAGGTTTCTGGAAAATCGTCTCATCATTCAGTTATCGTGCTGCGCCGGGTTGGGTATGGATGCTCGTCAGCGGTGGGCTGTCCCTCCTTCTTGGTTTGCTGATCTGGAGTCAATGGCCGCTGTCGGGGATATGGGCGGTCGGTTTGCTGGTGGGCATAGATCTTCTCGTAACGGGTATTTCAATGGTTGCGCTGGGATCTCGCGCAAAATAGGGCTCGCTCTATAATAAGGGCTCGCGAAAGCGGGAGTCCACAAGTGAGTGAGTTTCCTGGATTCCCGTTTTCACGGGAAAGACGAAAACGGGTGTTTTCCGGCTTTTTACGGGTTTGTCAGAATTGGATCCCGGCAACACGGTAATTGCCTTTAAAGTTGATAGGGGAGTTCTCGGTTTAAAGAGATCATTTCGAGGTTGATGGCCACATCATAAACGAGAATCTCTACACCGTTTTGAACCGCTTTTCTCAGCTCCTGGCCATAAGCCGGATCGATGTGATCTGCCGGCCGGAACCGCTCGGCATCCATCCTCTGAATTAGATAGAACATTACCGACCGATCCCCCTGCCTGACCTGCTCCTGGAGCTCTACCAGGTGCTTAAGGCCTCTTGATGTCACCGCGTCCGGGAAACAGGCGAGACCGTCAGTCACCATGGTGCAGTTTTTCACTTCTACGAAGCATCGTTTCTCCCCGTTTTCAAGAAGAAGATCAATGCGGGAATTTTTGCCGTATTTTACCTCTGAACGGATGGTATCATAACCGGACAAGGCCTTAACATATCCGGCCGCGATGGATGCCTTGGTCAGCCTGTTGGGGACTATTGTGTTGACTCCAACAAGTGATTTCCCCATATCTATGAGTTCCCATGTGTATTTCAGGCGGCGTGAGGGTTTGTTGTGCTTAGAGAGATACACTGGACGACCCGGTTCGGAACACGCCTTCATACTCCCCGAGTTGGGGCAGTGGGCTGTGACCACATGACCATTTCTGAGTTTGACGTCGGCCATGAAGCGTTTGTAGCGTTTGATGAGGGTCCCCTGTATGAGCCTCGGCCATTTCAGAGCCGCCCCAGGGTCCTCTTTGTTGACAATGGTCAAGACAGATCCACCTCTGATCCTACCTGTTGCAGCTTATCAGCAATTGTTCATTTCATTTCGGATCACAACAGCCGCATGTTCCACGTCATTTGCGGTGATGTGGTAATTGGTTACTGCTCTCATCTGCTTCGGTCCGGTAGGCAGCAGGAGTACACCCTCACGACTCAAACGTTCTGCCAGATCATTTGATGAAATATCGTTATTATCAATATTAATGTACACGATATTGGTCTTAACGTTTTCAGTATCAACAGACAAGCCTTCTGCCCCTGTCAGGTCCTTTGCCAATCGCCGGGCGTTGTCGTGATCTTCCGCCAGACGCTCAACCATCTCTGTAAGCGCAACGATACCGGCGGCAGCCAGGACACCTGCCTGCCTCATACCGCCGCCTAATACTTTTCGCGCACGTCGGGCCTCATCAATAAAATCATGGCTCCCGCACACCACTGACCCTACCGGGGCGGCCAGACCCTTGCTCAGACAAAAGGAGACAGAATCTGCTTCGGAAGCAAGTTCAGATGCATCGATACCCAATGAAACAGCAGCGTTAAAAATACGGGCACCGTCAACATGCACCTTGACCCCGTTGCGATGCGCCATCTCTCCCACATCTTTCATATATTGAGGAGTCAGGGGATTACCGCTGCATCTGTTATGGGTGTTTTCAAGAACGATCAGGCGTGTCCTCGGGAAATGAATATTGTCCGGCCGGATTGCTTCTTCTATAGCGTTAAGGCCGAGTGTGCCATCCGGTTTGTTGGGAAGGGTACGGGGATGAATTCCGCCGAGGCCGGCAGACCCGCCCTGCTCGTAGAAAAACGTGTGAGATCTATCACCCAGAATAACCTCATCCCCACGACCACAATGGACTAACAGACTGACCAGGTTGGCCATGGTCCCACTGGCGACAAAGAGGGCTGCTCCCTTATTCAAACGTTCCGCAGCCATCTCCTCCAGCCTGTTCACCGTGGGATCCTCTCCAAAAACGTCGTCACCGACTTCCGCATCTGCCATGGCCCTGCGCATGGACGGGGTTGGCCGGGTAATGGTATCTGATCGTAGATCTACAACTTTCATGATTTTTTACCTTTGCGGCTTTGCGCCTTTGCGTGAGTAAAAGTTGAACCGCTATTCAATTACTTCTGCGGCCGAGGAACATCGGGTCAAAATAAGCCAGCGACCATATTTTCCATTTTCCTGATGGCCTGATATGCCTCATCCATGGAGACTTTGAGGAAATTCACCGTGTCACCGGGTTTCAGTTGCCCGAGAAGGGGGAGGTCAGCAGAGATCACCGTTGCAACCTTCCGGTATCCACCCGTTACTGTTTCACCGAGGATAATGATAGGTTGAGCATCTCCCGGTATCTGTATGGTCCCGGGCACAACTCCCTCGGAAATGATCGATTCCTTAAGGTTCTTCTTTGCTTCTATTTGGGGCCCTTCCAGCCTTATCCCTGTACGATCGGATTGGGGTGTAACCCGAAAAGGCGATCCGAAAAATATCTCTTTCGCCTCTGCGGAGAAATGATCATCCTGGGGACCGGAGATCACCCTTATATCCTGATCCTTTGTGTAGGAGGGGATTAATGCTTTGTCAAGAGATCTTCCGACTGCTTTGAGATGACGGGCCGGAGAATCTGAAGAAATGATGTCGCCCTTTCTAAGAGGTCTTCCCTCAAGACCTCCAAATTGTGCCGCAAGGTTGGTGGACTTACTCCCCATTATGTTTTGTACGCTTATCCCTCCTCCAATAGCCAGATAGGTTCGGCAGCCGCTCCTGGGGCCCTTGAAGGAAAGGACATCGCCTTTCTTGAGAAGATGAGATCGCCACATCTCGAGAGGGGTCTCATTGACATTAGGCTGAAGGTCTGCGCCCGTTATTGCTATCAGGGTATCAATAAGGGCCACTATTTTAGGGCCGATTACGGTGATTTCAAGGGATGCCTCGTGTTCCTTGTTGCCAACAAGGAGATTCCCCACTCTCAACGAAAAGGAGTCCAGTGCGCCGCTGGGCGGGACCCCGTATTGCCCAAACCCGAACCGGCCGCGATCCTGAACAGTGGTAAGCGGACCCGGTGCCAGAATTTTTAAGGTTTCTACTGATCCCAACTGACCATTTCCTCCTCATCGATGGCGAAAAACTTGACCCGGTCACCCATTTCCAGCAGGGCCGGGGGCCACTTTCCGGGATCGAAAAGTGCCAGGGGGGTGCGCCCTATGACCTGCCAGCCTCCCGGGCTTTGGGTGGAGTATATCCCTGTCTGGCCCTGTGCCAGGGCAACTGATCCCCGGGGCACTACTGTGCGCGGGGTTTCCCTCCGGGGCGTTATCAGCGACTCTGGGAGTTCTCCCAAATATGGGAATCCCGGCATGAACCCGATCATATATACATGGTAGGTATGTGCAGCGTGGAGCCGAATAACCTCATCAGGGGTGATTCCATGGTACCCTGCGACCCACTCCAGGTCAGGACCGTATTCTCTGCCGTATACTACCGGAATTTCTACTCTCCTGGGGTCGCAGAGTTGAGAGGGGTCCAGGGTTTGCAGGATCTGTTGGACCCTGTTTTGCAGCAACGACAAGGTGGTTTCGAGTGGATCAAAGATCAGGAGAAGGGAACGATAGCTGGGTGTGGTTTCCAGGACCCCTTCTAACGGATCTGCTTTTATAGCGACGAAAAGCTCTCTGACCCTGTTGCTGACTCCAGGGTCTACTTCATCTCCGAGTTCAACAAGAAGGGCCCGGTCACCCATGATGCGGTATTGTGGATTGGTGTAGAGCATGTTTTTCACCGCCCGCTTCGCTCAGACGCAAAGTTCGCAAAGAGAAAATATGTTTTCTTTTCTGGTGAGAGGCCAGAAAAGAAAAGATCTTACAGCTTGATGCCGTTGTAATTTGTTTTTCTTCCCCTCAAAGGAAAACAAATCAAAAATTAAACTCTGCGTCCTCCGCGCCTTTGCGGTGAGCATCGTTTGTCACAGGAACGTGCCCATGGGAACAACCTCTATCCCTGAGGCGATGAGGGATTCTCTGATGTTCTTGACCAATCCAACTGCCTCCGGGTTATCTCCATGCACACAAATGGTGTCGGCCTCAAGTCTGATTTCACTGCCATCTATGGCTATCACCAGTCCTTCCATGACCATTTTGACGACCCTCTCAGCCACCTCTTCACTGTTGTGCAGCACTGCACCGGCCTCCCTCCGCGATACAAGCGAGCCATCGGGATTGTATGCCCTGTCGGCAAAAAACTCAAAGGCAATACGGATGGAGTGGCGTGCGGCAATGGTCTCGATTTTGCTCCTGTTGAGACCGGCCAGGACTACGAGGATGAGATTCCTGTCCAGCGCCGCAATTGCCTCTGCTGCGGCATCCCATACTTCCACGTTCTGGACAGCCATGTTGTAGAGGGCGCCGTGCGGTTTCACATGCTGGAGGCTTACCCCCTTGGCAGTGGCAAATGCCTGAAGGGCTCCGACCTGGTAAGTCACATACTCTTTGATCTCTTCCAGGGTGGCGTCCATATTTCTTCGTCCAAACCCGATCAGGTCGGGAAAGCCGGGATGGGCGCCCGCACCCACGCCGTTTTCCTTAGCCAATGAGATGGTCCTATTCATCACCGTGGGATCACCCGCATGGAACCCGCATGCTATATTTGCGGAACTGATTAGAGGAATCACCTCTTCATCCAGGCCCAGTTTATAGATGCCGAAACTCTCTCCCACATCGGAATTGAGGTCAATCTTGTTTCGCTGTGGCATTTTTTTCTCCTAACCCAATAACCATCTGGATGTTGCAAGTTGGTGCGACTGATTGCTCCCGTTTATGACCTGAGTAAGCTGCGCATTCCTCATCATTTTTTGCTGGGGATAGTCCTTCATATATCCATAGCCGCCGCATACTTGAATGGCGTCAGTTGTCACCTCCATTATCATCTTGGAGGAGAAAGTCTTGGCCATACTGCAGAGTTTGTGGCGATCCCTGCTATTCTGATCCATAGCCGCTGCCACCTTATAGACAAAATGGCGGACAGCTTCCACCTTTGTTGCCATTTCCGCTAAAAGGATTCGAACTGCCTGAAATTTGGCTATCTGGAGGCCAAACTGCTCTCTTTGTTTGGAATACCGGATGGCGTAATCCAGGGCCCCCTGTCCTATACCCAATGCGATCCCTGCCGTGAGGCAGGAGCCCTCAAGGAGCAGCTCGCTCCAGATTTTCTCACCTTCTCCCTCTTTTCCCAAAACGTACTGTTTGGAAATACGGCAGTTATCCAGAACAGCCCTGCACATACATCGCGCTTCGGCGCCGGTCATGCCCTTTGGCTCAGCCACGGCCAGGCCTTGAATGCCGCTTTCTATCAAAAAACCATTGGCAAGATCGCCATTCCCTGCAAACAGACAGATGACATCCGCAGCATCTCCGTTGATTATAGTGCATTCCGAGTCGTTGAATAAAAAGCCTTCATCTTCTTTCGAACCGGACAGGGGGATATCGTTCAGAACTAACGACAGCATATCAAGCTGGGGCAGAACATACCCAAAAACAGCCTCTCCGGCCATGAGCTTTGATAAATAGGCCTCCTTCTGATCCGGGGTCCCCTCCTTAGATATGATTCGTGCCCCCATGTCCTGAGTGGCACAGATAAGCGCAGAGGTCGGGCACACCTCTGCAATTCCCTCGAGGGCCAGGCAGAAATCAAAAAAGCCGGCACCCTCGCCCCCCGCGTCCTTTGAAACAAGCATGCCCAAAAGGCGGTTTCCAGCGAGCTGATCCAGGATTTCCCGGGGGAAACCCTCCCTTTGATCGGTTTCCAACACACGTGGGGCAATCTTCTGCTTTACAAAACTCTCAATATTTTTCTGAAAGAAATTCTGCTTTTTTGTCAGTTGATAGGTCGTTTCCATGATCTTTCTCCTCTTGCCATCTCAGCTTCAAGCCATCTTCGGCCGCTACTCAATCGTGAAGTCCTCGAAATAGTACACTATTCCTGTGGCTTCACTCAATCGCATCATCCAAATCTGGCCTAAATCTGAGCGTCAATTCTTCGAAATTATTTTGAGCGCGTTCTAACCCATAGAATCCATCAAATCGCAGATTCGCCTTTTTTCCTTCTTGACTTCAGTTCCTTGACCAATTCGGGTACGACTTGAAAGAGATCCCCCACAACGGCGTAGTCGGCGATCTGCATAATCGGTGCATCCGGATCTTTGTTGATGGCTATGATCATATCGGCGCTTTCCATGCCCACGCGATGCTGGACCGCTCCCGAAATCCCGCAGGCGATGTAGATTTTCGGCTGCACGGTCTTTCCTGTCTGACCCACCTGATGGGAATGGGCTTTCCATCCGGAGTCCACAACCGGCCGGGATGCCCCGACTGCCGCACCCAGTGTTTTTGCTAATGATTCAATCACCTCGAAGTTTTCAGCATTCTGCAGCCCCCTGCCACCGGCGACCACAATCTCTGCTTCTTCGATTTGAACTGACCAGTCATGGTTCTTTATTACTTCTACTACTCTTGCCTTTATCCCTTTCGGGTCCAGGCTGACCGGGATCGGGATAATTTCTCCTTCACGGCCCGTATCCGGAGTCGGCTTCTTCATCACATTGGGTCTGACCGTCGCCATCTGAGGCCGGTCATTTGCCGTTTTGATAGTGGCCATGATATTGCCGCCCCAGGCGGGCCGGGTTTGAAGCAGAAGCCCTGTTTCAGCTTCAATTTCTAATGAAGTGCAGTCGGCAGTCAAACCCGTGTTCACACGCGAAGCCAGCCTGGGTGCCAGATCCCGGCCCGTGGTTGTCGCACCGAACAGGAAAATAGAGGGCATGTATTTCGAAATTACCGCCGTCAAGACCGCTGCGTAGCTTTCTGTCTGGTAAAGACCCAGGGTGGGATGATCGGCGAGGTAGACCTTGTCTGCTCCGTGAGCCACAAGATTTTGCCAGAGACCTTCCACCTCATCCCCGAGCAAAACCGCGGCCAATTCCTGCCCGAGTCTGTCGGCCAGCCTTCTTCCTGCCCCGAGAAGTTCAAGAGTGCACGACCTGAGTTCGCCGTCGTGCTGCTCGGCAAAGACGAAAACGCCACGGTATTTCCCCAGATCAGCTGTGCTTTGAAGGGCAGGGCGGTCAACCTCAATGGCCTCAAATTCACATGCCTCCTGACACGCTCCGCAGAGGGTGCAGCCCTCCTTTACGAGCGCCTTCTTCTCTATGACCTCTATCTCTCCGAAAGGGCAGCCTGTCATGCATTTTTTACATCCTGTGCAGTTGTCAAGAATGATTTTGATTCCCATCTGTTGTTTCTCCGGTGAGTTCGAAGATTACCCCCTTAGTTGGGGTTAATTCTGCAATGGATTCAACAATACTTCAGCCAACTGTTTGGCCAGCTCAGAGGGTTCCCCTCTTAAGACCTGTCCCTGGGATCTGGATTCCGGGGTCCATACCCGGGTAACTGCTGTGGGAGAGCCCGGGAGACCGAGACGGTCTTTTTCAATGTCCAGGTCCTCGGCTCCCCATACTGGAATTTCCTTATCCATGGCTTCGCTCAGGCTGTTGTATGTGGGTACCCGGGGGATATTGATTCCCTTAACCACTGTTACGAGGGCGGGCAGCTTGCATCGGACAACCTCATATCCGTCCTCCACCTCTCTCGTAGTCGTTATATACTTGCCCTCCAGTACCAGTCTGCTCACATAGGTGATTTGGGGAATGTGAAGGTTTTCGGCAAGCATGGGCCCCACCTGGGCCGTGTCTCCGTCAATGGCCTGCTGGCCGCACAACACAAGGTCAACATCTCCGATCTTTCTGATGGCGCCGGCCAGGGTCCATGTGGTTGCGATGGTATCTGATCCAGCAAATTGCCTGTCGCTCAATAAGATAGCTTGATCCGCCCCCATGCTGAGGCATTTGATCAATGCGTCTTCTGCCTGTGGGGGGCCCATGGTCACGGCAATCACCTCATCTCCATTCCTCTCCTTCCAGGAGACGGCCTCCTCCATGGCATATTCATCAAAAGGATTCAAGATGGCAGGCAGCCCCTCACGAATGATGTTGCCCGTCTCCGGGTCGGTTTCCATTTTTTCCATCTCAGCGATGTCGGGAACCTGCTTGATACAAACTACTATTCGCACTTATTGTCTCCTGTTGTTGAGACCTTTGCAAAACGTCCCCTTTCGAAGTCTGCGCTTATCTGCCCAATCTCTGCGTTGCGTTCATCCCGCCAGAGGCGGGACTCGAAATATTTAATATATTCCTGCGGTTAATCCCGCTGTAGCGGGACTCACGCGCCTTGATCTTGAACGAAATTGAACATTTTTCAAAGGTCTCTGTCTATTGTTAATTGGAGAAGACTCCTCTTGATGCCACCAATCTGGTAATCTCATTGGTGCCTTCATAGATCTGCAGGAGTTTGGCATCTCTCACATATTTCTCGAGAGGGTACTGCTCGGTGTAGGCGTGATGACCCAGGAGCTGAACTCCCTTATTAGCTACTTCCACGGCCGTATCGCTCACATAGAACTTGGTCAGACTGGTCATGGCCCCCACGGGGATCTTGTTGTCTAACATCCAGCTGTTTTTCCACACCATCAACCGTGAGGCCTCTATGGAGGCCAGCATATCTGCGAGATGAAAGGAGATGGCCTGTTGGCCCATGATCTTTTTGGCATCGCCAACCGTTTTGAAAAACCTGAGCGCATCCTCGTAGGCTGCACGTGCCACCCCAACACCCACTGCGCCGCAGGAAAGCACGCGAAGAACCTCGAGCTCCTGCATGGCAATCTTGAAACCGTCTCCTTCCTGACCTAATCGATAGGTCTCGGGGATCCTCACATCATTCAGGAAAAATCCGGTCGTTCGGGAGGACCGAAAACCCATCTTGTCTTCAATCTTCCCCGGACTCAGACCTTCGGCGTCACCCGGAACGATAAACCCTGTGATCCCCTTAATCCCTTTGCCTTTATCCACGGTGGCAAAAATGGCGTAGACACGAGCCACATCTCCGTTGCTGATAAATGACTTTTCACCGTTTAAGACATATTCGTTTCCTTCACGCCGGGCCTCTGTCCTTATGGATCCCGCGTCGGATCCCGCATTGGGCTCTGTCAGGGCAAAGGCCGCCAGTCCGGGATTCTCCGTGTCGCAAAGAAGAGGGAGGAACTTCTTTTGCTGTTCCTCATTTCCTGCTATCATGACGGCGTTATAGGAATTCAATGAAGCGGTAAAAGAGATCCCTCCATCTCCAACCGCCAGCTCTTCGAGTACCATGGAGATGGTCAAAATATCCAGACCGCTTCCGCCATATACCTCAGGGCCCCCCATGTTCAGAAGTCCCTGCTTGGCCATCTTTGCAAGCAAAGGCCAATGGTACTCCCGGGTCAACCCTTTATCTATTTTCCAAGCCAACGGCTTGATTTCCTCCTGGGCGAACGCCTGGGCCTTTTTCTGCCATTGCTTCTGTTCTCCGCTTAATTCAAAACCAATCATGGTGAGCAAACCTCCTCTCTAAGGTGTTCGGTGGAACGGCATAACTTACGGGCCATGATTATGCTAATCCCGGATTATTTTCTCGCCAATGGGGACGAACATGTTATAATGGAACATTCGGGTACCTGAGTCAAGGGGTTACCCGCTGTTATTCCAGGTCTTACTGCCCGAGGGGGCTTGTATCCAGTATGAGGACGACAAATATCGAGACAGTTTATAAGGAGGAGGAAAAGGGATGTCAGATCTAATGGAAATCATCAAAGGGAGAAGGGCTGTCCGCAAATACCAGGAAAAGGAAGTGCCGGAAGAATCGCTTAACCGGATTCTGGAATCGGTGAGATGGGCGCCGTCCTGGAATAACACCCAGTGCTGGGAGGTGATTGTGGTTCGGGATCATGCCCAAAAAGAGAAACTCCAGGAAGTTATGCCCAAGATTAACCCCGCATGGAAGGCCATGGGGAAGGCTCCGGTGGTGCTGGCATTATGCGGGAAATTGGCAACTTCAGGCTATTATTCGGGCCAGGCGCTTACTAAATTCGGTGAATGGTTTATGTTCGATCTCGGTATTGCCACCCAGAGCCTCTGTTTGACGGCGTATGATCTCGGTCTGGGGACAGTGATTGCTGGAGTTTTTGACCACGACAGGAGCAAGGAAATCTTAGATGTCCCCGAGGGTTATGAACTGCTGACACTGGTCCTCCTGGGCTATCCCGCACATGAGCCTGCTGCGCCAAAACGGCGGGAGATAAGCGAATTTGCACACTATGACAGGTTTTAGTAAACCTCGATACTGGATACTCGATACTGGATTCTGGATGCTGGTTGCGCGTTACGGGTTCCGCGTTGCAAGTTGCGGGCAATAAAAAAGCTCCTTCCCGGGCTGTGCCGGGAGGGGGGCTTTTTCCTCCTGTAGGGGGAGGGTAATCAGGTACGATTTTGGATTCCAGTATGTAAGATTTTCGCTTGCCGATGCACAAAGGTGTGGGAAGATATAAGTATCGTTAGTTAACAATGCTCCTTAAATCGCTTATGTCAACATATCTATACCGAGTTCCTTCATTTTCTCCCGGGTCGGACCGCCGGTGGCAGGATCCCATCCCACGGTTTGGAAGAACTCGCTTTGAAGCGCATCCATATCAATGGTAACATTTTTCAACGGGCCTTCTTTAAGCGGCAGTTTACCCATGGCCCTGTCGCTTAGTTTCTGGTCCTCAGGTTTTATCCCCTCCCGCACATTGAATGCCTTGCGAAGACTCAGGATCCGCTCGCCTGTCCTGAAATAGTCATCAGCGGACAGCCCCCATCCGGTAACCGCGTTCAGGTATTCCACGATGGGTATCCGGCTGGTGAGGGCACCGAAAAGACACATTCCGCCGCTGTTTATAAGCTGCATATAAAAAGTTCCGGCAGTGTAGCGCCGGACGTTTTTCGCAATTTTTCCTTTTGCACCCCTCACCATCCGGCGTGCTTCAGGGAAGATCTTTTCCACGTTGAAGAGGTTTGCATAGAGAAAGCACGATATGGTATGACGACCCGGTGTAGGTTCGCACTGATAGGCAATACCATAACCCGGATCCAGCCGTGAATCGTGCATCGGAAGTTCCTGGCCGCCGGCGTGCATGGCAAATTCAGCCGAATCCGGCCCTATTTTCTCAACCGCCCGTTTGACGCCGTCGGCAAGGATATCTCCCAAACCTTCCCTCTGGATGATCATTTCTGTAAGCTTTACGATCTCATCACTTTTACCCCAGCCCAACTTCAGTCCATCTGTGATCTTCTCGTCTATGATTCCCTTTAGAAAGCACTCGGTTGCAAAGGCGATACAGGTCCCCGTCGAAATCGTATCGATTCCCGCGCGGTTGCACATCTCGTTGATCTCGATGATCGTGTCCAGATCATCGTGCAACAGGAGCCCCCCAAAGGCTCCGAGCGTTTCATACTCCGGCTTGTGCCCTTCGGTTCCACTGTATCGGCCCTTTTTGATATCAATGATTCCGCCACAGGCCAGTGGACAGGAATGGCAGGCGTATTTCCGTTTCTGGTATCTTATTACGCTCTCGTCAGAGTTCTTTGCGGCGCTGTCAAGGGTATAATCCAGATATCCCACACCATCCCAGTTCTTGATCGGCATGTCGCCTGTAAGGGCGGAATAGACAGTAAGGCCAGGAGTTCCGTACCTTTTGTAGAGCTCCCGGAGAGTGGATGCCTGAGCAGGAATGGAAATGCCGGTGCGGGAGATGATTCGGCTTGAAAAATTCATAAACCGCACGCTGAGCCTGTCGGCGACCTTGGATTCATTGAATTCTTTCATGAATTTTTTATTAATGGTCTTTATCCGATCCGGTTCGGCAACCGGGATCTTTTGCTTCCCCCGCACTGCAAATGCCTTGAGCCCCTTGCTCCCCATGACGGCGCCCAGACCAGACCTTGCGGCAATGCGCCCCCCGTCGGTTACGACACCTGATATGAGAGAGATCTTTTCGCCAGCTCTCCCTATGGCAGCTATCTGAACCCTCCTGTCACCAAGTTTATCTCTTATGAGTTCCTCAGTCTCTATGGCATCTTTCCCCCACAATGCTGATGCATCTCTGATCTCTACCCCTTTTTCAGTGAGGTAGGCCCACACCGGTTTTTCGGCTCGTCCCGTAAAAAACACCGCGTCGTACCCGGCCTTTTTGAGTTCCCGCGAAAAAAACCCGCCCGCATTGGCGTCTCCCCACCCGCCTGTTAGCGGGGACTTTCCTACAACCATAAACCGGCCCGAAAAGAGCGCCCCCGAACCGGTCAACAATCCTGAACAGAATCCCAGATGGCTTTCTGAAGACAAGGGGTCTACTCCCTGTTTCTGACGTTGTGCGATAACTGCGGCACCTATACCGTATCCAGACAGATATTTACGATAAAATTCATCGGACGGTTCGACCGTCTCTGTGGCCCCATCCGTCAAATTCACGACACAGTACTTCCCCATATATCCACCGGGCATATTACCTCCTCTAAAATTTTAAAAGCCTGTTACCCCCCCGCTGAAGGTCTGAGACATGCGATCTCATCACCTTCTTTGAGTTTCCTCAAAAGCCCCGCCTGTTTTCCATTCACAAAATATGCGAGAGAGTAACGATCGGGCAGGTCAAGTTCTTTTGTCAGTCTTCTGAGTCTGGTACCTTTTGGGAGATTGAAGGTGATTCCATCCCGCGGGTTTTGGTCAACCTCCCTCGCGTCCCTGTCCAGCCCGGTAAAGAGCCTCACCGTTACACTGATTGTTTTGTTCCTGTCAGGCATGGTTCAATACGTTTGCGCTCCCCCGGCACAGGGAACTCGAGATATCCTGAAAGAGTAAGGACTCGCGCAAAAATACATTCACATTCTTTCATCTCGGCTTCAGGCCGTCTTCGGCCGATCTTCGTTCATGAAGTCCTCGAAATAGCTCACCATTCCTGTGGCTTCGCTCACTCAGATCGACCAAATTCAGCCTAAATCTGAGCGAAAACTCTGCGAAGTTATTTTTGCACGAGCCCTAAGGCAAGGTGAGATTCTTACGAAAACCGGTTTATGAAACGGGCGAAACGCATCTGCCAGTAAGCAATATTCGCACCCATAATAAGTCTGGAGTCAAAATTGGGATTCCCTATCTTTCCGAGGCTGGAAATATAGTGCACGTGATCTGCCACAGATACAGGGCATCCCTTCAGGTGGATGTATCTTGACTTTCTGTTCTTGAAGAGCGAGAAGGACGGTTTGAGATTTTTCATAAGCATATCGTTTGATTTGGTCTTTTTTTCATCCACCTCCCGGGGGCTCTTGTAGCTGCTCTCAATCTTGACATTCTGCCCGTCAATTTTCCCCTGCCAGCTCGTACAGTCTCCCGCAAAGATCACTTTTTCGCCATCTTCCAGATCGAGCGGACCGCTCACCTTACCTACCACATATCGTACCTTCTTCATTTCCTGGTAGGCGTTCGGGTAATAGCCCTTGAATATGTGCATTGCCTCCTGCAGGGCGCCCGGACAGCCTCCCCAGCAATAATCAGGGGAATGCTTTTCAGGAAATGTCCCCACGGTGCAGCTCAGGTTGCAGTCTTCTTTAAAATAATCATCGATATGTTCCATGCAGAATTCAAAACCCTTGGTCTTTTCCTGCATCTCTGCGAGCGGGAAATTACCTCCGACTTCGATCTTTTCTAAATTCATGGGCCCAAAGCCCCTTTCAGATGCAAACCGGAGATGGATCAGGTCCTTCGGAGCCACGTGAACCATATGGCAGCCCACCGTGTCAACGGCACAGGAATTTGTTCCCATAACAATGGCGCCCATATCAAAGG
>JACKQG010002942.1_pt1 | contig 21501 bp, 21 predicted proteins | sample 8237621 | NCBI WGS metagenome assembly JACKQG01 (sample SAMN15677084, study PRJNA649215) | marine metagenome | biome: marine; feature: Black Sea; material: saline water; isolation source: suspended particulate matter (SPM) from the Black Sea western gyre | collected 2013-06-09/2013-06-10 | depth... | reverse complement strand
TCCACCGGCAAAAATGATAGGATCGGTTTCCTGACGCTCCGAAGAAAGAAGCGGAATTCGCGTCAGGTCGAGCATATATAAAACATTCGTGTAAGTAAGTTCTGTCTGCAAGGTAAAACCTATCATGTCGAAATCTTTCAGGGCTACTGTACTTTCAATTCCAAAAAGCGGTATGTTCTCTTCCTTCAGGAGTTCAGCGAAATCCGGCCAGGGAGCATAAACCCTGTCGGCTGTACAATCCGGCTCTTTATTTAAAATTGAATATAGTATCTTTAATCCGAGATGTGAAAACCCCACCTCATAAACATCAGGAAAAGCCAGGCAGAAATTCACTGTTTTGTCTGAAGGATGTTTTCCATAACTATTCAATTCCTGGTTAATATAACGTGCCGGTTTCAGCACCGAAGCCAGCAGGTGCTGGAATTGTATTTTTTTAAAACTCATCAAAGATCTATTCGTCGAAATTAAAAGGACTTTCCTTATCTTTGAACATGAATTCATTCAGGTAATCTGTTGTATCTCTCAAAGCGGTTTCATCAATAGTACTCCCATCAACTTCCTTCAACGTATCTCTCTTTTCCTGCAGATCAAAGGTTTGAGATTTAACAGGAGTTTCCACTTTCTTGGCCGTCTCAGCTTTTTGTTCCGTTTTCTTGAATGGAGGCCAGACTAGAACATTATTTTTATATAAATGCATAACCAGAAAAGTTAGTGCGATTATAACTATTATCAGCAAAAAGAACAGGAATATCTTGGGAGGAATGATCAGCTTTTTGGGTTGGATCGATTTAACATGAGGAACAAATTTGGGCTTTTGATTCATTTGCTCATTGAAAAGATGCAGTATCTTTTCTTCATCGGCACCCAGGTTACGTGCATAATTTATTATCATAGCTTTAGCATAACCCGTACCACCCAGGTTTGTAAAAACGTTGTTTTCTATATCTTCCAGCAGTCGGACTTTGATCCTTATATTTTCAGATACTTTTTCAAGGGTTATTTTTTTCTGTTCTCTCAATGATTTCAAATAAGCACCGATGCTTTCTATCAGGGCTACATTTTCCATATTTACCTCAAATTATTTATCAAAACCAAACCCAGAGCGATACCGACAAGGTCGTATGCCAGGTCTGGCCAACTCAAGACTGTGGATTTACTTCTCTTATCGCTGTATTCTTTGCCTGCTCCCAGCAATGCAGTAAAACTGATCGAAAAGTATAGACTTTCTTCGTTTGAATTTTCCAAAATATCCTGGCTGAAACCGTAATTCCAGTAAGTGAGAAATGCGCTTCCTGTGAGATGCATTACTTTATCTTTTCCCAGCCAGCGGCTTTCCGCCTGCAGGCAGGAGAATAGTAAAAAGATTATTAGAAGTAATAGGCTCTTTTTCATACTTCCACTGTTCCCGAGTAAACAAAAGAGATCCTACCGGTAAGAAAAATATCTCCGTTCTCATATTCCACGAATACTTCACCACCGGGCAATTTCACTTTTACGGTATCGGAAAGAAGATCATACATGATTCCGGCATACACAGAAGCACAGGCACCGGTTCCGCAGGAAAGAGTTGCTCCGCTACCTCGTTCCCAGACGCTCATTTCAATAGAATTTTTCGACTTGATCTTAACAAATTCCACATTTATCCCATCAGGAAAGGATTTGTTATTTTCAATGAACGGACCATATTTTGCAGCCATGTCAGCCGAAAGATTGTTTATAAAAGTAACGAAATGCTTATTTCCGATCTGAACCAGGTAACCGGAGAAATTCTCTACAGTCAGAGGTTCTTTGGAAATGATCTCGGGAGAGCCCATATTGATTTTAACTTCATTGAACTTTTTATCGAGTATTAACCCGGTTCTTATACCGGAAATAGTGTCGATATTCAATGTTTTCTTATTAAACTTTTTCCCCAGGTAAGATGAAACACACATAAGAGCAGAACCACACATTTTTCCTTCGGAACCATCGGCATTAAATATTTTCATAAAAGCTTCGCTGTCATCATCCTTCAGGATCAGCACTATTCCATCTGCGCCTATGCCAAAGTGCCTTTTACAAAGTTTAATTGCTAATTTGGAAAAATCAATTTTTGGAGTTTCAATCTCGATAAAATCGAAATAAATATAATCATTTCCCTGTGTGTGCATTTTAAAGAAATCAAGCTTCATATTCAACTCCTATTATCTCCGAGAAATGCTCGGAAAAATTGTATAGACCGTTTCGCTGTGCAATCCACTCAGCAGCTTTCAAAGCGCCAAGAGCAAGCCCCTCGCGGTTTCTTGCCGTGTGTTTCAATTCAATAGTATCGGCTGCGGAATCAAATCCGATAAGATGAGTTCCGGGAATATTGCCTGCTCTCACACTGCCAAAATGGAATTCATTCTTTTCGATTTTCCTGTCTAATTTTTCAAATTGTGCAGATGTTTTATTATCAGTATTTTTCAATACGATATCCGAAAGAATTTTAGCAGTTCCGGAAGGGCTGTCTTTCTTTTTTTTATGATGGAATTCCAAACCGAAGACATCATAATTCTCTATCTTGTTCATCAGTTTGGTTGCAGAATTCACCATCTGAAAAAACAGGTTCATACCCAAAGAAAAATTTGAACCATAGACCATTCCGATCTTGTTTTGTTGAACCAGTTGTTGCACAGCTTCAAGTTTGTCCAACCAGCCGGTAGTACCCACAACCATGTTCTTTCCAAGCTCACAGATCTTCTGTATATTTGTAAAAGCTGTATCGGGAGTTGTAAAATCTACGCAAACCTCTGCTCCTGAAAGTGTTTCTCCAGAGATCTCATTTCCCAGAAGGGGATCGATAATTGAAATGACCTCAAAATTATATTTAGGTGCAAGCTGTTCTATCAGCTTGCCCATTTGTCCATATCCGATTATCGCAAGTTTTATCATTATACTTCCTTGTTATTTGGAATATTCACGGATGATTTCAAGCATCCATTTAGCACCGATCTCAAGTTCCGATATTTTGATGCATTCATCCACCGTGTGTACTTTATCCATACCAGAGCCTGCAACTGCCATCAGTAATCCATGCTGGTTGAAAATATTTACGTCGCTGCCACCACCACCGATCTCTGTTTTAAATTCAATATCCAATTTTTCTGCAGCGTCTTTGGCTAAAACAACCACTTCAGCTTTTTCATTTAGACGGAAAGCCTGGTATTCTTCCTTGACTTTAATTTCAACTTCGGCTTTGTATTTTCCTACCTGGAATTTTTTAACTACCTCCCGGAAAGCCTGACACATTTCATCGGAAACTTTTTTAAGTTTATCTTTATTATGACTGCGTGCTTCAGCTTCAATGATTACTTCATTTGGAACTACATTGGTGGCTTTGCCACCTTTGATTATCCCAACGTTACAAGTGGTTTCGCTGTCTATCCTGCCATCGGGCATGGCTGCAATTGCTTCTGCAGCTACACGAATGGCATTAATACCTTTCTCGGGAGCAACTCCGGCATGAGATTCTTTACCGCGAACTACGAATTTCAGGCTGTTCTGGGAAGGTGCACCTATACTAAGGCGACCTACCTGGTGGCTATCAAGTGCATAACCTGTTTTTGATCTTATCAGGGAATAATCGAGATGTTTTGCACCCTTCAGTCCGATCTCCTCAGAGATTGTGAAGAGGATTTCCACCGGTGCATGTTTTTCACCGGATTCTTTTAGTTCTTTAATTGCCCAGATAATCTCTGTAATACCGGATTTATCATCAGCTCCCAGAATGGTTGTTCCATCTGAAGTGATCAAACCATCTTTGATCTGCGGGTTAATGCCATTTCCGGGTTTTACCGTGTCCATGTGTGCACAGAAAAGAATGGGAGGTTTGTTGATGCTGCCCGGGATATAGGCATAAAGATTTCCCACATTGCCGCCTGTTCTCTGGTGAGCATTATCAAAGAGCACCTCCGCTCCTAATTCTTCTAGATCCTTTTCCAGTTTTTCAGCAACAGCTTTTTCGTTTTTCGATTCACTATCGATCTTTATTAAACTCAAAAAATATTCGATTATAGTGTTATCCATTAATTATCCTAAAAATTTTTATATTAAACTTGTTTTCAGAGCTTATTCTGTCAACAGGAAAAATTAATAGACAAAATAGTGATTGGAAGCAATTTTGTAGAAGTCTATTAAATGCCGGAGGTTGTTGTGAAATATTTTACTTCATTTTTGTTGATGCTTATAATAATCGGATGTTCTAGTGGAAACTTGTATGAGACAAAGGGTGTTTCCAGGGGAAAATTACATAATAAATTTGGAACCACACAACCAGAAACTCAATTAAAAGAGGTAAAAAAAGGACAGGTTTACTATTTTGTATGCTCCTTTTACGGGGAAAAATTTCACGGTAGACAAACCTCTAATGGTGAGATATTCGATATGTATAAACTCACCTGTGCCCATAAATCATTGCCCTTTGGAACCCGGCTTAAAGTTATCAACGAAGACAACGGAAAATCGGTTGTAGTGCTGGTTAATGATCGCGGACCTTTTATCGAAGGACGAGATCTGGACCTTTCTTATGCAGCAGCCCAGGAGATCGGACTTATTGAGCATGGAGTAAAAAAGATGCGAGTGGAAGTGCTGGGAACCGATTGATGAAAAAATACCTAGAATTCAGTAAAGATGTTAAAGAAGCTTTTAAAAAAAAACAATCGGTAATTGCACTGGAATCTACCATTATTTCGCATGGAATGCCATATCCGCAAAACCTGGAAGTTGCCGGTAAATTGGAAGCAATTGCTCGTGAGATGGGTGTGATTCCTGCTACCATCTGCCTGATGGACGGAAAAGTAAAGATCGGGCTGGTACAAAAAGACCTGGAACTATTAGCAAAAGCAGATAATATAGCTAAAGTGTCTCGTCGTGATATTGGCAGGATCATTGCAACCAAAAAAGTGGGAGCCACCACCGTGGCTGCCACCATGATAGCTGCCAATTGGGCGGGAATAAAAGTGTTTGCCACCGGCGGCATCGGTGGAGTGCACAGGAATGCAGAAAATACATTTGATGTTTCCAACGATCTGATAGAACTTTCACGGGTTCCGGTGATCGTGGTTTCAGCAGGTGCCAAAGCAATTTTAGATCTATCCAAAACACTGGAATACCTGGAAACAATGGGAGTGCCGGTTTACGGATATAGAACTGACAGATTTCCCGCTTTTTATTCTTCGCAGAGTAACCTGAAAGTAGATAAATTAGATACTCCACGGCAGATCGCAGATATCTATAAAACCAATATAAAACTTGGCTTAATAAATGGAATACTGGTTGCCAATCCGATCCCCGAAAAGTATGAAATTCCTTTTGCTGAAATGGAAGGGTATATCGATTCTGCTCTTGAAAAAGCAGATGAGAATAACATTACCGGACGTGAACTTACACCTTTTTTATTATCGGAAATTGTAAAGATAACCGAAGGAAGATCACTACAAGCAAATATTAAACTGGTAGAGAATAACGTTCGGCTGGCCTGTGAGATAGAAAAGATATTATACTACACTTGTTCTCAAAAATGTGAAGTATAAAAAACAGGATAGAAAGGTTAACTTATTTTCAGATTGACATATGTGTGTTATTTTTAATAATCGGTTGAAACTACAATGAAGAGGAAATAAAAAATGGGAAGTTTAAATCAATTCAAATTAATCAATCAAAAATGCGAAAAATATTATAACCTTTTAGAAAAGGAATTAAACAAAGAATTGGAATTAAAAAATCCGAAGGATAAATATAGATTTGGATTTTACCTATACATCTTAGAGTGTGTTACAAATATTAAAGAAATTGATCAACTTATCGAAATGATAACTGATACTGAATTTAATAAAACTGTTTTTTCAAATTCTTTTAATGATCAAGGGATCGATGCAGTGTATATCGATGATGAAAATCAAGAAATAGACTTATTTAATTTTAAATATTCTGAAAAATTTAGAACAAATCAACAAAGTCTAAATAATGTTTTTGTTTCAACAAAGTTTACAACAGCATTAGTAAACTTCGATAGTTCCAATATAAAAGACAAAATAAAAAAGTATGCAGATGAAATTATTAAAAACCTTCAATCAAACGAAATTTGGAAACTTAATTTGTATATGGTAAGCAATGAAAGCATTGGCTTAAAAGAGGATGATCCGACTATTAAACAGTTAAAAGAGCTGTATGATCTGGATGTGAAATCAATAACACTAAATGATATTTCTAATTTTATGTCTAAAAGGCCCAAACCAATTTCTGCAAAAATTGTTATAGATAATGATGCTATTTTATCTTATACAGAAACACTTTTATCTTCTTCGAAATCCTATATCATTAGAATTTCAATTCCTGAATTAATAAGAATAACCTGTACAGATCCACAACTTAGAGATAATTATAGTTTTGAAGATATTTCTAAACTTAGTGATTCAAAATTGGACTTTGCTGTCTTATTTGATAATGTTAGAGGATTTTTGGGGAGAACAAAATATAACGATAATATCATACAGACTTTAAAAAATGATCCTTCTAAATTTTTCATGTACAATAATGGTATTACAATTACAGCAGATCGAATTGAAGCGAAGACAATTAATGTAAAAAAAAAAATGAAAATAGAAATTGAGAATCTTCAAATTGTTAATGGGGGGCAAACTCTTAGAGCAATCTATGAGTTTAATAAATCAAATAAAGATGCTATTCAAAAATATTTGTTAGATGGTGAAATACTTATAAGAATTTTTAAAACAAGTAATGAACCAAAATTAACTAATAAAATTGCAGAATATACGAATAGTCAAAATGCAATTTCAGTTATAGATTTAAAATCTCTTGCATATGAACAACTGGAGATAGAAAAATTTTTGGATGATCATAAAATTATTTATGCTAGAAAAGTCGGAGATACAGGAACTTCTTCGGATAAAGACTATGATTATTATATTAGTTTAGAGAAGTTCGGACAAATTTTATTCTCTATAAATGGTAATCCCGAAAAAGCATCAAATCAGAAAAAACGTATTTTTGATAAGCATTATAATGAGACTTTTGGTGAAGAAAATTTTGATTTCAATAATTCTGCAAAAATAGTTGAGGAATATTATAAAATTAAAGAGATATATAATACTAAGTTCAAAAATATAGATATTACAGATCAGAAAATATTCTATATTTTATATCTTAACAGAAAAAGAAAAAAATATATTGCAAGTAATATTAATTTTTTAGAAAAATGTATTTCTGAATATAGATCTGATGACGAACTTCCCTCAGCACGAAAATTAATTCAGAAAAGTTTTAAACAATATATGGATTCTAAAATAAAGTAACATCTCATATAAAATATCTAAATCTATATTTGTTTATCATAAACTGGATTATTATTTGAATACCTAATCCTCACTTTTCGTGTCCATTTACAGTTCACTTTTTCCCCCACAATCCAAGCAATTCTTCCTTTTTCTCCAAAATTTCAGCTAATATCTCAAAATCTATAGTTTGTTCGCTGTCACAGATTGTGTTATCCGGTGAGAAATGCGTTTCGATGAGAAGACCATCTGCGCCCGCAGCCATAGCAGCCCAACTGAGTGATTTTATCATTTCCCGGCGTCCCGAACTGTGGGATGGATCGACAATAATGGGTAGGTTGCTCAGGCTTTTCACAGCGGGAATAGCAGAAATATCCAGTGTATGTCGTGTGAAATTTTCGAAGGTACGAATACCGCGTTCACACAATATCACTTGCGGATTGCCAGCTTCGATAACATGTTCTGCTGCCAGCAGCCACTCTTCGATAGTGCTGCTCATGCCGCGCTTAAGAACGATGGGATTGTTTACTTTTCCTAATTTCCAGAGCAGCCGGTAATTGTGCATGTTACGCGTTCCCACCTGAAGGATATCAACGTATTTACTCATTTCATCAACGTCTTCCTCAGCAACAATTTCGGAGACCGATATCATGCCGGTTTCATCCGCAACTTTTTTGATAAATTCCAGCCCGGTCTTTCCCAACCCTTTAAAATTATAAGGAGAAGTACGCATCTTGTAAGCACCACCCCGAAAGAAATTTATTCCCATTTTCTGAAGATGTTTAACAATTTTCAGCAGGTCTTCATAATTTTCTATGGTGCAGGGTCCGGCAATAAAGGTAAAATGATCTCTGCCTATTTTTTTGCCTTTTATATTTATTTCTACCGGTTCACCCTTTTGATGTTTGAGTTTTTTTAATATATTTTCCATTTTGATAATCCCGTTAGAAAAGCATATCCTTCAAATCTTTTTCTTCCTGGTACAGAATACCGAATTGCAGTCCTCTGTCGCTCACGACAATTTCATCTTTTCCGTATATATCCATGATCTCTTTAACGATCATTGTTCCGGTGGTGATGATATCAGCCCGGTAGCGGTCGAAAGGCATTAAGCGGGCGATCTGATTATTGCTCATACGCCGGAAGCGGTCTAACATTTCTTTGACCTCGGAATTTCTGAGAGAGCTTTTATGAACCACATCCGCATCGTATTTCTGCAAGCCATGTTTAACTGCACTCAAACTGGTAACTGTTCCCCCGATCCCGATCATTTTAAATTCTTTGAAATCGGGTAAAACAAGATTATTTAATGCCTTTTGTGTGGTTCTCACTCTTTCTGAATAATCTGTATCTTGGGAATTATGCAGTCTTCTAATGCCCAGGTTCAAGCTCTGATTATAAATCATCTTACCATTATAAAAATAGGTAAATTCCGTACTGCCTCCACCCACATCGAACATAACGATATTTTTAAATTCCCTGAATTCAGTAATATTGGCCAGACCGTTCAGTTGAGCTTCTTTTTCCCCACTTATGATATTGTATTTCAAACCGAATATTTTTTTCAGCCATTTCTCTAAAATATCAATATTCTTAGCATCCCGTGAGCAACTGGTTCCTACTACTATTATATTTTCTGTAAATAATCTGGCAAAATTAATATTATCAGATAGTATTCTTTTTGTTTTGTTTATTGCTGTTTTATTAAGATACCCATCTTGCATTTTCTTACCGAAAGCTGAGATATTAGTATCACGATGCAGGATGTCCAACTTGTTGTTATTTTTCCTGGCAATAAGAAACAGAACGTTGTTCGTTCCTACATCTATAACAGCAAATTTATTATTCACAAATAAATCCTCATCAGGTTTCAAGAAGTTTTACATTTTCTGCCTGCAGACCTTTTCCTTCCACTTCCTTCAATTCAAATTCAAATATCATCTCACGATTAGGAAGCTTAGATTGGTCTACTTTATCAGGAAATTGTGTATTGTGCACAAAAGCAGTTTCGTAAGGCGATTCGCTTTTACGGGAATCGGTGATCCACAAACCACCGCTCAGCTTTTTCATAAAACGCATAAAACCAAAGCCTTTATCCGGGAAAAAGGAATAGCAGATACCTCTTACTATTCGTTTTCCATTATTGGCATCATACACTTCTATGGGGAGAAGGTCTGGAACGAGATAACCGGAAGTAAAAACGTCTGCTTCGGTCTTTAAATTGTGAGCCACATTTTTAAAAGCCAACACTTCCACCCGGCAGCCTTTGTTCTGCAGTGCGCGTACCACCTGTACAAAATCACCGTCACCACTTACCAGCAGAACATAATCCAGTCTCTCAGATTGCATCAAAGTATCAACAGCCATGTCCAGATCGGCGTTTGATTTTCCATAACGAACACCATGTTCATCTACGAACCACCGGACTGTTTTTACTATCACCTTATAACCAAAATCCCGCAGCATGGAATGAAAATTCTCTGATTTAACTTTGTATTCAGGGTTTGTTTTTGAACGTTCCGCATCAAAAGCCACATAAGCATTTAAGCGGATAGCAACACCATTATTGCAGCAAGCAAATTCGCGCAGAACATCATATTGCATGCCAAATCCACCATTCTGAGCAATGTTGGATACATCAACGTAAACTCCAACTTTTAATTCTCCTTTTTTGTCCATTGAACCTCCTTATTCAAAAATTCCAAATCTCAAAAAACAAATAACAAATAAATTACAAATCCTAAAACTGTAAATTTACCAGCTTAACTTGAGTTAAGTTGGCTTTATAACCCGTTAAATTCAATTCATAGGATATTTAACGGGATCAGCAATCTTGACTTAAGTTTCCCGACCATAACTATATTCCAGTTCAACTTAACACAAGATCATTCGACTTGTGTCAAGTTTCAAAGCTCTTATTAAGGGTAACAACACCCAGTACCAAAAACCAAATACCCTCTTCTCTCACAACTTTGTTTCTAATCCAAAGTGAATAATTCCGTCAAGTGGATTTCTGAGTTCATCCTCAAAATAACTGAAACCGTAATCGAGTCTCAATATACCCAAACGGGTTTCCACTCTCAGACCAAAACCAAATCCGAATAATTTATCAAAAGTGTTTTCATCGTTATGCACGTAACCGTAATCTGAAAATAAAAAAGCTCTGGAATTTCTTGATAGCAGGTAGCGCAATTCCAGATTTGACCAGAATACTCTATAGCCTTTGAATTGGTTTTCGTTGAATCCACGCAGGTTCCGGCTACCTCCCAGTTCGAATACTTCATAAGCGGTAAGAGCTTTATTTTCTAGTACATTTGCATTTGCACCCGTAGCCACCACCAGGTTATTGGAAATTCCAAAGTAATGGTTAAAACTCAATTCCACTGCCTGTTTAGAAATGTTTTTATTTTCTATGCGATTGAAAATATAATAATATTTCAGGAAGAATATCGAACCGGAAGATGGATTCAGGTAGTAATCGGTAACATTTTTTTCCCAGAATATTCCTGCTTTTTTAAATGAGGTTTTTTCTACTATCTTGGGTCGTTTGCTGCCGGGAAAGATGTCTTCCATTCCCATGTAAACACCATATTTATTAAATAAATCATAATAATAGATTTCAGCATCGAATTTAGTTCTTATAAATGTGGAATCAACTTCTTCGCGGAAAACAAGAAAATCACCACTGACGGGAAATCGCTGAAGCCCGGATTCGTGGTAATTGAGTTCGATAGAATTCCTGTCTGCGGAAATTCTCTGCCAGAACAGCGAAAGTGAACGATCTGTACCGTATAGGTTTAAAAATTCCAGGTTAAGATAGCCGGATAGTTTGTTGCTGCTGGTCTTAGAATTGTCGTACCCTGCAATGCCCGATATCAGGCTCATCCTGTCTTCTTCCACCTCGATGAGTAATTGCCGATGATTCAGTGGAATGATCTTACAGCTTTTAATAAATTTTTTCTTTTGAATGAGTTCTGATGATTGATCCAGAATAAGTGGAGTGATCTTTTCAATGTCCTCCAATTGAGAAATTTTCAAAAGAGTTTTATTTGTAGTAATTTTGTTCCCCCTGAACTTGAAATCATGGAATTCACAAAAGTTGCCTTCGTGTATTTTCAGGAACGCATCTATCGAGGAATCTGTTTTCAGCAGGCTGTCAACTTCTGCACTAGCAAAGAGAAAGCTGCTTAGGGTGTACATTTCAACGATGTCTTTGAGAACAGTATCCAGATCGGAAAGATAGAGGTTTTTAAGATCGATCGCATCCAATATTCTTTTTTCAGAGATATATCGGTTACCATTCAGAATGAGATTATTGATCTTAAGTTTCTCCATTTCCTCTATCCTGAAAACAATATCGATCTCCTCGGTGCCTTTGGTAATTATCTGAGGATTATGAACTTTTACGTTCTGGTACCCTCTTATATGATACATATTTGCGATAGTTTCTGCATCTTCATTCAACAGTTTCTGATCAAAGATAGCACCATTACCAGACTGGATAGCGCTTTGTAATTCTTTATCGGAAAAGAAGTTATTTCCCTCAAAAAAAATCTCTCCTACAATTAATTCTGCAGGACAGATATTGTAAATAAACAGCAGAAAAAAAAGTATGATAAATTTATTTTTGAACATCAGCTTTGATAATTGCCATGAGTTCATTTAAAAGGTTTTTTTCTGGCACTTTCTTGATGATCTTTCCCTTTTTGAAAAGCAATCCTTCCTGCTCTCCGCCGGCAATGCCATAATCTGCTTCACGTGCTTCCCCGGGACCATTTACAATGCAACCCATCACAGCAACTGTTAGATCCAGTTTAGAAAATGGTTTCAGTTGTTTTTCTACTTCTTTGGTAAGTGAAATGATATCGATCTCACTTCTACCACAGGTTGGGCAGGAGATTATTTCTAGTCCTTTTCGCAAATACAGAGATTTGAGGATCTCTTTTGCAACTAACACTTCTTTTACCGGATCGGCTGTGAGTGAAACGCGAATTGTGTCACCGATACCTTCTGCTAACAGGGTGCCGATACCAATTGATGATTTGATTGTACCGGTAAATTCCGTTCCTGCTTCCGTGATACCAAGATGCAGCGGATAATCCACCTTTTTGCTTAAGAGTCTGTAAGATTCCAAAGTTAAAGGAACGGAAGAAGCTTTTACCGAAATCTTCATTTCATGGTAATTCGCTTTTTCTAAAATCGCTACATGCTCCAAAGCACTTTCTACAATTCCTTCTGCTGTAACACCATATTTTTTCAGTTTTTCTTTGGAAAGCGAACCGCTATTCACACCGATCCTGATGGGAATTTTTCTTACGCGCGCTGCATCCACGACCTTTAATACTTTTTGCTCACTGCCGATATTCCCAGGATTCAAACGAAGCCCGTCCACTCCGGATTTCAGCGATTCAAGAGCTAATTTATAATCGAAATGAATATCTGCAATCAGGGGAATTGAAATAGCATCTTTAATCTGTTTTATCGCTCGTGCTGATTCCATATCGGGAACAGCCACACGGATAATCTGACATCCAGCCATTGTAAGTTCTTTTATCTGTTCGATAGTGTTTTTTGTATCAGCTGTTTTTGTATTTGTCATGGATTGGATTGAAACAGGGTAGTCTCCGCCAACAAATACATTTCCAACTTTTATAATCTTTGTATTTTTTCTATCGATCATATTAACCTCGATTTTTTCTTAATGGTTTGACATTTATTTGGTCAAGAACTATTTTGCCAACGGGGGAGTAGATGACGGACAATTTACATAAAATTCTAATGAAGACAGGTTGGGTACTATTTTTTACATTTCTATTTCTGAATCTTATCAATTTGGGAATTACTATTAAAAATGATGTTTTTATAAGGACCTTACCTTTCGATATTGAGAATGGAAAAGCTGTAAATTTTAAAGATTCCACTTTGGTAAAGACTTTTCATAATAAGATGATAACAGCAATAGATACGTTAATAGTGGAAGAACTTGAAAAACAAACTTCTGAAGATACCGTTAACCAGGGAAGAAATATAAATTTCATATTTGCAGATCAGGATGAATCACCTGCAATTCTCGAAATCGATGATATTAATGAGAAAATTCACGAAGTAATAGGAAACAAAAAAGAGGTTGAAATACCTATGCAGACAGCATTTCCACACAAACAATAACGATTCAAACCATTCCTGATAAAAGATATTCAGAATTGATCAACATTGGATTCAATGCACTTTTCCTGTTATTCATCTTTTTTAATTCCTTTCTTTTATTAAAATACAGCCAGTCAAAAGAGAACATTCTAATCGTTTTATTTCTATTGCTACTATCCAGTCCGGATAACCTGCCGGGTTTTGATATATCCCCACTTATCTCGAATATTTCTTCAGGATTTCTGGGTATATTATTCTATCACTTTATAGTGCAGAAAGTGAACCCGGAAAAAAAAGTAATAAAAATCTATCTGCTGACAGTTTTACTAATTTTGATTACCTGCTTTTTAGGTTTAATAATTAAAACTAATTTGGGAGTTTTACTGTATGTTTGGTCGGTTGTTTGGATATTTATCGGATTCATAATTTTATGGAAAGCATATAAAAAGACCGGCTCCATAACCATGAAAAGATTGCTCAATGCATTCAGAGGTATTTTCATTTCTCTTGTATCTATTATCGCTATAATCCTGTTGGCAGCCATATTGAAACTTTATTTTGGTGTAAACGGGTCGGTGCAGTTTGGAATTCATAATATTCAAACAGGTGTAATAGTGGTTTTACTGTTAATTTCACTTCTCGGTTTTTTTATAGGGATTCTATGGTTTTTTGGTTCTTTTACCTGGGGTTTGCTCACCGGTACTACACTCGATATAAAAATAAGAAGTACTATGATATATTCGATCATCGGTGTTTTCTTCATAGCTTTTTTTGGTTTGATCGATTATTCATTGGGAGAGCTTTTACAATCGCTTTTTGGAAGATTCGTAGGTTCAGAATTTATTGCGGGGATCCCAGCTACGATCGGACTTCTTGCCTTTTTTAATCCGGTAAGAAATCGTGTGGAAAAATTTGTAGATAACAAATTGAACACATCTGATCTTGATTTCTTGGAGAAAACAGAAACTTTTACAGATGCTTTGACTGGAGAAAGTGTTATCGAGGGATTTGAAGAATATATATGTGAGAATTTAATTCAGAGACTTCCTATTACAAAAGTTGCTCTGGTTTCCTACGATAAGGAAATGAAAAGTTATAAATACAACGAAATCAGAGGAAGCGATATTGAAGAAAACTCCAAAGTAGAAGATATTCATCTTTATTTGCTTGAAAACAGGATGATCCGCAATTACGGTCCTTTGAATGAAAATCAGCAGGAGATCGCCAGCTTTGCACTGATCATTCCGATTATTCATGATCTGGAACATAAATGGTTCCTGACTCTTGGTAAAAAGAACGACGGAACAACCTATAGTAAAAAAGATGAGGAAGCACTTACAAAACTGGCAAATAAGATCAAACTTTCTCTTAAATTCATCCTGGCTTATGATAATATCGTGAAAAATAAATTCAATGAAACACTTCAGGAAAAGGAAAAACGCATAGAAAATTTAAAACAACAGATAAAAGAACTGGAAGATAAATTGGTTGAATAGATTCTTATTCCGCTATACTTTTCATAAGGCGGTCCCTGTTTCCGTATCGGGATGGATGACAATTATATTGTTTAATACGTGTCTAAAAAATTGCAGATAACAATTTACTTTGCAAAATATTGATAGGTATTTGGATAACAAACCATAAAATAAAGAGCATAATCATTGAACGCCAATCAAATTTATAGATCAATTTTATAATCAAAAATGAGAAAATAATCTTGAAATATAATCCCTGAAAAAAGAAACTTAAAATCGAAGCATGAAATCCTTTGAAGTTTAGAAAGCTTAATAACATATAAGTGATAAAAATAATTACAGTTACGATAAGAGCTTTGATGTAGCTGTGTTGCTCCGCTCCAAGACCGCTTAATACCCATAGAACTACAGCACGTAAAGGAATAATAATGATTGTAATAACAATTTTTCCAAGCATGAATAATATATTTAGAAATTCTTTCAATTTGTCTATCAATTTCTATTCTTTCTTTTTTTAATTATAAATAGATTTTGTTAGTTTTGACTAAATAAATAATTTTCAATTGACTTTAAATCCCCAAATTCTGTATCAACAATTTTAAAAATAGCAGGAAGATTACTTGTTCCCAAAGTCCTTTTTGGGAACGTTGAAATGGAGCAGGATACATCATACGTAACTAATCAGGGGATTAGTAACGAGGTGGGATAAATGAACTATAAGTTAATTCTTTTCGATGCAGACGGCACACTCTACGATTTCACCAGGGCAGAACACGAAGCCTTCGATAAAACATTCCGTCAATTTGGGATTCATGAAAATCTAACTTATCTACATAAAGAATATGAAAAAATCAACCTGGCGATCTGGAAAGAATTTGAGGAGAAAAAGATCACTTCCACAAAATTGCGATTAGAACGGTTCCACAGGTTTTTTACACAGGAGAAACTATCACTCGATCCCGTAGAAATAAGCCCTGTATATTTGAACTATCTTTCCCAGGGGACTCATCTGCTGGAGGGGGCAGAAGAGATCGTTAAACATTTTTATGGGAAATGTGAACTTGCTCTGGCTACAAACGGCCTTGCCAATGTTCAAAATCCCAGGTTTGCAGGTTCTGATCTGGCAAAATATTTCCAGCATATATTTATTTCGGAAGAGATCGGCTTTCCCAAACCAAATAAAGAATTTTTTAAACATATCTTTAGTAAGCTTCCCCACAAGAAATCTGCAATATTCATTGGAGATAATTTAACTTCAGATATTAAGGGTGGAAATGATTTTGGAATTGACACATGTTGGTTCAATCAAAATAAACGTATTAATGAAAGTGGGATAATTCCCACCTTTGAAATTAGTGATCTGTTAGAGTTAAAAAGAATAATTAAATAGAGGAGATGAAAATGAAATTAATCAAAGTTTTATTACTTTTTATTATTTTACTAACTTTCAGTTGTGCTGAGCAAGCAGAGCTGGGAACAAAAAAGAATCCGATCAAGATGTATTTTGTCCCCTCTATGGAAGCGGGGAAAATTGTTACCAGCGGTAAGGAAGTAGCCGATTATATTACTCAAGAAACAGGATATCGTTTCAAAGTTGCTGTTCCCACCAGTTATGCTTCTGTGATTGAAGCGATGGGAACGGAAGAAACCGATATAGCCTGGCTGGCAACTTTCGCCTACATTCTGGCAAATCAGAAGTTCGGAGCTGAAGTAGCTTTAACAGCGGTTCGTAAAGGGTTGGATAAATATAAGGGACAGTTTATAGCTCAAACAGATAGTGGAATTAACAGTTTAGAAGATATTGATGGAAAAATTATTGCCTATACAGATGCTGCTTCTACTTCCGGTTTTATGTATCCATCTGCCCTGCTTGCCAGAAAGGGCATTAAGCCGGGAAAATACTTTTTTGCCGGAGGTCATCCTCAGTCCATTTTGGCTGTATATGATGGCAAAGCAGATGTAGGTTGCACTTTCTGGGCACCTGAAGGTGAGGATGGTCCTCGTGATGCGCGTCGGGCTGTGATAGAAACTTATCCTGATGTGATGGAAAAGATAAAAATAGTTGGCTTTACAGATTGGATCCCTAATGATACGGTTACATTTCGCAAAGATTTTCCAAAAGATATGAAAGAAAAAATTGTGGATGCATTATTGGAGTATGCCAGTACTAAGGAAGGCCATGAAACTTTAGTGAAATTATTGGACATAGACAATTTTGTACGTTCAACCGATGCTGATTATGAAGTAGTTCGTCAGACTTTAAAAGCTATCGGCAAAGATGCTTCTGATTTGGTGAAGTGACGTTGGTTCATTCGTCCCGATTGATGTTGGTTCATTCGTCTCGATTGAACTACATGTTTTCTCGTTATCCCGTTTTATCGGGACACTTCGTAATGTTATTGTTCAGGAAGTTTAACTTCCAATTCAATTGTGTTCCCAAGAAAAACTTGGGAACAAGAGAAAAAACAAATGTACTCCTTGGGACGAGAAGTCCAACATGAGAACAAGAAGTTTGTTCAATCGTCTCGTTTGAACTACATGTTTTCTCGTTATCCCGTTTTATCGGGACACTTCGTAATGTTATTGTTCAGGAAGTTTAACTTCCAATTCAATTGTGTTCCCAAGAAAAACTTGGGAACAAGAGAAGAAACAAATGTACTCCTTGGGACGAGAAGTCCAACATGTTGTCCCAACCTGAAGATGTCATAAAAAAAGGATAAATATGAAAATTATGATCGAATTAAAAAACCTGCAAAAGGTCTATGCTACAGGGACACACGCCCTCAAAGGCATCGACCTGAAAGTAAAGGAAGGTGAATTCTGTATTCTGCTGGGTCTTTCCGGTTCAGGAAAATCTACCTTACTTCGTTGTTTGAATAGACTGATCGAGCCTACATCCGGTGATATCTATATCGATGGTATAAATGTAGTGGCGGCAAAAGGTAAAAAACTACGTTACATTCGACGTAAGATAGCGATGATCTTTCAACAATTTAACTTGATAAAAAACTTGAGTTCGCTTACCAATGTTTTAACGGGAAAGCTCGGATATTCTACGCTTATTCATTCTCTCACTTTTCCTCAACACAAAGATGATGTGAAGACTGCTCTGGAGAACTTAAAGCGGGTTGGTCTGAAAGAATTTGCCGAAAAGAAAACCAGAAATTTGAGTGGTGGACAGCAGCAGCGTGTGGCTATTGCCCGTGCATTGATGCAGAACCCAAAAGTGATCCTGGCCGATGAACCTGTTGCCAGCCTCGATCCTGCCACAGCAGATTCCGTGATGCAATACTTAGGAGAATTGAATAAATCGGATAACATGACCGTTATCTGTTCGCTTCACTTTCTTAGTCTTGCCAGGAAATATGGCACACGAGTTGTTGCTTTAAAAGATGGTAAAATAGTATTCGACGGCACTCCCGTGGAAATCGATGAGAAGAAATTCAAAGAGATTTACGGCGAAGATGCAGAGGAGGTTGAGATCAGATGAAAAAAGAAAATAAGTTTAAACTGAGTCTTCAAGCAATTCTTACCGATCTACTGTTCTGGATATATATTTTCGGATGTGTTTCCTTTCTGATGGATCGCTGGTTTGAGAAAGCGATCCCAGGCAATTTTGTAGTTATTTTCGGTATTGCAGCAGGATTAATATCTTTTGTTCTGGGGCTATCTGCGGGCAGGAAGGTATTCCTTCCCACAATTAGAACCGATAGAAAATGGTACAAATCTTTCTGGGGTTGGTCGGTCTTTCTGATACTATTCATCACATTTGTAGTTGGTTGGAACCTGGTAGAAGTGGACCTTTATAAACTGTTCACTAAATTCCGGAATGCCGGTGGTATTATGAGTGGAATTTTCAATCCGAATATGGATATTCTTATTGTGTGTCTTACAGCCCTGGCAGAAACCATCTACCTGGCACTGCTTGCCACGATCTTTGCTATTCCGCTTGCTTTTATTTTAAGCTTTTTTGCTGCTCGCAATTTAATGCCAAAAACTTTTTTAGGAAATACAGTTTATATTATTATTCGCACAATTGCTACTCTTTTCCGTTCGATCGAAGCTATCGTGTGGGCTATCATTTTCAGTGTGTGGGTGGGCATCGGTCCCTTTGCCGGTATGCTGGCACTGATGATCCATTCGATTGCATCATTAACCAAGCTCTATTCCGAGCAGATCGAAAATATCGATCCTGGTCCGGTAGAAGCAATAAAGGCAACTGGTGCGAGTACAATACAAACCTGGATATTTGGAGTGGTCCCGCAGATTATTTCACCGTATCTTGCTTTTACTATTTACAGGTGGGATATCAATGTGCGCATGGCAACTATCGTCGGTTTTGTAGGTGGTGGAGGAATTGGTCTGCTTCTTCTTCAGCAGCAGCAGCTTCTACGCTGGCAAAATGTAGGGGTCATCATCTGGCTTATCGCAGCAGTTGTATGGATCATGGATATGGTGAGTGCAAAAGTACGGGAGAAATTACAGGGAATGTAAAAAAAGATTTAACCACGGAGAACACGGAGTGGTAAAATGATAAAGACTAAAGATCAAAGGCAACGTTCGATAAGGCAATGATGCTGGAAGGCAAACCAATTACACTGGAAAAGATTTTCTAAAATTATTAGGAAAAAAAGCCTTTCATTTCGAGGGACTTTTTCTTCACGTTTCAAGATTTAATCGGGTGAGAATAAAGGGTTCTGTATAAATAGAGTGTTTTTATCATCCTGAGGAATTCTGTCCATTTTTCTTACGAAGGATCTACTCTTATAATGAGACTTGTCCGGCTTAGACGGATTCTTCGTCGAATGCCTATGTAAGTTAATCCTCAGAAAGACATATATTTTCTTGTTTTGCAGAACTCATAGGTAAGAATATTAATATGAAGTTTGTTGAATTAATTTTACTTTTTGCTGTCCTCTTTATGTTTGGCTGTGGACAGCAGGCTGAACTTGGTACAAAAAAAAATCCGATCAAAATGTATTTCGTTCCTGCCATCGAAGCAGATAAGATAATTACCGGTGGAAAAGAAGTCGCCGATATTATTACAGAAAAAACAGGTTATTATTTCCACGTTAAAGTTCCCACCAGCTATGCCTCTGTAATTGAAGCGATGGGAACCGAAGAAACGGATATTGCCTGGCTGGCTACTTATGCATATATTCTGGCTAATCAAAAATTTGGTGCCGAGGTAGCTCTCACCGTTGTTCGAAAAGGATTTGATAAATACAGAGGACAGTTTATTGCCCGGTCGGAAAGCAATATAAATTGTCTGGAAGATATCGAAGGGAAAATAATAGCATACACAGATGCTGCTTCTACTTCCGGCTACATATATCCTTCGGCTCTGCTGATACGGAAAGGCATCAAACCGGGAAAATATTTCTTTGCCGGAGGTCACCCGCAGGCGGTTCTTGCTGTATATGGAGGTAAAGCCGATGTAGGTTGTGCTTTCTGGACACCGGTTGGTGAAGAAGGCAACCATGATGCACGGGACATGGTATTAGATACTCATCCTGATGTAATGGAAAAGATCAAAATAGTTGGTTTTACAGATTGGATCCCAAATGCTACGGTTACCTTCCGTAAGGATTTCCCACCGGAAATGAAAGAAAAGATCGTTAATGCTCTTCTGGAATTTGCAAATGATGATGAAGATCGCGCGACTCTAAAAGAATTATTGGAAATAGATAACTTCATTCGAGCATCTGATGAGGATTATGATAGTGTACGCAAGGCACTGAAAACCATTGGTGAAGATTGATTCCGAGTTGGTGGATTGAACAAATGGTTGGTTTAACCCGATTAATGTTGGTTCAACCGTCCCGATTGATGTTGGTTCATTCGTCCCGATTGAACCAGTGGTTAATTCAGACCGTCCCGGTCTGAGACAGGTTTTTAGCGATACATCGAGACGATGCAGAAGAAACAAATGGACTCCTCGGGACGAGAAGTCCAACATGAGAACAAGAAGTTGGTTCATTCGTCTCGATTGAACTATGGGTTAGTTAAGATCGTCTCGATCTGAAGAAAAGGAGTAATAATGCCATCACCCAGGATCAGCCAGGAATTGAAAAACGAAATATACTTTGTTACTCTAACAATACAGAAATGGTATTATCTCTTTGATCGACACGACCGATGGGAAATTTTACTAAAAGCCCTGCGGTATTATCAGAAAAACAATGATTTGAAAATATATGCCTGGGTTTTTATGATAAACCATATTCATCTGATATTTCAAATTGAAGACAGTGTTGATTTTCTTCGCTCTTTTAAAAGCTATACATCTCATCAATTAAAGGATGATCTTCTGTTAACAGAACCTGATGTATTGCGTTTATTTAAATTTAAAGATGGTTACCATATTTGGCGTAACAAAAATTTTCCAGAATTAATTCAGACAGAAGATTTCTTTTATCAAAAGGTGAAATATGTAGAAGAAAACCCTGTGAAAAAGAGTTATGTTTACAATCCTGAAGATTGGAAATATTCATCAGCAAATGTGATTCAATTATTGAATGTTACACGGTTTGAATGATATGCATCGAGACGATTCAGAAGAAACA
>JACKQG010002941.1_pt1 | contig 21502 bp, 31 predicted proteins | sample 8237621 | NCBI WGS metagenome assembly JACKQG01 (sample SAMN15677084, study PRJNA649215) | marine metagenome | biome: marine; feature: Black Sea; material: saline water; isolation source: suspended particulate matter (SPM) from the Black Sea western gyre | collected 2013-06-09/2013-06-10 | depth... | reverse complement strand
CTTTTCATGGTGTGGAAAGAGTGGTGGGAGGACGGCGATGTCGTGTATGCCAAAGTGCTGTTTAACTCAATGCGCTGGATCGGCGTGTAACACAAAGAATGAATAGGGAAAGAAGTAGTTGCACAAGCAACCATCACCGCTTCTGTTTGTTTTGTGTGGTAAAATTCTTCGGTTGGTTAGAAAGGGGAAATAAGTATGTCTAATAAGCTAATACCATATCGTTCCGACGATGACATCAAGAGGATGGTGAATAAGTACGATGAGTATGCTTTTGATGACCTACCTTATCAACTACGACAATCAATTATCAATCGTAGTATTACCTTTCCAACTCGTAAGCCCACAGAGTTAGAGATGTGGGAAACTAATGAAGATGCAAGAGAGCATCGTCATATGAACAAACAACTCACACTTGAAGACTACAAAGATAAGTATAAACGCGGTAGAGTCTTTAACTTATACGCTTAACAACACAAAGGAGAACTATAAGATGTTTAATATCAATCAATACCTCAGTGACCTCACAGTACTTGAAGATGATGTCGAATTGAAACAAGCAATGGAACTTGTAGAACTCACTGAATTGATCTGTGATGATGCATGGCTAGCACGACAAGATCACTTCGGTAGTGCTGGAGCAATGGAACGTCAGTTGGAGTACTTAGGAGGCACATTGCTACCTAATGCAGAGAATAAGAAGACGCGAATGTCATCAGGAGGTGTCATTGGAGAGTCTTATGTCATGGATAACTGGTTCGGAATGTCTAATGAAGAGAACAGGCATGAGAACGAAGAGATATCCTTCGATCAACAGCTTGAAGATCAAGAGAACTTCATTGATGGCCTTAAGATACGCATGCGTACTGCTGCTATCCTATTCGTAACACGAGTAAGGGCGCATGATGAGCTTAGTAAGACACTTGATCAGCTTACATACAGTGGTATCAAGGCTAAGGCTGCATCTAATCGCCAAGCTAAGCAACAGGCTACTGGATAACAAGTAACATGGACGGTTAGGAGAAATCCTAGCCGTCCATTTTTTATTTCAGGTGGTACTAGCACCCTTGTCTGAGCCTTAATGGAGACTGTTATGCGTATACCACAACGAGTACCATTGCAAAGTCCTATTAGACAGTTACGAGTGGAACATACCCCTCGTTGGGAAATTGAATGGGGAGAAGAAGTGCCTATTGATGCTGGTTATTGGTGTATATGGTTAACCGCTAACAAGGATTTTACACTTGGCACATTCATTAAACTATGTCATGATGGTAAAGTATTAAGAATAACTTTACATGAAGATGGTACAGAGACAGTATTTGAGGTGCGTAATGATTGAACTAATCTTATTCTTACTAAGACTCATATGATGGCAAGGAAGAACAAGCCTCATGATGTGTTCAAACACATTAACATGCGTTGTAATGACGCATGTTGGGAATGGAAAGGGAAAGTAAATGCCAAAGACGGACGACCTTACATTACTATTGATGGGAAACGCCGTCCATCATACGTCATTGTCCTCGAATTGTTTACGGGGCATGCGCAAGAAGAGAATGAAGTTGCTAGGCACAGTTGTGATAACCCTATTTGTTGTAGTCCTCATCATCTGTCTTGGGGTACTCATCAAGATAACATGAATGATATGAAGGAGAGAGAACGTCATGGATTACCTAAAACTGTTATACGAGCCATTTCTAAACTTATTGAGGAAGGACGATCCCAACACAACATTGCCGAATTATACGGTATTTCTCGCGAAGCTGTGTCAGCTATTAGTACTGGACGGAGAAGGATACTCGATACTAAGGAAGACACTTGATGACTATGAGAATATGGTAAACACACAAGCACAAGAAGACCTTGACAAAGAAATGTATGAGTTCTAACATGGTGTAGTAATCCTCCTTGAGATTACCTCCCTTGTGGAACTCAGCCCCTGCATTATCCCCCAGTGCAGGGGCCTTCTTTGTGCTTGACTATTGTGTGTCTTTGTGGTAAAAGTGTTCTATTGTCCAATAAAGGAACAAAGGAAATACTATGAACAACCTTACCTTGTTACATCCCCAAAAACCAGAAGCCTTTAGCCCAGAGTCAGAGTTATACTTTGATGTATGGGAACGTCCTGCTTACTTCCTTGGTGGAGGTAATGAACCTATCCACTATGAAGATACAGAACATAAACATATTGTTCGTATCTGGAATGACAAGCCAATTAGCATTGGTTTAGTAGGCAAGAACTATAAGCTTCTAAAGAATAAAGAGCTATGTGAGGGGATCGAAGACACCTTCATGGAAACTCTAACAAAGGAAGAGTTACATGGAGTACGAAGGACCGACAAAATCTCATACATGGGAGGTACTTCTATCAGAGATTACATCTTCCCAAACATCCGTACTGATATCGGATCAGAACGAAGCGATATCGCCTTTCGAGCTATCGTTATTAACGGGTATGATGGCTCATCCAGCTTCAAGTTTTACCACGGTGCTATCGACTTCTTCTGTACAAATGGCATGGTTACAGGATCATATGACATGACTGTTAAGCGTCATACTGCTGGACTACAAGTACCAAGGCTAACTGATAAGTTACGTACATCCATTGATATCTTCTATAAACAAGCTGATCAATGGAAGCATTGGGTAGGTAAGGTAATCAGTGATGAAGACGCAGAAGAATGTTTTAAAGCTATGCCTAATGTGTCAGAACGTAGAGTTCAACAACTCATGCGACAATTCCATATTGAATGTCAATCACATGGCCGGACAGTATGGGCATTATATAGTGCAGCCACTTATTATGCTACAAGTAATGCTGGTGACTTCAGTGTTAGAGAAACTAACAACGATCATACAGCAACAACACTCATTAACAGAGAACAACAAGTAAGAAGCTGGCTTAACAGTGAAGAGTTTACTGCTATAGCTGCATAACCCTTTACCACGACTATTAGAGAGTGCATAGTCCTTTGCTTGCGGAGGGCAAGAACGTATCGTAATAGGCGTTCCGTTTAGTAGTCGTGGTAATTCATAACTTAAAATAAGGAGAGGACTACCATGTTTAAAGAAGGTGATATCATCCGTCGTCGTACTGAGGACGGAACAGGAGAAATCGTGCGCGTACTAGAAACTCCTGAATATGAGAGTGAATCAGTATACGTAGCTACTGGCAATGATGATAGCGATTCTTATATTGATCCCGGTGACTACGAACTTGTTACTGATAATCAGACAGTACAAGAAGCAGTGCCTCAAACACCTAATGTATCTTCTAAGACACAAGAAGATATCCATGATGATATCTCTAAGATGTTTGTACAGGCTACTCAATTCCTTCAGAGTAATCTTGATGGTGAGACTATTGAATTAGAAATCACTGGCGAGACTAGTTCTGATAGTATTGATGTATCATTCAAGGTCCGTATCCGTTACGAAGCTTGGGTTGTATCTAGTAACCTGTTCACAGCAGCACAAGTAGCTCTGGCTAGGTATAAAGAGAATAAAGGACTCAAGCCTTTATCTATCCCATTGTATAGGAATGCAGCAGAATGAAGCAGTTAGACATTAACATGTTGGTGGGCGTAATGTCCACCAACATCTCTAAGTTGATACAAGATACACTTGACCAACTGCAAGCTGACTTTGCCTCTGATTCAAGTAACAATGAACAGGTAGCCCTAGAAGCTGACTTGTATGCGACTATGAATCAGTATATCGTCTACACATTACTTAATAGTCAGTATAAGAAAGCCTTTGACCGCACTAAGAAGAACTTAGATCGCTTTGCTGAGGACTTAGGTGCTGATATCGAGGGGAAAGCTGGTGTAACACAAGAGATTGCTTCTGTTAACGGACTTGTCTTTAGTAAGGAACGGAATAAGGATGGTACTACTACCCTCGTCACTGACCTTGTTAATCAACTAAATCGCCTTGGTGTGGATAAGGATATCATCGACACTGCATGTAAGAATGCAGAGAAACCTAAGAAGGGTAATACTTATTATCAAGTGGAAGGTGAGTGATGAAAGCTGACACTCCAATTGCCTTAGCTGATCTAACTAAGCTAAATGCTGAAGAACGAGAAGCCTTGTTACATGGTATACGTGATAGACGTATGAAACCAGTACGTGTCTATGAAGAACTGTCCCTAATGCAAGCAGAAGCAAGGAAAGAAGGACTAGAGAAACAATGGGCTAAGGCATTAGAGATGTTTGCTAAGGAATTAGAACGTGCTGATAAGGCTATGGACAAAGTACAACAACGTTGCACCAAGTTACGTGCATTAGAAATGGAGATAGAATCGTTATGAGTATGATAGGATTTAAACCAAGTGCAGCCACAATTGATGTTACAGCATGTAATGTGCTACAAGATCAATACAATAACCTAGAGAACAGTGTTGATCGGCTAAGGAACCTGAACGATAGATTAGAGAGTGTTATCTACCGTGTTCAAGGTCCATTATCTCCTTCGGAACAACCAGATAACGTACAAGACTGTAATCCCGGCACACTTGGGGCTACAGAAGAGGAACTAAACCAGCTTAGTATAGCTCTTAGCAACTTAGACTACCTAGTAGTTATGTTAGAAAGGTTATAATCATGAAAGGCAGAGAAGTACGGGAAGCACTACAAGGCAATGCCGATCCGAAGGTTATACATTGTATTGCTAGTATAGCAGAAGAAGTATCTGCTATGGGACAAGAACTCAATGCATTAGCTCAGTTACTAGACACAATCACTGATGTTATTGCTGGTCAGTCTGAAACTATGGAACAGATTAAACTAGTAGCGGAGAAGAGAGGTGACTAATGAATAAATGTATTTTAGTTATAGGTAATCTTTCTGATGGCTTTAAATTTGTAGGACCATTTGAAACTTTTGAAGATGCTTGTGCATATTCGGAAAGGGTTGATACCGATAGTTGGGTAGCAACACTAGAGGAGGACGAAGATGTTCAAACTAATTAGTCTTGATACAAGGATGGCAACAGATGAAGACACTCATCTTCCGACTTATGACCACACTAAACTATCTGCGATTAACACTTGCCCTACGTGGGGTATTCTTCGCTATATCCATCATAAGAAGATGCCCGGATCAGCTAGGGCAATGGCACTTGAAGCGGGATCAACTGCGCATGAGGCTTTCGCGGCTGTACGCTGGTATCAGTACAAGAACTTTCAATGCAAGACACCTATACAACACGAAAATGCAGCGTACCACGGAGAGATACTATTTCCTGATAATCGTTTTAGCCGTATGCTTAGTGTTCTATCCGAGAGTACAACACATAGAACTAACGTCATTAACTTCGCGATAGAATGTATGGAGAGTACTGATTTCTACGATGATATCAGTGACAACAGGCGTACCATCTCTAACATCTCTGAGTCTATCATTGCTTACATTGATGCTATTGACTTCGAGCGTTATCCTATCTGGATACGTGATCCCGAAGACCCTAAGACAGACATTGGTATTGAAATTCCATTCGATGTAGTAGTTGATATTGAATATGAATCTGGCCCAACCTTTGAAGATAAAGGTGGATACAATAATCATCTACAATGCCGCTTCACTGGTAAGTTAGACGGCTTACACATCGACCCTCGACATGATAACAGACTACTAATTGAAGAGAACAAGACAGGAGCACGATTAGATGACTCATGGTTGGCGCAATGGATACTATCTAACCAAATTACGGGTTATTGTGTGGCTAGTCAGACGTTTACTGGCTTGGAATGTTCTCATGCCATTGTTAGTGGGATGCGAATCCCAATCGGGAAGATTCCTGCGGAGGGTATACGTAAAGAACCTGTTAATCGCAAGCCAATTATGTTTGAGAAGTGGGCCGGATGGTTCGTAACTAGTGTACTAATGGAACAACAGTGGCGAGATGCTGTAGAAGATGCTCCTATGTATACTCATAGCTGTAACAGATACTTCCGAGCATGTTCATTCCTTCCATTTTGTGCTGCTGATTCAGTAGAAGAGAAGATGCAGATTATAAATGAAATGGAACTAGATGAATGGGATGTATTAGCAGAATGACCTATGCATACTCTCTAATCCTCATATACGCCACGCACTACGAGATATTGTGGACGTATCCAGACCTGAGATCGTGCCTTCACATGGCGAAGGTCGAGGACGGCATCTGCTTGGAAGTGAACACGCTGCAGGAGTTGAATAAATGAAAGACGTTGAAGCGATCAACCGCAATGACGGGACCGTCTTATTCGATGACGGGACGATGATGCACGTTGATGATTGGTACGACGACAGCGGCGACGACTGTACACCAGAAGATGCCAGCTTTTGTGTGGCAAGGGACGGCGACCAATACTGGTCAATTGATTTAAGTAAATTTGAAAGGACGGAAAAACAATGACTGATGAGCCGATAAATCTTGGAGCGATAAAAGAAGCACAAAGGGCGTCCGCTTTAGTGAAAGGAAGGGCTGGCGTGAAAGATAGACTGCTTGCCCAGAGGAGAATGTTTGCTGACAGAATAGACGGGATTGATAAGGCTTTGTCTATACTGCACGAGAACCCGGGGATGGATGTTGCTATTGAGGAATTGTTAAAAATTGACCAAGGGTATTATTGAGTAAATTTGAAAGGACGGAAAAACAATGAAGAAAAGCGATATTATTGCCAAGCTGGCGACAGAACTGGAAATGGCTCTGAGAAGCGCGGTCAACCTACTTGATGAAGACGACTTCGAGCAGACGATTGAAAACGGGCTAACAGCCGCCGGTGATCTGGCAACAAATGAAGACATCGACGAGGTTATCGCTGCATTACGGGGGATCGGGCAGTGAGATGAATGGGATGTATTAGCAGAATGACCCCGGAATTTTTGACAATTTTAGAATGGATCGCCTTCGGCATGGGGGCGTTGACCGTCTATTGCTACGGCCATTCAAAGAAGCAAGGCGCGGTCTTGGGTGTGGCGACCGCCGCCGTATTTATGATCTGGGGCGCATCCGGCGATCTATGGGGCGCGTTCACCATCAACATCGGCTTTTTTATCCTTCATTCACGCAACATGAAAAGGGCTTTCAATGATGACCATCTATAACGAAATTTTATCCGAAGTCGAGCGTGCAACCGTCAAATTCCCGACTTGGCCGACTGACCCACTACACGCCCTGGCTGTGCTTGGGGAGGAATACGGAGAACTTAACAAGGCCATGTTGCAGCTTACCTACGAGCCGCACAAAACCAATTTGGATAAAGTGCGGATGGAAGCCATCCAGACCGCCGCGATGGCACTGCGGCTGGCTATGAGTTTGGACACCTACGAATACGCGCCGTCTGGTCAGCATAGTCAAGGCGCGTTGGCCTCCCCTGAAAGGAACAGATCAGATATTTACAGGATTACCGAAGAAACAAATAGGAACTTCCGTATCCAGCAACTTGAAAATACGTTTCGCCATTACCACAAGGCAAGCGTTGATAACTCAGATATATGCGCCACCTGTGAGCTGGACTTACGTGACAATATACATGAGAGGGTGCAAAATGGATGAAATACCGAGATAGAGAATGATTAAACATAAATACATTGTGGTAAAAGTGTCTTCTCGGAAATACATTGTTGGAAGATGTATGGTAGGACATGAAAAAAAATATGTTCCATTAGCATATGCAGAGAATAAAACCTATGCAATATTACTAATGGATGCATTGTGTGATTACGAGAGTCAACATGGGAACAAGACATGACAAGGAAAGATTACATTCGAATTGCTAGAGCCATATTTAATTCGCCAATAGATGATGATGCTAGGGGTAATATAGTATTAGAATTATCAGCCGAATTAAAGATGGATAACCCTGAATTTGATTCTAACAAATTCTCAAAAGCATGTGGGATAGAAGATGGCAGATGTTAAACCTAAGATAACACTAGGAACCATTGAAGTAACCACACCTAAGACACAAGTAACTCGTATGAGTATGGTTATATGGGGTCCAAGCGGTTGTGGTAAGACTACCCTTGCTGCTACTGCTCCAAGACCTATTCTGTGGGTTAACTTTGATCCTGATGGTACTAGTTCACTTATGGATCAAGAAGACATTCATATTGCAGACTTTAGTATGGAAAACCCTAACAAGGTGGTAACGTTTAAACATGAAAACGCAGGTGGGATTAAACAGGTACTCGATGCTCATTCAGAGATTCAAACTGTCGTGTTTGATTCTATTACTTCGTTTAACGAGATGGCACTTAAACACGCTGTTTCCGAAGTTAGGGGGGCTTCTATGGAATTGCCCACCCTCCAAGGTTATGGACGACGTAACAGCTACACGATGCAAGGCATTATGTCAGTCATTAGAGCGACTGGAGCTCTCAATAAACATTGTATATTCATTGCACATGAAGACTCGCCTAGTAAAGATGAAATGACCGGAGCTATGATGGTAAGCATCCTTGTAGGTGGTAAAATGCAATCAGAGATTCCAATCAAGCTATCCGAAGTGTGGCATATGGAGGATACCGGGAAGGACAGAAAGATTACTATCCGTTCTTCGCGTATGCGCAAGCCCATGAAATCCCGGATGTTTGTCCAGAGTGATGAGAGTAGCTTCACATGGAAATTCAACCCGGAGTCATGGGAGGGCGTGGGCATTAAAGATTGGTATGAAGAATGGGTAGAAAATAAAGGACGTAAGATCAATCTCCCATAAGAAGGGTAATACCACATGTTGTGTCTATTACTAACATTAACTACTAGATACATGGGCTGGACTAGTAGTTAAAATGCCACTATAATTACCAGTTCCACACAACAGTGTCGTTGACACACAACCACAAAGGAGACATGAATATGTCAGAAGAACTATCAAGTATCGTTGAATTCTCTATGGACCTCAACAAACAAGAAGCCCCGGAGCCACTTCCTGCGGGAAAGTATACTGGTGTTATCCGCAATGCAGAAGTAAAAGAAAGTCAGCGCGGTACGATGTATGCTGCTGTAGCCTTCCATATTGGTGCAGACCAGTTCCCGGCAGACTACAAAGACGGTTCCGATGATGGAATGACCTTAGTCTATCGTCGCTGTGGGTTGGAAGACAATCCTCAGTCGCGGTATGGCTGTAAACGTTTCATCGAAGCTATCGGTGCGCCGTTATCTAAGAAGATCGACGTATCCGAATGGGTAGGTATGGAAGCTGCTCTTGAAGTCGAGCATGATACCTACGAAGGCGTTACCCGCGCTGCAATTAATCGGGTTCATGCCGCATAGACATCTTCGGATGTACGAAGGCGCATGATCAGCCCCGTCAACAGTTTTACTCCTAAGTTTTCTGTTGACGGGGTTCTTTCTAACCACTATAATACTTGTATTGAAACCACAATGAAGGAGAGGCCAATATGGCTGATGAAAAGAAGAAGATTACTCGTACTGTGAAACCCGTATATGCTATTATGTCCGTCACGGACAATGCTGGTAACACATTGGATATCACGAAAGAGAACGTGGTCATCCACTCGGTAGAGAAGTCGGCTGATGCAGTTTTGGATTCGCTCGACGCTGGTAATCTTCCCACTGGTAGTTTCTATAAGCGCATTGCCCTTGGTTAAATACGAAAGCACCTGTAAGTCGGTACGCAGGGTGTAATCAAGTGAAGCAAACAATTACCCCACATCAGAAATGGTGTGGGGTTTTTGCTATTTAACCCTTGACACACAAGGGAATCTATGATAATGTCTAAACAACACAAACATGAGTGGCACTTAACATCTGACTACTGCATACATTGTGGTATGTCTAGAGTACATGAGCTAGATGCTCCTGTTAACTGTCACCGTGAGAAGAATGTAGTAGCAATATCACATAGGCGAGTACCGAAACATGTCATACGAACCACCTCTAAAAGTATCAATCCCAGTTCCAAGTCTAATAAGCCCTAATTACGGTCCCAATTCCACAGGCAAACGTGGGGGCAACCTTCGTGTCCGTTGTACTAATGCTGAGTACGACATGATACAGGAGGAAGCTGCTCACTTAGGTATATCATTAGCCATGTTTACTAGGTGGTGTGCGATTAGGGTAGCTGAACAAGTCTATCAACATCGTATCTCCGCTAGTACAGCCATGAGTATAGGAGAAGACGAAAGTGGATGCGATCAATGAAGAGTATAGCCTCGATGAGACACAGCTTGAGGCAATTGATAAATGTATTAATCTTAGTAGTAGAATCGTGGCTGTTACGGGGGCTGCTGGCACTGGTAAGACAACTATACTTAAGAATGTCTACCGTACTTTGTACAAACAAGGGCGCGAAGTGGTATTATGCGCTCCTACAGGCAAGGCAGCGAAACGAATCACAGAGGCAACAGGTATTCAAGCGTGTACGATTCATCGGCTATTAGAATACCCACATCCCGGTGAACGAGATGAGAAGACAGGCAAGGCATTAGTAACGACTGATCCTAAACGAGATAGAAACAATCCTATTGAACAGAAGGTAGTGTTATGTGATGAGTACGCTATGGTATCAGTTGAAGTACATCGTAATCTTCTGGACGCTCTGCCGAATGGCGGTGTTATTAGAATGTTTGGTGATGCTAATCAACTCCAGCCTATCGAAAGCAATAAGAGATTACAAGCACTCCCCTCATCATTCTTAAACATGTTAGATAGGTTCGATGGTATTAGGTTACAAACGATACATAGGCAAGCTGGTGATAGTAATATTATCTCCAATGGACAACGTATTATCCAAGGTAGCATGCCTCTTAGAAAAGAAGATTTTGTTCTTAAGATTACCGATGAGCCAGTACAAACTGTACTTGACTTTATACAAGATAGTTTGGTGGATGAGGTTGACTATGGCACTACCGACAATCAAATCATATCTCCGACAAAGGTAGGTTGGGTAGGTACTGAGGCACTTAACTCTGCTATCCAACAGCTACTTCAACCAGCTACTAGTCCTTACGTAGAAGTAGAGAGACAGAAGTGGAGTAACGTAGAGGAACAACGTATCTATGTAGGTGACAAGGTTATCTATACAGTCAACAACTATGCCCTTGATGTGTTCAATGGGGAGACAGGTATAGTTACTAAGTTCGGCGACAACGGAGACATTACTGTTGACTTCGGAGATAAAGATATCACGATACCAGTGTCCTTAGAAATGCAAGGTAATCATGGTACTTACTTCATGAATCCCCAGAAAGATTTAGACCTAGCATATGTTATCACTACTCATAAGTCACAGGGTAGTGAGTATAATCGTGTCTGCTATGTTATGAATAGGTCCAGATCATTCCTGCTCAACAGGAAGAACTTGTATACTGCTTGTAGTAGAGCCAGAACACATGTAACTATTATCACAGATGCTAAGTCAATCAATCTAAGCTTGATGAAGAAAGGTGACAAATGACATACTTCGAAGGTATACGTAGGAATCAACAGTGGTTTCAATATAGAGATAAAACCCCACCAAAGAAGCCTACAGAATATAACTGTTATGGAGAGCCAATAGCTAATGTGGCGCAGGCTGATCCTGAATACTCAGTAGAGGTTGAAGATGATTATAATACTTAATGGGCCACCTCGTAGTGGTAAGGATACCGTGTGTGGTTTCATACGTAGGTATCTTACTAGCTCACAAGAATATAAGATGTCTTCACCATTGAAGAAGTGTTTCCTTAACATGTTTAACACTGATACAAAGACAGCCTCAATGCTGCTTGAAGGGGAGTATAAAGATACGCCCTTCATGCGAGGATCAGACATGACCCCTCGACAGTTCCAGATAGATATGTCTGAGGAGTTTATGAAACCTAAGTTTGGTATTGATGTGTTCGGAAGGATAGCTGTGTTTGGCATTAAACAACTCATGGCTAAACACGCTATCATCTCAGACTGTGGATTTGCTGAAGAGATTAAACCCATACAAGAGGAGTTTGGTTATGATAACATACTTGCTATTCAACTCAGCCGTCCTAATTGTGATTATACTAATGACTCACGCGGGGACTTAGACTTTGAGGCTTTACGAATACCGCATGTAAAGCTTAACAATGATTATGACTTAGAAATGCTAGAGGTACAGGTCAAACGGATACTAAAGAAGTGGGAGTTAATACCAACAGATGATTAAGGTAACAGAAGCATGGCTGATGAAGGAGTTCACAGCTAGGGCCAAGGCATGTCAATTAAGTGTGGATTGTCTAGGTGCTGGTGATGTTAACTCAGAGATAGCTATTATCTGTGAAGCACCGGGAGAGCATGAAGCTAAGATGAAGATGCCACTAGTAGGTGGTGCAGGTAAACTCTTATGGGATACCCTCCGCCCATTCGACTTAACAAGGAAAGACTTCTATGTTACAAACGTGGTTAAGAAACAAGTATCACTCTCTTCTAAAACGGATGCTCGTAATCCTGTTAAGAAGGTTGAAATCGAACACTGGGAAGGACTACTCGACTGGGAACTTGATCAGTTACCTAACCTTAAATACATTCTTGCCCTCGGTAACTTTGCCTTGCACAGTCTTACGGGAGACACTGGTATCACAAAGTGGAGAGGTTCTGTATTTGACTGTAAGGTTGGACGACAGGGTAGAGTAGTTAAAGTAATCTGCACTAACAATCCTGCTCATGTATTACGTAACCTATCAATGGAACCTATGTATAGGTTTGACATATCTAAACTCAGGAGAGTGCTTGATGGAAAATTCAAGAAACATACTATCACAGGAACAATTAACCCAAGTGTTGAAGAATCTATCGCATACATCGACGAACTTGGACGGGCTGGTAAACCAATTGCATTCGACATTGAAGTCATTGCAAACGAAACAGCTTGCATTGGATTTGCAAACAACCCATACACAGGAATTAGTATCAACTTCAGGGACGCTAAGACAAATCGTTTCACAATTAAGGAAGAAGGGATACTCCGTAATAGAATCCAACAGTTCTTTCATAATAGAGAAAACAAATTCATAGCCCAGAATGCATCGTTTGATATGGGATGGCTTTGGTTTAAGGATAGAATACATGTTAAAGAGATTTGGTTCGACACATTACTTGCCCACCATACCCTCTATCCTCGGATGCCACACAATCTAGGTTATCTTACGGCACAATATACAGATCACCCTTACTATAAAGACGAGGGTAAGACTTGGCGTGAGGGTGGAAACATCAACCAGTTCTGGGACTATAACGTCAAGGATTGTTGTGTCACTTGGGCTGTTCATGAGCGTATTCTCGCTGAACTTAAAGCTCAAGAGCTTGAAGAGTTTTACTTTTCCCATGTACAAAGATTGCAAGCACACTTAGTATCCATGCAAGTAGGTGGGGTACTAGCAGACACTACACTTAAAGATGAGATTGCTAAGTCTCTTAAGGAGGAACTAGATGGCAAGCTTTCAGACTTCCATGAAATGGTATCCACTCTGACAGGTGATATTGACTTTAAGCCAAACCCTAAAAGTCCTAAGCAACTTAGTGAACTCTTCTTTAGTTACCTTGGACTTGTCGGAAGAGGAAGTAGCACAAATAAAGAAAACCGACAACGAATGCACGATCACCCTAAGACTACTGAGGAACAGAAAGAACTCCTTGAACTCCTCGATGACTACCTAAAGGAACAGAAGTTCTACAGTACATATGCTACTATGAAGGTTGATCCTGATAGGAGAATCAGATGCGAGTACAAACAGTTTGGTGTCCAATCTGCTCCCGGCAGATTAAGTTCATCGAAGGTACTATGGGGATCAGGCATGAACCTGCAGAACCAGCCCCAACGTGCTTATCCAATGTTCATAGCAGACGAAGGATATATGCTGAGTTACTTCGACCTCCGACAAGCAGAAGCAAAAGTGGTTGCTTATTTATGGAACGTGCAAGCCCTGATAGAGAACTTCAAGAAGGCAGAGAACAATGACGGATACGATGTCCACCGACTCAACGCAGCAGCGATTTTCCAAACAAGTTATGACGAAATTCCATCATATGATAGAGAAGACGATGGCACAGTTACTACACGATATCTCGGTAAGCGGTGCGTACACGGACTTAACTATAGAATGCAAGCTCCATCACTCGCAGAGGTTTGTGGTATCCCTATGCAACAAGCGTTTGAAGCATACGCTAGTTACCATAGAGCATTCCCTGAAATACAGAAAGGATGGGCAGATACAATTAAAGAGATTCGCGAAACCAAAACACTATACTCACCTTTTGGTAGACGAATGATATGGTTAGAGAGACTCACGGAGGAATCCTTTGATAGTGTTATCGCATTCAAGCCGCAATCCACCATTGGGGACAAAGTGTCGTCAGTTATTTATCAGTGCCACGATGATCCTGAATGGCCTACCGATGCTCGTATGTTACTCAACATTCATGATGCACTCATTGCAATACATCGTCCCGAAGATGCCGAAACCGTCCAACGACTTATGAAGAAACATGCAGAGTCACCTATCATGATTAGAGGTGAACCTGTTGTTATCTATACGGACTTGAAACAATCAATACCAGATGAGAAAGGAATACACAGATGGAGTACTTTAGAAGCTATAAGGATATGATATGGTAGAACGTAATACATATGGTAAAGTGGCTGGTACAATTATAGCTCAAACAGAAAAAGCATATTTATTAGATACTAATAATATTGAAATATGGATTCCTAGGTCCTGTTGTATGTTAGGACACAGAGATATAGATGTGGGAGACTCTGTTATACTGGATGTAGTGGATTGGTTTGTAGACAAAAATGAATTATAAAAACTAAACCAGACGAGAAAGGAATACATAGATGGTCAACACTGAAAGAGATTTAGAAGGAGTTAATCAAATAGCTATAGATGCTGTATCAGATATACTCTTTCAAGATGTTCGGCATGGTGATAATGATGAGGGATTAAGTATTATTCAAGACTTGGTACAACAAATCCCAATAAAAATTCTAACCGAATATGTTTTTAATTTGGGCTTAGATCATATCGAATTACCACATGAACTATAAGAAACTAATACCACCTGATTCATTCATAGGACAGTACATGAAGTACATGTCCGTAGTAGAGACAGCAGAATCGTATGACTTCTGGTGTGCAGTATGGGCTATAGGAGTAGGATGTGGAAGAACAGTATTTGTGGATCGGCCTAACGCTCCAGTTTATCTTAATTGGTATATTATACTGGCGGCTGAGAGTGGAGAAACTAGAAAGTCTACGGCTATTAGTAGCATTAGGAACATTGTGGAAGAGTCTGCCACCATCCTTAGAGGTAAAGCATCACCAGAATCTCTTGAACTTACACTCCATGAGCAAACCAGAGTTAATGGTTCTGCATCAGTCGCTTTCGCAGTCAGTGAACTAGTAACTATCTTAGGCCGAGAAGGCTACATGTCTACAATGCCGGGACTACTAACAGACTTATACGATTGTCCCTCTTATCGTAACAGTCCCGGAACAATTAAGAGTGGGGAGATAATACAGAAAGATGTCTACGTCAACTTCCTATCTGCGTCAACTCCTGCGTGGCTTGTCACAGCCATTAATCCATCAGTTATTGAAGGAGGGTTTACGAGTAGAGTTATATTCGTTGTTGACGATACTAGAAAACGAGCTATCGCATGGCCCGAAGAACGAGAAGACGGAGCCATTGCAGCCGTTAGAGACTCCTTTTCTAAACTCTGCCAAGGAGCTATCGAAATTTGGGGGATCAGGATATCAGAAGGAGGACTCAAAAAGTTCCGAAACTGGTACAACAACAGACGAACACATACTGACCCATTCCTCTCTTCATTCGAAGCTAGAGAAGACGATCACATCCTTCGCCTCGCAGCCATCCTTAGTATCAATGACGGAGTGCTGGAAATACAAGCCAGTCACATCAGTAAAGCCATACAGGTTATCAGTCAAGCTAAAGAAAGAGCCAATGGACTGTTCGGGGGAGACTTCAGTTCCAAAGCACGTATCACAGGAGCTATTACAAGAGTTAGAGAAATACTTATTGATGCAGGGAATGACGGAATCAAACATTCAGACTTGCAAAGAAGGGTTGTTAGACACACTGATGCGAAAGAACTTAGGCTGCTCATGAACGTCATGCATGAGTGTGGCATGGTACAAATCTTCAAGATGAAACGAGGAGAGATGTATCGTGCTACACGATCTATTGAGAAGTTCGGAGTAACAACTGAAGTCTTAGCCAAACTTAACGTTGGTTAGGAGTAAAGGTATCAAACTGGAAGTCGGGAATATCAACTCCTATTTGGTTCTTTACGTTTTCTTTGAACAAATCTTCTTGTGTTTTATAGACACTTAGTTGCTGAGATTTTAAAGCTTCAATACGCAATGTTAATGAGTCTATGATTTCATCTCTATCTTTAACAGTTAATGCTTGTCCTTTATATAAGTCATGCATACCTGTACCAATAGTATTCTTTTGGTGTTGTAAGTCTTGAATATAACTATCAAAAATAGAGACAGAAGCTAGTACATCATTAGCCCCTGCTTGCATCATCATAGCAATAGGGTCTTGTGTCGGAGATAATACATCACCTCGTACAGCTTTTTGGTTCTTAAACAATCCACCTGTAGATGTAGTTTCCCAACCCTTAGCAGCTTGTTGTAAGGCAGCTTTCTTATTTAATAAGTCTCTTTGTATATGGGGGTCCATAGAAGGACGAAGAGTTTTGTCTAATAATGGTTGGACATAACGTACTTGCCTCTTAATATTACGTCCTAACGCATCCATAGCAAATTCCATACGCTTACCTAAACTAGCTTTCTCATTGCCAGAATTAAAGCCTTCATAAGTCGCTATCATAAGTGTGCCAGCAGAACCAAAGATACTTTGGAAGATAGCTACTACATCTTTGTCTATCTCAGACCCCTCAAACTTAGCACGAGCTGATCCCGTAACTCGGCTACCTGTAAACAAGGGACGTCCTTGCAAGAAACTTAATCCTTGTCCATCAGGGTCTTCTGGCAACAAATTAGCTGACAATTTAATACCAAAGGTATTAGCAACAGCAGCTATGAAAGGATTAGGAGGAATATCAAATGTCCTCATAGCACCAGCTAACAAATGATTACCTGTATCAATACCATTTACTGATGCACCAAAGATAGCTTCAAATGCATCAATAGATGCTCCACGGAATAAACTTAATTCAGGGATAACTGGCTTAATAATAGCTTCCCAAGGAGGCTTGCCGGGGATCATAATAATTACATTATTATTTCGTTGGTCAACAGTATACCCATTCCAATAATAGTCACGATAACTCCACTGTTTAGTAGGATCATCAGGGTCTTGGAAACGCGCATCAGTATCTAAAGTACTATTATATGTAGCTTCTAATAATGTTGGCATCCCAATACCAGCTACCACTGTTCCTAATGATTTAGTTAATCCAGCTTTACTCATGGACCTTCCCATAGTAGCCCATGCTTGCATCATAGCCCCACTAAAAGGAGTTACAGCATGAAAGGCTTTAGCAGTATCACTAGACCCACGTAAACGTACATCACCTATAATATTAGTAGCATCACGTCTAGCTTGTCTTGTCAAATTACTTTTAGATGCGGTAGGATTAGCTAAGAAAGCTTCTTGTTGCTTTCTCATAGTTATACCCATAGCCGTACCCTCATGTAAAGCTGTATTAAGATGGTTCCAAATACGCCACATGCGCGGCAAAGCATTAGCTCCCCATGTATTGCTTACATAAGGTACTGCTTGTTCTAATATATCTGGAATATCCCTAGCAAATTCACTGGCAGCTTGTGATGAAGCTGATGCACCAGTTTCTCTTTGTATAGGAGCTATCAAATTGTCTTTAGCTTTTCTACTTACAACAGTAGCAATGTTCTCTAATATCTGTGGATGGTTCTTAAATAAACCTGTATTCTCTTTTAAGGATTGTGTAAGAATACCAGCATATTCTTCTGATACTTTCGTAGAAAATAATTCCCAAGCACCTTTATAACTATCCTTCCAAGTTTTGATAGCTTCTCGTGAAGCAGCTTTAAGTCCACCTTCAGCAGCTAGAAACGCATTATAAGTAGAGATGCTATTATTATACATAAAAGATATGGGAGCAAAAGGTGACAAGTTGCCCGTAGTAAAACGAGTCATTACTCGTTTCCAAAAGTTACCAAACTTTAGTACTCTATTATGTAAGGCAGCATCAAATTCTAACGCCTTCTTAAGCTGTTTATCTCCCACAACAAAACCATGATAAGTACTACCTCGTTGTACCCACATTACATCATCCATATTTGCCATTTGTTCTGGAGTAAATGTAGCTTTAGACTTAGTATCAAAGTTCTTATTAATGATCTTATCGTCTTGATTAAAAACAATGAATGTTTGTCCACCTTGATTACGTGGATCGGCCATGTCAGCACTACCTAAGTACCTTGTTCGTGCTGTACCATCTGCTAACTTAGGATCAACAGCCCTCCAAATGCCATTAGTATCTTGTTGTAAGCCAGTTAAACGTGTAAGAATGTTCCACTGCTTTACTGATGTATTAGTATGTTCCATAACATTCAAAGCATAATCAGCAGTAGCATTAAATGGGTCTAAAGGCGTTCGAATACCTTCTCCTTCTACTAGCCCTTTCATATGCCAATTAGAAACTCCACGAAGAGTCTTACCTACTGAACCATGAATACCCATACTAGTAGCAAGGCGTTTATACCAAGCAGCCCTAGCAACATTACTCTTACCGGGAATATATAACACTTGTCCGTCACGAGAGAACTGATTCTTAACAGCTTTAGCCCATGCTGCATCACCTGCTCCGCGTCTAACAGACTCATCTAGAACAGCAGAATTAATCTTAGCTATATCTTTCATCATCTGTCGGAACTGTGGAACAGCATTAAACTCTTTAATAGTTGCTGCTATTTGTGGGTCTTCGATATAAGTACGTTTAACTTTTCCAGAAGCATTAGTACTTTCAGTCCATAAACCGGGACGAGTTCTTTGCCCAGTTCCGCGAATAGACTCAATAAGATCAGCTTGTTCTTTAAGTATTAATTCAAGTTCATCTAATGTACCAGATTCAAATGCTTTATTTAAATCTCCTAATTGATTATCTACATCCTTACTTAAGGCATCAAAGGCTGTACCACGAGAACGGGCAATGTCTTCTTGTATAGCAGCAACACCATCATTAAACTTTTGTCTGCCAACATCATCAAGTCTAAAGAACTCTTCTCTTATACTCTTAAGAGAACGTACAACAGTAGGAGAAGCTTGACCGAATTTGCCATCTTTTAAAAATTGCTCTACAGAACCGAATACATCTACAAGTTCTTGTCCTGTAATCTGTTTAATTTCATCTTCTGGCACACCTACAGCACGAAGATGGGCTTCATTATGGCTCGTCTTATCAAACACATTAGCATAAAAACGAGAGCCAGCTTTCTTAGCTTCATTAAAGGCAGCTTGTCCTGTAGCTGTTACGCCGGGAGCTTTCTTGATATTAGCAAGAGCATTTGATAAGCCACTTACTTGCTCTTCTTGTCCCAATCCTAATGCCGATTGTGAGTTAGACTTAAATAATTTAGTACGATACTTAGTACCAAAGAATATTGTAGCAGCAGCACTAACAGCAATTGCTGTGTTAGTCATTAATCTTTTATTATCGGCTTCTTCTATTTTAGTATTCATTTCTTGAAGAAGCTTAGTTGCTCCAGCATCTTCTTCATTGATGTCAAAAGTATCCATAGTACGGACATCTTCTATAAGAGATGTATCTATAGTTTGCCCTACTAAACTGTCATTGAATTCATCGTCCTTACTACCACCACCTAGCATAGGGGTTTGTACTTCACCGGGACGTAAGCCGCCTGCTCTCATAGGCAAATGAGGATTTTCTTCTGGAGGAGGGTTAACTAATGTCCCAAAAAGAGCTTCATCAGATAAAGCTAATGGGGCACCAGTAAGAGCACGCATGCCTTGATCTACACCAGCACCAATACCCATTTGAGCTACCGCCCTCTTACCGAAATTAGCTCCCGGCTTAACGAAATTAGTTGTAAGATTAGCAGCAAGGTTTGCTCCTTTAGCTAACTTACCAGCATTAGCTGCTAACTTAACTCCCGGTATAGGTATCATCATTGCAGCCGTACGTGCTGCCCAATCTTCTAATGATACCGGCTCGGCTATACCGAATGATTCATTAACAAAATTACGTGCAGCACCTCCAGCTTCTAAGAATGTTTTATCAACACCTTCTTCTTGTGCTTTAACAAAGTTATTAAGAAAACTTTGTTCACCTTCATCAAGTAAAGTATCAGCACTAGCCTCTAAACCAGCACCAACAACACCTATTAGAGAAGGTATACCAGTAAAGATATCCGTTAAACCAGCTATCGACTGCTTACCGGGATCACTAGGCCGAATACGTTCCTCTGTAATATCCTTAGTAGAGATTAACTTATTCTCTTCGGTGATGTCAGTCGTGCTAACTATTTTCATAATTAAAACTCAGCAATAATTTCTGATTTACCATTAGGACCGGGACGGTATACAACAGTTTTACCGCCAACTGTTCCACGCTTAAGGCCAACTGTGGCTAATTCTTCTACTGATGCTGTTGTTACATCTAACTCTGCACTTGTTACATCTGCTTTAGCTTCAGGAACTGTAGGAGCTTTAGACTTTGCCTTACTACCTTGCCTATGTTCTTCTTCTACAAGTTGAGGTAGAGGGACTTTTCGGAACCCATTAGGAGCTGAAGGATCAGGCACACGCATAAACTTAAACTTAGTTGATTGACTCTTATCTTGTTCAAACGCGGCAGGATTTGATGCTGCTCCTGCTTGTACAGCAGGTAAAGTGATTTGGTTAACTGGAGTATTAGCATCTTGGAATTGTGCGCCAGTCATTCCTTTTGTAAATCGCGGTTGTGCCCCACCTTGTACTCGTTGGTTTACTGCTGTAGCATTTTGTTGGTTCTGTTGTGCAGCTCTACCTTTCTGTAAGGATTCAAACAGTCCAGCAAGACCAGTACTATCCCCTCTAGCTAGTCCTAAAGGAGCAAGAGTACGGTCCATAGCAGCATTATCTCTATGAGCATTAGCTGCCTGTGTCTGCAATCCTATAGTAAGATCAGCACTGAGTTTCTGCAAAGCCTCATTACCTTGTATAACTCTCTTCTGTTTTGTAGGATCAGGGGCTTGGCTAGCAATAGCTAGTGGATTATATTCTACCATTATACTCTCCTAAAGCGTGTGACCGTAATCATACGATCCACTATTAAAGCCGCCACTCTGATTACCAATTTGCCTTAATACAGCTAACAGATTACTCTGTTCCTCTTCTCGTAACAGTTTAGCTTCTGCTTGTTGTTTAGCAAGGAGCTGATCTTGTATCAATCCACCAACATAACCACCAGCAGCACCAGAGGCTAGTGCTAGATTACCGGGGATGGCTGTTTGTGTAGGAGTACGGGTAGAGTTAACGATGTTAGCACCAACTCCCCCAAGTCCTG
>JACKQG010002940.1_pt1 | contig 21506 bp, 18 predicted proteins | sample 8237621 | NCBI WGS metagenome assembly JACKQG01 (sample SAMN15677084, study PRJNA649215) | marine metagenome | biome: marine; feature: Black Sea; material: saline water; isolation source: suspended particulate matter (SPM) from the Black Sea western gyre | collected 2013-06-09/2013-06-10 | depth... | reverse complement strand
ATTCGACAAAATGTGGAGCCGTGCTTATAACTCACCCCCAAACTGAAATACGCCCCTTCCCGAATCACGACTGTTCTTGATCTCGATCTGGTGCTAGAGGAGATTTCCAATTTTCTCCAAACCGCAATTGCTGCAGATAAATGTCGGGTAATACTTGGTAATCAATTTGACAATATCGATTCTTTCGATTTTTCAAGGTCGATTTCTGAACAAGCCATTTCAAAAAAATCTGTAATTGTCATCCCGGACACATATCACATAGAATCAATCAGTGATAGTGCTCACCAACTTCTAATACAAACAGCATTGTGTGTGCCCATTTTGCTTAACAAGGTAGCGATCGGCATTATCTATGCTTACAAAACAGATACAAATGCCCCGCCCTTTGATCAAAATGATGTTCAGCTATCGATTGCTGTAAGTCATCAGGCAGCTCTGGCCATTCAGCGATCTCAATTTATTGAACAGGCTAAGGGGTTTGAGCAACTGGCATTGACAGATAGCTTAACGGGGTTAGATAATCGGCGAAAATTTATCAGAGATGCGAAAATTGAAATCGAACGCGCAACCCGTTTCAATCATCCTTTGTCGTTGATGATATTGGATATCGATAATTTTAAGAGCATCAATGATTCATTTGGACACCTGATCGGTGATCAGGTGCTAATCTCAGTTGCCAGACGCTTGGAAAGCAATTTGCGCACCATAGATTTGCTTGCACGCTACGGAGGCGATGAGTTCATTATTGTTCTCGTTGAAGCAGATTATGAGTATGCATCCACAATAGGAAAACGTCTCCTGTCATCGATTACTTCAAAACCCGTAAAAACAGATCGAGGTGAACTCGAAATATCGATCAGCATTGGGGTTGCTGCCGTCACCAAGTTACAGTCCAATAAATCAAACCCTCTCGGTATTGCTGATGAAGCGCTTTACGCGGCCAAGAGTGCTGGTAAAAATCAAATCAAGATCGTCAAAGTTGAAAAGATATAATATCTAAAATCTCACGCCAAGACGCTAAGACGAAAAGTTTTTCTTGAAAATCGGCAACTAAGAATCAACCTGCCTACGCAGGTTGATTCTTAGTTGCCGTAGGGCGACTTTGCAACCGTTGGTGCAATTTCAACTGCCGTCCTGGGCTGCATGCGATTGCCCTACCGCGACATGCGCAATTTCAAGCAACGCAGCCATTTTACGTTAAAATACAGGTTCGGATACTGACCACTGTCCACTACCCACTGTCCACTGTCTCATGCGTCTTTTCTGGGAACTGACCAAAATATCCTTTCAACGTCATCTGACCTACCGGGCTGCCACAGTCGCCGGTCTGGTGACCAATTTTTTCTTCGGCATTTTGCGGGCGTCGATATTTGTAGCTTTGTATGATCTGCAAACTGAGGTGGAGGGCATCACCCTACAGGGAGCGATCACATACGCCGCTCTGGGACAGGCGCTGATCGGCTACCTGCACATGTTCTCATGGTTCGAGCTGATGAACACGGTTTACACCGGGGATATCGCCTCGGATTTGCTCAAGCCGATGAATTATTTCAGTTTCTGGCTGGCCCAGGATGTCGGGCGCGCCTTGGTCAATTTTTTACTGCGCGGCGTGACGGTGATGATCGGCTACGCCTTCCTCTTCGACCTGTATTGGCCAAGCGGGTTGACCCATATTTCCGCGATCACAACCAGTATGGTATTGAGTTTACTGGTCAGCTTTTCTTGGCGCTTTCTGATCAACCTGACATCTTTCTGGACTCCCAACGCTTTAGGTATCTTGCGCTTCTTCTTTGTGCTTTCCTGGTTCTTCTCTGGCTTCCTGATGCCGCTGCGCTTCTACCCAGATTGGGTGATCCGCATCAGCTATTTGCTGCCCTTTCCACACATGATGAACACAACCATGGAAGTTTATCTGGGAGTTTTACAAGGCCCGGAAATCGTCTTGGCTTTGCTCAACCAGGTACTGTGGATAGTAGGTCTGGTCGCCGCCGGGCAGTTGGTGCTCAGAATGGGTGTGAGGCGGCTTGTCATCCTCGGAGGGTAGTGCGAGAAACAGTAATCAGTGCTGTGTAGAACGAAATACCATCCACTACCCACCAACCACTGGCCACTGCAATCTGATTACTGGTTACTTTTCATAAAACATGCTTCAAACACTCCAACTCTACCGCCGCCTGATTGGCGTGCAAATCCGCAGCCAGATGCAGTACCGACTCTCCTTCTTTGTGGAGATTGCCGGAACTGGATTAATCGCGCTGCTGGAATACGCATCGTTAGCCTTAGTCTTCGCCCGCTTCGAGACTCTCAAGGGTTGGACTCTGGGTCAGGTGGCTTTTATCTTTGGATTAGCAGAACTCTCCTTTGGCGTCATGGATCTTTTTTTCAGCGGCTTCGATCCTGGCTATTTCGGACAATTTGTGCGCCGGGGCCGTTTCGACCAGCTTCTACTCCGCCCAATTAATATCACGCTGCAAGTTCTGGGTTCCAAGTTCATGCTGCGGCGTATCGGGAAAATCGCCGTGGGTGTTGGCATCGTCGTCAGCGCCGTGGGTATGAACCCCATCGACTGGACTCCGCTCAAGGTGCTACTAACCGGCACAGTGGTCGTCAGCCAGGTGGCATTCTTTGGGGGCTTGTTCATCATTGGGGCAACGATCTCCTTCTGGACGGTCGAATCCATCGAGGCGATCAACATCTTCACTTATGGCGGCCCCATGATGATCTCCCACCCCATGCACATCTTCCCCACGATCTTGCGCAATTTCTTCACCTTCATCGTCCCCGCCATCTTCCTCAACTACTATCCCGCACTCTACATCCTCGAGCTGCCCGACCCTTTCAACATGCCGGCTTTTGCGCCATTCCTGGCTCCTCTTGCTGGTCTCTGGATGCTATTCATGGCGCTGGTGATTTGGCGTTTTGGCATCCGGCACTATCAATCTACGGGAACCTAACATGGCTATCATCAGCGTGCAAAATCTCTCCAAGCATTTCAAGGTTTTCAAGCACCATCGCGGCACCCTGGGCGCAGTGCGCAATCTATTCTCGCGCCAGCATACTATCGTGCGTGCCGTAGACGAGATCAGCTTCAATATCCAGGCTGGTGAGCTGGTTGGATATATCGGACCCAACGGCGCGGGTAAATCGACGACCATCAAAATGTTAACTGGATTGCTGGTCCCGACCAGCGGCGAACTCTTGGTTAATAATTTGGTCCCGTGGAAAGAGCGCCAGAAATATGTCTCGCGCGTGGGTGCCGTGTTTGGGCAACGTACTACGCTCTGGTGGGATTTGCCGGTAATCGAAACTTTGAGTTTGCTGCAGTATATTTACAAAATCCCAACTGACAGATTCACAGCCAATCTCAAAGAATTTCGTGACACCCTCGAACTGGACCCCTTCCTGGATACTCCGGTGCGCGCCCTCTCCCTTGGCCAACGTATGCGCGCCGACTTATGCGCCGCGCTGCTTCATGACCCCGATTTGCTCTTCCTCGACGAACCTACTATCGGCCTGGACGTGGTCGCCAAGGAGCGCATCCGCCAGTTTATCCAGAAGATCAATCGTCAGCGCGGCACCACCGTCATCTTGACCACGCACGACCTCTCGGATGTCGAGAAACTCTGCCAAAGAGTGCTGATCATCGACCATGGCAAATTACTTTTCGATGGGGCGCTGAATTCGTTGAAAGAAAGATTCAGCAGCAAGAGAGAGTTGTTGGTTGAATTCGCCGAGGTTTACGATGAGCCCATAATTGACAGCGCTGAAATCTCCCACGTAGATGGTTCGCGTGTCTCATATCTTTTCTCACGTGACGATATCAGCGCATCGGAGTTAATCGGGCAGCTCTCCGCCAAATACCGCATCCGCGATCTGGAAGTGCGCGAGCCAGAAATCGAGGAGACGATTAGACGAATTTACGAGGAGCGCTTGCTTGAATAGCAATTTCAGACTTCCGAAATCTTTAAGATTTCGGAAGTCTTGGGAATAAACATGCCAAAACGCAACATGATTTTTATCGCAAACGAACACTATCATTTCTATAATCGTGGCAACAATCGCGAGCCAACATTTCATAAAAGAGCTAATTATTTGTTCTTTCTTAGGAAGGTACGTGATTACTTGCTTCCTGCTCTAGAGATCGTAGCATACTGCTTGATGCCTAATCACTATCATCTACTTGTACGAGTCAATGTTTTTAAAGCTTCCGAAATCTTGGAGACTTCGGAAGTTTCAGAAGCAGTTTCGAACGCAATGCGCGTATTCTCCATTTCCTACACTAAAGCAATGAACAATAGATATGATCGTGTTGGGTCCTTATTTCAAGGTGCTTTCCAAGCCAAACACATTCAAACTGATAACTATCTTCTCCATTTGTCACGCTACATACATATGAACCCTGTTGAAGCTAACTTGGCAAATCACCCCGAAGATTGGGAGTTTTCCAGCTATCGCGATTACATTGGAATCCGAGAAGGAACCCTACCAAACCCCGACATCATCTTGTCCCAATTTTCATCATGCCAGGAATACCGAAAATTTGTAGAATCCTACACTCCAGATGACCGAAATATAATCTCTGACTTGTTGCTTGAAAAATAAATTATCTACCAAGACTTCCGAAGTTTTTGAAACTTCGGAAGTCTAGAGGAGTCTTCTTGATGATCAAAGTGATCGGTTTCGATGCAGACGACACCCTTTGGGATTACGAATATATCTACCACGAGGCTAAGCCCAAAATCGCGAAAATCTTGGGAGGCAGCGAGAATTACGACGAACTTTTTTACCAACTTGACCAGGCCGAAGTGCGCAATATATCGCTGTATGGCTATGGCGTAAAGAGCTACGCCCTCTCAATGCTGGAAAATGTCGCCAGATTTACAGGAAAATCCTTCGACAGCGATCAGTTAATCCAATTGATTGAATTGATCAGAGATATGCTGACAGAGAATTTCCCCATAAATCCTTATGCAGAGGAAGTTTTATCAGCATTATCTTCCGAATACGACTTGATTCTGATCACCAAGGGAGAGGGGTACGAGCAAGAACGCAAAGTCGAGCGCTCGGGGCTGGCCGGATATTTCAACGCCATTGAAGTGGTCAGCTATAAAACCGAAGCTATATATCGAAAGGTTCTAAAGCGAAATAGTATCGCCTCAGAGAATTTTCTCATGGTGGGCAATTCTCTCAAATCCGATATCTTGCCGGTGATCAATATTGGGGGAAAAGCCGTTCACATCCCCCACGAAGTCGCCTGGTTCCACGAGGATGTTAGTGACCATGAACGGGAGGCAATCGATTACTTCCAGCTTGAACACCTCGGCCAACTTCTAGAACTTGTTCAACGGTTAGCGCCAAGAATCTAGCAGCTAAGAAATTCTGATACTTTTCAACCCAAATGTCATTCTGAGCCCCCGCCAAAGGCGCGCCTACGGCGAGGGGCGAAGAATCTCTACCCTTTACAAGCGAAATGTTGGAATGATTAGGGACTCTTCGCTGCGCTCAGAGTGACAACTGATTTAGAGAATTTCTACTAGATGCTTGGCATACTGCGCTAACTGCTTCAGTTGACCGCTCTCCGCTATCTACCCTGATATAATTCCACAATATCCAATATTTAGGAGAAAACACTTATCTCATGTCGAACAGTTTTTACATCCCCGAACGCGCCATGGTGATCATGGCCCATCCCGATGACCCCGAATTCTCCTGTGCCGGCACCGTTGCCCGTTGGGCACAAACCGGCACAGAAGTTTGTTATGTACTCTGCACAAGCGGCGACGTGGGCATCGCCGAAGTCGGTATGACCCGTGAAAAGGCAGCAGAAATTCGCGAGGCTGAAGAACGTGATGCTGCCAAGATCTTGGGCGTCAAAGAAGTGATTTTCCTGGGCGAGCCCGATGGCATGCTCCAGCCCACGCTGGAACTACGCAAGAAAATCGTGCGCCAAATCCGCCGCTTCAGGCCAGAAGTTGTCATAACCGGCGACCCCACCGTAGTGTGGGCCAGCGACCGCTATATCAATCACCCCGACCATCGCGCCTCGGCCACCGCCGCTTTAGATGCCATATTCCCCGCGGCCGGTCAGCCGAACCTCTTTGAAGAACTCGAAGAAGAGGGACTTACTGCCTTCAAACCCCGCAAGGTGTATGTCACTACCTGGGGCGAGCCTGATATTTATGTCAACATCAGCAAGACCATCGATCTCAAGGTCGAAGCCCTACGCGCCCACAAGAGTCAGATGAAGGGTTGGGATCCCGAAGAGAGAATCAAGGGTTGGGCTGCCGAGCGCGGCAAGGGCAAAGAGATGGCCTACGCCGAAGCCTTCCGGGTGATCACTCTGGAAGATGATGAGGCTTGGGAAAAATCAAAGGGGATTGTTTTGCCCCAGGAGAAAAAGTAACGCAATGTCGCAAAGAAGCAATGGCGCAAAGAAATGCTTATGGCTCGCTTTGCAACTCTACACCTTTGCGTTAATTATTTAGGAGAAATCATGGAATTTTCACAAGTAATCAAAGAACGTTATAGTGTGCGTGGCTATAAATCCGATCCGGTTGAAGACGAGAAATTGAATAGCGTCCTCGAAGCAGCACGAATTGCACCGACGGCGGCCAATCGACAACCTTTTCAAGTCATCGTAATTAATACGGAGGGGCGCCAAGATGAGCTGCGCGGCATGTATGATCGCGATTGGTTTGTTGAAGCACCCATCATCATCGTGGTTTGTGGTGAAGAATCCAAAGCTTGGGTAAGACATGATAAAGCCAACTATGGTGTCGTCGATGCTGCCATTGTCATGGATCATCTCATTCTGGAGGCAACCAACCAGGGATTGGGCACCTGCTGGATCGGCGCATTCGATGCTGAGGCAACGCGTGAAATTCTGGGATTACCAGAAAATGTCGATCCCATCGTAATGACTCCCCTGGGCTATCCCAACGCAGCATCGCGCGGCACAAACCGCAAACCGCTCGAGGAGTTGGTACGCTACGAGCGGTGGTAAGTCCAAAATTCAGAAAGAAATGAAGAGAAATACATATTTGCTTATCTTCTTCCTATTAGTAATTCCTCTAAGTAGCTGCAAGCTTTTTAACTCAAGAGACAATTTCGATGGAGGCCACGAATGGATTGTGCCGCGCCCAGCAGCAGAAATCTACTTGCTTGCTATCAACGAAAATGATCAGCCTGTTGACAGTTTTACACTTTGGGTTCTCCTTGATGACAAAAAGATACAATCCGAGGATAGGTTTTTGTCGTACGATGTTGTCAATGGCTTCCAAAACCAAAGTCCTGGGGAGTTAGTGCTGACCTATTTAGGAGAAGTAGGGGGTGGCCATGAAATTCTGATGGATGCCCCAGGCCCACCAATTATGAGGGCGCTGATCGAATCCCAGGGATATGAGAGTATCACCATCAGTTTGGACGAATTACTATTCGTTTCTAAATATCGCATTGGCAAATCAGAAAAAGAATTAAACGGTGAAGTGTTCGAGTTGAATGTAGTGGAATATCAGATCGTGCTTGTAAAAGAATAGGTAGCCTAATGAGGAAGATCGTGACTCCACAAAAAAACATCGTCGTCATTGGAGGGGGAATTATTGGGGTTTCGGCAGCGTACTATCTGTCAAAACAGGGTCGCTCTGTGACACTGATCGAGAAGGGCGAAATCAGCGCAGGTGCATCAGCTGGCAACGCCGGCCTTATCGCCAACGGTTTTGCCATCCCGATCGCCGCACCTGGAGTTCCAAAGCAGGGGCTGAAGATGATGCTTGATCGATCAAGCCCCTTCTATATCAAGCCGCGCTTGAATCTTGATTTAATAGGCTGGGTTTGGAAATTCGTGCGCGCTTGCAATACCAAGCAGATGCGGGCCTCCATTCCAGTATTATTGGCCTTGGGCCAGGGAAGTTTTGACCTCTTAGACGAATTACACGAAACTGAAAATGTAAATTTCGGCTATGAGAAAAAGGGGCGCTTGATCGCTTTCACTAGTGATGAGAGTTTTGAAGTGTGGAAAAAAGATGCAGCCTTGGTTCAGGAGTACGGGGTGCGAACAGATCTGCTTGATGCGGACGGCGTAAAGCAGGTTGAACCCAATCTGCTATCTTCTGTCAAACACGGCATATTCTGTGATTCCTACGCCCACGTTGACCCTGATCGCTTCACCAAAGAGATGAGGCGCTTGGCAGAAAGTCATGGGGCTGAGATCATCACCGGAACGGCTGTGACGGGATTCGAGACAACCCGGGGAGAGATTTCGTCAGTAAATACATCACAAGGAACATTCACTGCGAAGCAAGTCATTTTGGCCGCTGGTGCATGGTCAGCAGAACTAGCTCGCAAAATGAAGCTAAGTTTACCCATCCAGCCTGCCAAGGGCTACAGCCTGACCTACAAGCGACCGCCCATCAGCCCCAATTTGCCGCTCTCGTTAGCGGAGCGAAAAACCGCCGTAACTCCCATGGGAGATATTTTGCGTTTTACCAGTACATTAGAACTGGCTGGCTTTGATCCTACGATCAACCAGCGCCGCATTGAAACCATTCGCCGCTCAGTACGAGAATATTTAACTGGGATAGATGAATTGGATGAGCACAGCGAAATAGAGTGGTTTGGATACAGACCAGCCACGCCGGATGACTTGCCCATCATCGGGCGCAGCGAGAAAATTGAGAATCTAATCTTCGCCACAGGCCATGGGACGCTGGGAATCACGCACGCACTGATTACCGGTAAATTAGTTTCGCAAATCACTGGGAGTGAAGAACCTGCTCTTGATCTGGAACCTCTCCGAGCTGAGCGATTTTAGCAACCAGCCTAGGGGTTTGGAAATCCCGCCCACAAAATATCAATCCGATAATGCAAAAAGCCGCCCGAATTATCAGGCGGCTTCATCTATTTTGTTTAATATAAATGGCTTAGGCGGGCATGCTCTTGGCAACGATCTCCACCGCCTTATCAACAACTTCTTCGGGGGTATCCAACATGCCGCGGAAACGGATCGAGCGGTTGCCGGATTTTAAAACGTTGAGGCCGTTCTTGAAGAGTGTTTCCATCATCACATCGCGATTAGCCTGATCGGGTAAGTCGTAGGCAATCATCAAGCCCTTGCCGCGCACATTGCTCATCATGCCCTTTGACTCTTCGGCAACGACATTTAATTCGCCGATCATCTTCTCGCCAACTTTGGCCGTATGCTCTAAGAGATTCTCTTCTTCAATGATCTCCAGATAGCGCGTGCAGCGCACCATATCAACCAGGTTGCCACCCCAGGTCGAATTGATGCGGCTGGATTCTGCGAAGACGTGCTGATTAACCTCTTCAATGCGTTCGCTGGCTACGATCCCGCAAACCTGACTCTTCTTGCCAAAGGCAAAGATATCCGGCTGCAAGTCATAGTGTTCGAATGCCCACATCTTGCCAGTAACGCCCATGCCACTTTGCACTTCGTCGAATATCAACAAGAATTCGTGCTCATCGGCAAGGCGGCGCAGCTCACGCAAGAATTCTGGTCTGAAATGGTTATCCCCACCCTCCCCTTGAATAGTTTCAATGATCAACGCGGCGATGTCACCCTTATACTGATTGAGCGCCGATTTTATCTGAACAAAGGCAATCTCTTCTACTCTGGCGACTTCATCCAAGACATCGTCATCCAGGGGGAAACGCAGCTTGGGATTGACAACGCGGGGCCAATCGAATTTGGGGAAGTACATATACTTGCGGGGGTCATCGGTGTTGGTCAAGGACATGGTATATCCCGAACGGCCGTGAAATGCCTCTTGGAAGTGGATCACCTTTGAGCCCAGTCCCTCAACCATCGCCGGAATAGCCCCGTGCAGGTTCGCAGAACCAATACTCGCCAGATTCTTGCGCACTTTCCAATCAAACGATGTTTTTAGCGCATTCTCAATTGCCAGCGCCCCGCCACTCACCAAGAAGAGATGCGGCATTTCTTTGGGCATAGCCAAACGACTAAATGCTTCCACAAAATACGCCATCTCAGGCGTATACAAATCCGAATTCGCAGGTTTGTGAATCGCCGAAAGAGTCAGCTTTTCCAAAAACTCTGCTTCTTTCAGCCTGGGGTGGTTGTACCCAACCGGAATGCTGGCGAAAAAGGTATAGAAATCGATATACTCACGCCCGGTGACAGCATCTACGACATAAGAACCATGTGATCGTTCTGAATCAAAAACTATCGGACTTCCATCAGCGAGCATATGTTTTGCAATCGTTTCGTGAACCTGTGATGGTTGCATGTGGGATTAAATCTCCTTGAATTGAGCTTGATTAATTAAACCGTTGGGATTATATCTCACTAAAATTCAAATGCAAGTCAGCAGGATTGCCCAAAGAAATATTTTTGCCTTTCTGTATGGTATCATTTTCGCGTCTATGGTTTCCTCTTTACAGCCTTCCGATCTTGGCCTGATCCTTTCCTATAAATGTCAGTGTGAGTGCGCGCACTGTTTGTATAACTGTGCTCCCGCACGGCGTGATTGGATGACTGGTGAGGAAATTTTCGCTGCCCTCGAAGCAACTACCTATTGGGAGCAACCCTATCAAGTGCATATTACAGGAGGAGAGCCGTTTCTGAAGTTCTCCCTGCTCCTCCACGCCGTCGAAGCTGCCAGTGAGTTAGGAATTCAAGTTTATGCCGAGACAAATGGGGGATGGTGTGTGAGTGATGATCTGGTCGAGAGACGCTTCAGCGCCCTCAGGTATGCCGGAATGAGCGCACTACTGATCAGTTGTTCCCCATTTCATGCTGAAACTATTCCCCCAGAGCGTACAATAATGGCTATACGCAAGTCCTTGGAGATCTTTGGGCCGCAGTACACCATGGTATATTTGCCCGGCTGGTTGGAACAAATCCAAGCCTTTGGCAGTGATACGCCCACCCCGCTTGAAGCGTATGTTCAGGTTTACGGCCAGGAAGATGCTGGTCGTATGTTCTGGCAGGGGTACAGTTTGATCTCTGGAGGCAGAGCCGGGTATCGTTTAGGTCATCTCACGCCCAAACAGAGTCCAGATTCCTTTCGGGAGCAAAGCTGTCAGCAGGAGCTGCTCTATGCGCAGCACTCACATTTCGATCTCTATGGGAATTTCATCCCTGCCTTTTGCGGCGGCCTGGTAGTTGGCGACTGGCACCAACTGCCCCATCTGATTGAAGATTTCCAGGCCAACAACTATTCCCCACTGCTCAAAACCCTAATCGAGGCCGGCCCATATGGCCTATACGAAATGGCGCAAGAAACGTATGGCTATTCAGCCTTAGAAAATGGCTACGCGGGCAAGTGTCATTTGTGTGTGGATGTGCGCCGCAATTTGGTTGAGAAAGGCGATTTTGTAGAATTGCAGCCTGTAGAATTTTACGAAAACTTTTAGCAAAAGCCCAGCGTAGTCAACCAGAAATTCATGGAGGAATTATGCAAGTACGACAAATAGACACGAGCAACCCCGGTGATGTGCGCAAATTCATTCGTTTCCCTTCGACACTGTACAAGGGGAATCCTTACTGGGTGCCAACTATGGAAGGCGAAATGAAGGCCGCGCTCAACCCTAAGGCACACCCCTTTTACCAACATTCGCAAGCGGCATTTTTTGTCGCTGAAAGCGATAAAAAAGTTTTTGGGCGACTGGCCGTTTTGGACAATAAACGCTACCGCCAGACTCCTAAGAAAAGCGCTACGGGCTTGTTCTATTATTTCGAAGTCGTTGAAGATATTAAGGTTGCCGAAGCACTCTTCGAAACAGGCATTCATTGGGCCAAAGAACAGGGAATAGATACGCTAACAGGCCCAAAGGGTCTCGCCCAAGGAGACAGCATTGGGATATTGGCGGAGGGCTTTGATTTCATGCCAGCCATGGGAATTGCCTATAACATGGCCTATTACCCAGATTTCATGGAAAGGCTGGGCTTCGAAAAAGAAAGCGATTTGCTCTCGGGATACCTGCGGGCCGACGAATATCAACTTCCAGAGCGTGTACACCAGTTGGCAGAAAAAATCAAAAAACGCCGTGGTTTTCACGTCAAGCAGTTTTCCACCAAGGACGAATTGCGCCTGTGGATCCCGAAAGTGCGCGAAGTATACAACCAGGCTTTTGCAACGGTGCCAGAATTCGTACCCATCACTGAAGATGAAGTTTGGTTGATAGCCGACAAGATCCTCTCGATTGCTGACCCCCGTTTGCTCAAACTCGTTTTCAAAGGCGAAGATCTAGTGGGCTTCCTCTTCGCTTATCCCAATATCTGTAAAGGGCTTCAAAAAACTAACGGACGCCTCTGGCCCTTCGGCTGGCTGCATCTCGTGCGAGAGTTCAAACGCACCAAAGCGGTCGATATCAATGGCATTGGCTTGCTCCCTGAACATCAAGGGTTGGGCGCAACTGCTATTTTATATACCGAGTTGGAAAAAACGGTTCGAGATTTTAATTTCGAATATGCCGATCTAGTCCAGATCAACGAAACCAACATGAAAAGCTTTGGTGAGGCCAGTAATTTGGGTGCCAACTGGCACAAACGCCATAGGATTTACGCAAAGAAATTCTGAACAATAATTAATTTCGGCGACTCTGGAAAGTCGCCCTACGAACAAGTCAAGGAGAAAGAAATGATTGTAGCTGGCGATAGTGCTTCACGAACCAAAACTTTCAGCGATGAAGATGTGCGTTCTTTTGCCAACATTTCAGGTGACAACAACCCCATCCATTTGGATGATGAATATGCTGCGGGGACACAATTTGGTCAGCGTTTGGTGCACGGCATTCTCACCTCGGGGCTGATCTCAGCAGTATTGGGGACACAGCTCCCAGGGCCTGGAAGCGTTTATATCAAGCAGACGATCAATTTTCGCGCCCCCGTTTATATTGGCGATACGATCACGGCTACAGTGACCGCCAAAAAGATCCGCGAAGACAAACCGATCGCGACGTTTGAAACTGTTTGCAAAAATGAAGCTGGAAAGGTAGTGATCAACGGCGAGGCTGTGCTATTGCTGCCAACGGAATGACTATTCTTTATTTCCCATTAGGATGCCATATCGATAAGAAAGCATCGACGACTTGGGGTTCAAAATGAGTGCCCGAGTGCTGCTTGAGGTGCTCCAAAACGCGTTCGTCAGGCCAGGCATCTCGGTAGGGTCGATCTGAGCGTAACGCATCCCAGACATCTACAATGGCAAATATTCGTGCCGCCTGCGGAATTTGATGTTTCATTAGTCCACGCGGATACCCCGTTCCATCCCAGCGTTCGTGGTGGCAGTATGGGATATCCAATGAGGGAAGCAGGTAATCAATGCGGGAAAGCATGTCATAGGCGTAAACCGGATGCCGGCGCATGATCTCCCATTCTTCGTCAGTAAGCGGCCCCTTTTTTTGCAAAATATAGTCAGGGATGCCCATTTTACCTATGTCGTGCAGCAGCACGCCCCGCCGTATGTGAACTAATTCTTCATCACGAACCCCTAAGTGAAGTGCTAACTGCACAGTCATATCGGTTACACGCTGTGAATGGCCCTCAGTTTCGCGATCTCTTAGTTCTAGAGCATGTGCCCACCCTTCAAGCGTGCGATCGTAGGCGAGAGAGAGGTTCAAGTTAGCGCGCTGTAGACTCTGATAAAGCTTGGCATTGTTGATAGCAATAGCCACCTGCCCAGCCAAAGTCTCTAAAAAGTTAATCCATTCCTGATCTGGGTCAAGTCGCTGACGATGAAAGATTTCCAAAACACCGGCCACTTTTCCTTTTGCTGTGAGTGGAACGCCAAAATAACTCACAAATCCTTCGTTCCTAAAACTAGCTATTCTAGGGGATTCGTAAGGCGATTCGGCAATTGATGGCACACGCACGGTGATTCTCTCTTGGGCTGCACGACCAGCATAGCCCTGGTCAATTCGGATAAACACGTTGGAGTGTGAACCCAATCTGAATCCGGCACCCGCGCCATATTCCAACATAAGTGTATGGGTGTTGAAAAGCAGCACATCGACCGCATCCACACCTAGCTGGCTCCTAACCTTATCAATCAGCACTCGTAAAGTGAAATTGATATCCAGGCTGGCCGTGATGGCCTGATCAATCTCGCGCAACGCCGAAAGCCGCCGCACACTCAATTGCGTTTTCTCATTCAGAATCGCACGTCGAATAGCATTTGCAGCAATATGCGCGATGGTTGTAAGTAAATTGATTTCTTCGTCGCTGAACGAGCGCCCATTTGGTAAACCGACATTCATCACTCCAATCAAATCATCATTGGCTAAGAGCGGCAACGTCAGATTGGCGCGAACTTCTTTGAAGAATGGCTCTTCTTCTGGGTGAATATCTGCAATGGGGTCAGTCAGTAAATTTTCTGTCAAATAAATTTCACTTGTTTTCGCAACATGGCCGGTGACACCATCGCCAGGCTTATGACGCAACCCAATCAGGTCTGGTCGAGGAGGACTCCATTCTTTGGCAACTAAATTACCAGTGCCAGGATCACTTAGATGGACAGATCCGAATGCGGCACCAACAACGCTGGCAGCCTGGTCCAATATTATTGGCAGCATTGCTTCGACAGTTACAGCCTCGCGCAGCGCTGATGTAATGTGACTTATTGATTCCAGTTCACCCAAGCGTCGTTGCGCTTGATCGTAAAGCTTAGCATTTTCCAGAACAGTTCCCGCATAGGCCCCCAACATTTCCAATAGATATAAATCGTCAGACGAATAATCTCCAGGGGTGTTGCTTTGGGCTGACAACATACCTATGGTGCGGTCCGAACCATTCAGGGGGATAGCAATTAAAGATTGAATGAATTCTGGATCGCCGATTTTTCGAAGATCGAAATTACCTTGATCTGAATTGATATCCTCAATATAGATCGACTCATTATTATCAATTACATAGCCGCTGACTCCTGAATGCGCAGGTATAAATTGTTCGGGAATTCGTTTCCCTTTCTCGAAGGCGTATGCCAATAGGATATCGCCATCTCCGTTGTGAGAAAGGGAAATTATGAATGCATCAATATGCATAACACTCTCGACGGCGCGATGGATTGATTCGTAAACTAAATTTGGATCTTGGCTTGCTTGGATCATTTCTTGACTGGCGTTGTAGAGAACCATTCTGCGATCAGACGCAGCCAAGGCATCCTGGTATAAGCGCGCGTTATTGATTGCGATTGCCACCTGATCCGAAAATGCAAATAGGCGTTCTCCATGAACGCTACTATAGAACTCTGCTTCACTATGGTTTAGATTAATTACCCCAATGACTTCGCCTTCCAACAATATGGGCGCCCCTAAATAAGAATAAATCCAATCTTCAACGGGGGTGGCAACCCATAACTCATTATCTACAATATTCGGGATATGAATTACCTGCTTGGTATTGACGATATGATTGATTATCGGAAAATCTGCAAGCGGATAAGACATATTGTCGGCCCATTCACCAAGACCTCGCTCAATAAAGCCACGGTGGCGTAGAATTTTACCCACACCACCTTCGACCTGCATGATATTGGCAGACTCATATGGAACAACCAGTTGAACCGCGTCCATGATCTGGTCAAAAATCACATCAAGATCAAGCGTACTGTTAATCGCCGTAAGGCTAGCCCGTAACGCTTGATTGAACTGACGCTGTTCGCGTTCTGCAGCATCATTTCTCAGGCGTTCGATCGATATAGAAAGTTGGTCAGCTATTGTGGTAATCAAACGCAAATCATCTTCTGCGAAATAAGCTCTTTGGTCACTCTCTGCATTGATCACGCCAATCACGCGATCTCCAATTTTGAGCGGGACAGCCAGCTCGCTCTGTGTACCATCAACCACATTAAGATAATCTAATTCTATATGAGTATCTGTGATCAGTTTCGCCCTTCCTGTAGCGGCAACACTACCCGTCACGCTGCCGGACCCAACAGAAACCCGGAACTCTTTGGCATGTTCAGGCATGCCATGATACGAAGGATGGGGAAAAAGATCTCTGGAAAATTCGCCATTCATCAAAACACCAAAGTTTTTCGGATAAAGAGCTTCACCTATGGTTGCTGTTACTCGAGCTATCAACTCATTCTCATTTGATGCCTCAATTCCGGCCTTCGCTACTTCATTTAGAACACCTAATTCGGTCAACTGCCGTTTGAGTTGTTTCTCCGCCTGCACCCGCCGGGTAATATCCATAACACTGACCAGAACGTTGCTCAGTTTCTCCCGCTCAGCTGGAATTGCCATGGTCAGCAAGATTTCTTTTTTCGCGCCTTGTAATGTTTGGTTTACTGTCTCACCACCAAATATAGGGCGCCCTTCGGCAATGGCTAGCAACTCCTCTTTGAGGATATCTCCTGTGTCATCAACATAGATCTTGTCTAATGAGCCTAACAACTCTTCCTTACTGCTCGCACCAAACATCTTGAGTGTGGTTTCATTAATATCCAGAATCTTGATCTTTTGAGCAGCCTGACCCAAGAACTCTGGATGTTCATCCATATAACCGCGCAAATCTTCCACACCCTGATCAACCAAAGAATCCATCAGGGCGATCACTTCTGAGAAATCTTCTTCCCACAGAGATACAGCTGAATTTTCAAATATATGCCGGTATCTTTCTTCGCTTTCACGCAGGGATTCTTCTGCCGACATACTTTCTGTGACATCTTCTTGCATAAAAACCACTTCGCGCACATTATTTTCCTGGTCTTTGACAGGGTAGACTGTGGCTTTGATCCAACGTTTTGGGCCTGCAAACGACGTATCTTCATCGGACGAATCGTACAATGCCGGCGGCATCTCTACAAATTCCCCCGCAAAGCCCCGTTCGATATACGGCATCAAGCCTCTCTCGAGCAATTGTTGATCTTCAAAGATATTGTAATCCTTGTAAATACTCTCCATCAATTCTGGGGAAATATTCCACAACTTCACCGCAGCTTCGTTGCCGAAGATTGGGCGTCCATCTGGGGTATACAAGATAGTGCTAATCGGGGATTGTTCAATCAAAGATCGAAATCGCGTTTCAGATTCATCCAAAGCTGTTTCTGCCGCTTTACGGTCTGTTATGTCTTCAACAGTGCCCTCGTAGCAAGTAATATTTCCTTGAGAATCGCGTACTACTTTTGCGCTTTCGCGAATAAAAAGGGGGGTTCCATCTTCACGAGCCCAGGCCGATTCAAGACCAACGATCTGGCCTTCTTGCTCAAGTTTCGCTTTGAATTCGGCGCGCGAGTACGGCGGAGCATAGCCTTCTTGTTCAATATTCCGAGAAGAAAGCTCTTCAAAAGTTGAAAATCCCAACATCGTGATCAGGGCGGGATTGGCAAACAAAATACGACCGTCAGGGTGTGTTTGGAAGAACCCAATGGTCGCATTTTCGATGATGGATCGGAAGTGCGTTTCGCTTTCTTTCAACTCCTTGTATAAACGAGCGTTCTCAAGCGCCGAGGCAACATGATTTGCAAAAGCCCTCACGGTCGGCACATCATTCTCCGTTAAGGCCTCCCCAACCATGTTAACTACCCCCATGATCTCCCCGCGACTGATGAGCGGCGCATAGATGCCAGGGTGTCCGCCAAAGGCCATTACAATCCGTCCCGCGATCGGTCTGGCTATCTCAGGAATTAATTGCTCGATCACGATGCCGCTATCAGGAACAAATACGACATCTCTCGATTCGACCACCTTCTGATAGACATCGACATCAGAAATCCTAAATGAAAATCCCTTGGCTTTCATGCCAACGATCTTCTCAATTTTTTTAAGCACTTTTTTATATCGTGCCCCCTCAGCGGCAGATATCACCTTTAATTGCTCCCCCGATTCATCAAGCAACAGAATCCCCCCACGCAATCCCAGGCCACTGATCTGTGTATGGAAAACAGGGATTATTTCTTCTTCTTCGTATGCGGCTCGTTGAAGAATTGCAGCTGTTTCACTAAAAGCATGAGTTAGATTCAACGTTGAACTATTTGAATCAGCCTTGTCGTCTGTTCGTACCATATTCAAACCTCAAGCCCCTCTTTCCAAAAGCATGTGAATCACACAACGTTGATTGGGCATTAAATAAAGTAACACATCTCCTCTTTCAAATTAACTGGGAAATGGTCAAATAATCCAAAATGATTATCTCAAATATTCAATTTTTTGTCTGTCGTTTAAGTTAGATAATTTGTGTAGTGATTGTTTGATGTTTTACAACTAGTTTTCATGCCCCTCTAGAAATTTGACGGAACGCCTGCCTTGAACCATAATAACGTTTTATTTTCTCAAGGTCATTTACACGAATGGCTCTCAGTGGTTCAGACATGCGCATAAAAAATTGCTGCACAACTGGCGCAGGAATCATTCCAACCAATAATCGCTGCATGGGGGAGATTCCCCGCTTGACAGTCTCATAATAATCTTTCAGTGTGCGCCTACGAAATTTGATCAGACGATCTAGTTCGTCACCATCAACATAATCTCCCGAGTGGAAATTCTTTGTGGCAAAAGCACTTTCAGGGAGCGCCGTTGCTGCAATCCCGAACATGGGCATCATGCTGCGCATAAATTCACGCGCTTTGACACGACATTTTTCACCGCCACCTAGATTGAAGATGCGCCCGTAAAGCCCCTCACAATCGACCGCTTCAGCCAATGCGTAGCCGGCATCGGCGCTGTGGCACCACTCCAGGGAAGTCTCCAGGGGCATATGGAACATCAGGGGTTGGATTTTAAGTTTTTTCGTTAGAATTCCGCAAAGACGTAAGATCGTCCATTTCAAGCCGGATTGTTGGATCAACTTCTCGGCTTCGATCTTGGTTTTAGCATATTCATCTCCCACGCTAGGGAGCAGAGGATCGCCAACGCGAATCTCTGGGTTTTCCACGCGATCACCATAAACCGAGACGGATGATGTGTACACAAGCCTGGGAGCAGGATCCTGTTTCTTCATGGCAGCCAACAAATTCTTAGTCCCACGAACATTCACATCCCAGGCCAACTTTGGAAAGTGATCAGCCACGGGCGGAATCATTGCGGCGACATGAACGACTGCATCAACGCCATCAACTGCTTGCTCGACATCTGTTTCGTTGCGCAGGTCACCCCAAATAATATCCACCTGCTGATTAAAGGGTTTGAACATTTTGCGTTCGAGCTTTCGGTCCAAACATAAAATCCGCAGCTTATATCGATCTCGGCGCATAAGCAGTTCTCCAAAAGTTTCGAAACCAACTTCCCCTGAAGCGCCAGTTAATAGCAGAGTGTTCATACGTTGCTCCTGACACATACTATACGTGGAATTACCCCGCCGCTGTAGATATTATCCACCATCGCTGAGATGACGAAAGTCAAATGGGGCAATGACACGCGTCATATGCTTCTCTGTTGAATGGTATTGCCGTGGTGTAGGTGAAATGGCTATGATATGATCAATAATATGAGAGGAAATGGCATCGAACCTGGGCTGTTACGTATCTTTCGTTATTTCACCGGCATTGCGATGATTTATTACGCCGCCCTGGTAGGGTATACGGCCATCCAAACAGGTGAAGCGGATTCAATCCCACAGATTCAATCGTACGTGAATTTTGGCATCAATCTGATTTTGCTGGGATATCTCTTCTGGGGTTGGCTGGCACGCAAGCTAAAAAAGTACTACCTTCCCCTGGCGCTAATCTCAGCAACTGTGGTGCCGATTTTCAGCAACCTGATTTATTTGGCCGAGCCCCAAGAAGATGCCTACCTGACGATCATGCGTAGTTGGCTACTTTTTCCCATCATGATCGTTCCCCTGGTGTTGATTGCCTGGCAATACCGCTTCCGCTATGTGCTGGCTTTTGTGCTTTTCGCCACACTGGTGGAATACTCTGTTCTACTGCCCACAGTCGGCCCCATTCACTTCAATACCGCGCCAATCTTGGGTGTACCCATGATCCGCGCTTTCGCTTTCGGCGTTGTGGGGCATATCGTCACGCGGCTTATCGACACGCAGCGTGCACAGCGCAAAAAACTCATCCGCGCTAATGTCCATCTCGGCCAACACGCCAATACATTGGAACAGCTTGCTACAAGCCGCGAACGCAACCGGCTGGCGCGTGAACTTCATGATACCCTGGCACACACCCTTAGTGGTCTGGCAGTAAACCTCGAGGCGATCAAATTTATCCTTGGGAATAACCAGGATGAAGTTCGCGAAATGCTGGATCACGCTTTGGATAATACGCGTGAGGGACTTGGCGATACCCGCCGGGCTCTCAAGGATTTGCGATCTAAGCAGCTTGAAGAGTTGGGGCTGGGAATGGCCGTTCGAAATTTAGCCCACGATGCCGCGCTGCGCGCTGGTTTTGAACTTCGCTTGAACGTCTACGGCAATCTGGATGACCTGACCATTAATGTTGAACAGTGTTACTTCCGTATCGCGCAAGAGGCGCTGCAGAATATCGTCAAACATGCCCAGGCAAAATACACCAGTCTCAAGCTTGTCGAAGATAGAGGCACATTGACAATGGTCATCGCCGATGATGGTATCGGATTCAATGTGTTGGGGGTCGGCAACGAAGATGAACTTGGCCTCAAGGGGATGCGAGAGCGGGCGGCTGCGGTGGGTGCCGATCTCGATGTTTCCAGTCAGCTCGAAGAGGGTACAACGATACAACTCTCGATGGAATTGCCTTATGATCAAAGTCTTAATCTGTGACGATCAGGTCATCGTCTGTGAGGGGCTTCAAACTATACTGAATGCTTCTCCTCAGGTCGAGGTGGTTGGCACCGCACATGACGGCAGCGATGCCCTGGAGCAGATTCCGGCTACCAACCCCGAAGTGGTTCTGATGGATTTGAAAATGCCGGTGATGAACGGCATTATCGCCACGCGCAAGATCAAAGAAAAATATCCCGAGATAAAAGTATTGGTGCTGACAACCTACGATGACGACGAATGGCTCTTCGATGCCGTGCGCGGCGGCGCGTCTGGATACTTGCTCAAAGACACCCCGCCTGCAGAATTGATCGAAGCCATCGTTGGCACAGCGTCTGGTAAAACTTTCATCGATCCAAATGTGGCTGGCAAATTGTTCCACAGCTACAGTGAGAAACAACCCGCCAAGAAATTACCCACCAATTTCCATCTCAGCGAGCGCGAGACTGACATCCTAGAGCTGCTGGCCCAGGGGCTTTCCAATGCCGATATCGCCAATCAGCTCTATCTCACTGAGGGAACGGTCAGGAATTATACGAGCGAGATTTTTAAGAAATTGGGGGTTTCAGATAGGACACAGGCTGCGGTTTTGGCTTTAAGGTATGGTCTTGTAGATTTAGATGAATAGAACGCGGATACTTCGACTGGCTCAGTACATGTTTTCGCAGTTTCACAAGATTATTTAGTGATTTCTGTAGTGGTCAGAAGGATGGCGCACGCCTTGCTGTGTCATTCTGAGGAGCGCAGGAAGCGAAGCGGCTGAAGCGACGAAGCCTGCCCTGAGCCTGTCGAAGGGAATCTCTGATACTGTGCGAGAATTCATGCCTGCGCGGATTAAATG